>Ga0315314_1002868_pt1 | contig 13943 bp, 16 predicted proteins | sample TDP9_MG_FD_203631 | JGI IMG/M metagenome (GOLD analysis project Ga0315314, IMG submission 203631) | Freshwater sediment microbial communities from Lake Towuti, South Sulawesi, Indonesia - TDP9 | ecosystem: Environmental > Aquatic > Freshwater > Lake > Sediment | place: Indonesia: South Sulawesi...
ACAATTGGAGCTCTCATCGTATCTTAAATAAATTGAATTGGATTAGAGGGCTGTAAATAAAGACCAGATTTAGCTTATCTTGCATCTGCAATCATCTCCGGCTTATTGAAGGTTTTTGGAGTGATCTGATAATGGGTTTTCGTTACTTAATTCTTGAAATTCTCTCTATGTACCTCGCGTGTAGCCTCTCGTGGTCCACCAGCCTTCTCAGCACCTTTCTCGGGGTCCAGAGGTTGCAGATCCCTGCCTCAGGGTCTACGTGCTTCTTCGGCTGGTAGACTCCGCTCCTCTTCTCCTGGGGCAGCGTTCGTAGGTAATTGACCACCATTTTTCTCGTGTGGTCGAGCAGTTGAAACGTGTCCTGTGGAAAGTCCTCCGGAAAGTCAACGTCGAGGCGTGTGATGTACCACCACTCGACGATTCCTATGTGGCGAAGACAATTTCTTATGGTCCGCGGCTCCTTCGGCGGCTGCCAGTCTAGGGCCTCGTCGCTTAAGCCCGAGACGGATCGCAGCAGGTCGCTTCTGGAGTATTCCATCAGGCGAATTGTCCGCGCAATGTCCTTGTCATCGACCGGAAGCACCTCTGACCAAAACAGGGGTTCAGGCTTTCCAGCCTCCACGGGATTATAGGTGACCCGGAGAACCTCCGCCACCTCCACATCAAATTCACCTACGTCAGGAACTGTTTCTCCATGCGCCTTAAGCCAACGGAACCACCCTGCTATGGCGAGCCTTACCTTCTCCAAAGCCCTCTCAGGGCTCCGGCCAAAAACCCAGCAACCGGGACAGTCAGGGACGAAGGCTCCCGTCCCGCCTACGCCAACCTCCAAGCACACACATATTTTCATGAAGCTCCCCCATACCCTTTGTTTATTCCCCTATTATCTGCGCTATTATTTGCCTAGTCCTCGGGCGAGTGTCCAGTTCGACGAACACTATCTGTTGCCATGTTCCTAGGCTTAGTCTTCGATCCTTGAAGGGAACCGTGAGGCTCGGGCCGATCAGGGAAGCCTTGACGTGGGAGTGGCCGTTGCCGTCGTGCCACCTCTTCTCGTGCTCATAGTTTATGTGCCTGGGGGCTATCCGTTCCAGCATGGCAGGGAAGTCCTTGAGCAGGCCTGGCTCATACTCTATGGTCGTTAACGCGCTGGTGGAGCCGGCGACAAACAGGGTTACGATGCCATCCCTGACCCCCGTTGATTCCAAAATTGCTTGCACTTCGCTGGTGATGTCTGTCATGTCGCCCTCACCTCGGCTGTTAACGCCCACAGACCCTTGGACAACCTTCATTTCCCTCACCGGGGCTTCGCTATGATCTCCTTTATCTGCAGATCCAGGAATTTCCTAGCGTAGGATGGCTTAACGACTATCGCCGTGTCGGCTCCCTTATCGGTGCCAGCTATGGCTAGGACCTCCCTGTCGACCGGGATTAGGCCCGCGTCCGCGGCCATGAGGACGATTTCCACGCAGACCTTCATTCCTTGGCAGAACCTGTAGAGGGTTTGGGCCACGACCTCGTTGAAGACTTTACCCCCATATTTCTCGGTGAAGGCCGAGTTAACGTCGTCGCCGAGGGCGTGGATGCCCGTGAAAACCTTCACTCCCATCTCCTGGAGCATCAACCTTTCCTCTCCGGTCATAGCCCATCCCTCGTCCTTAAATCCCTCCGTAATCGTCACGGCAACAACGTTGACGCCCATATCCTTGAAGGCCTCTGCAACCCTCAATCCCGTGCCGCCATGAGTGGAAGCGACAACGATGTCCCGAATGCCCAGCTCCAGAGCCCTCTCCTTGGCTAACTGGATAGTCGCCTCCGTGTTCTCGGGACCGGCGTTTTCAAAATACAGGACGTTCTTCTTCAAACACACACCACCCCATACACCTTACATTAATGATTGATGTTTCCTCTATAATAGACTTAAATCTTATCAAAACATTTTTACAGTTTGTAATCAGGTTTAAATTCCACTTACCGCAAAAACTTCATTTGCGCCATTCTATTTCGTTGCATGGCGCCGGGGGTGGGATTTGAACCCACGCGACCCAGGTGGGTCACAGGCTTTCTCGTCGGCTAATCTCAAGGCCTGCGCTTTGTCCGCTCAGCCACCCCGGCGTCTACAGAAGCAAATCCCACGACGGCTATTAAAGTTTCTTCTGATGGGAAAGGGATTTAAGGCATGGTCTCCATGGAACTTTATACTGTCTTCAGGGAAGCTGGAGAAACGGTGAAGTGCCAACAGTGTGAGAGAGAGACCTTCCTGCCCTTCAGGTGTCCCTTTTGTCAGGGATATTTCTGCGTGGAGCACCGCCTACCCGAGAACCATGCATGTCCTGAGTACTGGCGAGCTAAAGTGCCCCGCCGAGAAGAGCCCTCCATCCCCGCCTTGGATGAGGTGCCCGAGTATCCTCTTCCCCGCGTCCCTGAGCCAACTCGTCCAGAGGGGGTCTTCTGGTTCAGTTTCACAGAGCTGAAACACTTGGCCTTGGGCACCCTGTTGATCATGATCGTAGGTATGTCCTTCTTCTGGTTTCACCTCAGGTTCACGCCGATGACATTAGCGGTCCTTGCCATCGTCTTCACCTCCTCCTTCCTCCTCCACGAACTTGCCCACAAAATGGCAGCCCAGAGCCACGGATTGTGGGCCGAGTTCCGACTAATCCCAATCGGCGTCCTCGTGACCCTCTTTTCCATCCTCTCCCCCATCAAGTTCATCTCGCCAGGGGCGGTAATGATTGCAGGGTACGGAAGCCGAGAAACCTTAGGAAAGATCTCCCTCGCCGGGCCCCTAACCAACCTCGCCCTTTCCACCCTATTCCTAGGCGTAGCCTACTTTTCCTTCGACTCCCTCTACTGGATCGCCGTCTATTCCGCCCTATTTAACGCCTCTATAGCCCTCTTCAACCTAATTCCCTTCGGAATCTTTGACGGAGCCACGGTTCTTAGGTGGAATAAGGGGGTCTGGGCTGCAACCTTCCTTCCATCCCTTGCCCTTCTAATATGGGCCTTTGTCTAGTTGAGTGATGTGGGCAATTTCCCTTCGCTTGTCACCAGCTCAGGCTCGTTTGGGACGCCAAGCCACCTACCTTTTCGCAAAACGGTCCCGAACCTTATCTCACAAAATTTTACTTCAGGGTCTGATTTTCCGGTTTCCTCAACAAAATAACTGGACGTTAAAGTACCCCTCACGCTGGGGCGGGAATCTGTTCCTCGGGCACGGCCCTCCTCCGCCAGATTCGGACGAAGGGTGGGGTGATGACCACCCTTTCCTCGCCCAGGCGGGCCATGTCTCCCCCAACCATCTGGACAAACTCGTTCAGTTCGCCCACAGCCCTTTTGACGTCGTCGATGCTCTTTTTGGCCAGGGGGGTGACCCTTATGACTAGGATGTTCCCCGATTTGATTTCGTTCTTGATGAGGTCCACGTCCTCCAGGTTCCTTAGGGGTAGGGCCTTCAAGTAAACCTTAGGGGGGAGGGGCGCCTGGGGCTGGGCCTCCTTCTCGGCTTCGGCTTGAGGCTCCTCCCGCTTCCTCCTGCCTAGAATCTTATCAATAGCCTTTCCCAAATTAGACAGGCATCCCTTCGCCTTTACTAAATGTAGTTGCAACGTTTCGGCTTTAAACGTTTTCTTCTCCTTCCGCCAAGGCTATTAGCACTTAAATGAGGATTTTTGGTGAAATTTTGGTTTTGTCATCGATTTTTGAGATCTCAGCCTCCGTTGTTCTCTCAATTCCCCTTTCAAAATCTTCCCTTTCATTGGGGGTTTTTAACTAAAATAAGGCAAAATAATTTTAGAAAAGTTTTGCTCACCTGATTGACAAGCACGTAGATGGGGCATAAAGGCCCTAGTGCAGAAAAAATGTGCCGCAATTAAGGTAGGCGTTAAATCAACTACTTACATCATAATGGTCACAAGATTATGGCGCATCCATATTGCAGGAAATTTGGGTTATATTTGCTTTAACAAATTCCAAACTCCATCACCTACGTAGTGAATGTTCTTTGCCACTTTTCCGCGGCCGAGGCCCTTCATGGTCTCTGAATCGTGGAGGGCGACGCCCACCGCCAAGGATTTTCCATGGCGCTCATCCACAATTAGGAGGAAGTCTCCCCCCTTGAAGCCTCCTTTTACCTGGACCACTCCAGGGGCCATGATGTCTGCCCCCTTACAGATATGGGGCACGGCGCCCATGTCCACGACAACCCTTGGAAGAAGGGGAAAAAGTCCGTCGAAGGCTAGGGTGGGGAAAAGAAGGTTCTTGGACTTCGCCAACAAAGCCTTTCCGTTGACCATGAAGATTTCCATATCGTCGGCTTCAGTCACCTCAACCTTGGGCCTTGGTCCAAACAGCCCTTCGGCCTCCACTCCGACCCTCTGAGAAAAATCGGTGAAAAGATGCCTCGCCTCCTTCTCCCTTAGAAAGCGCCTCCGAAGAGTTTTAGACATCACAAACACCAAGTTGGCGTGTAATGCAATTTTTTAGCCAGTTTTTGAACCGACATTCTCTCATATGATATAAAAAACCTCTATTTTAACCATCACTCCGTCTATGACAATTTTTTCCTCTGTCTTATAGAAAAAATATAATAAAGGGAGGATCAGAAATGCTCCGCGTTACAGGATCATAAGATGATGGGAGAGAAGTTCATGGCAAAGGTTGTAGCCTCGATAAAAATCTTTCCGTCGGATGTAACGGTGAACCTTAACCTTCTAAAGGAAAAAATAGAGAAGAACCTACCCAAATACGCCTCGGTTTATAAGTTCGCCGAGGAGCCTGTGGCCTTCGGCCTCACCGCCCTCATAGCTCACATCGTCATCCCCGAGGAAACAACAGGCGGACTAGACGAGATAGAGAAAATCCTCCATGGCATGGAAGAAGTCAGCGAGATGGAGACCCTCATGGTCCGCAGGGTCTAAAATTGCCGCGTCAATGTCGTAACTTAAGAGCGTTTAAGTTTTTGCCAAGTTTTGCTCATATTTTAAAGTGGTGTAGGTGATAAATTGATGAGAAAGTGGGGAAATAAGGAAACTGTGACCGAAAAGAAAGAAATTATAGACTTTCATAAAATGAAAATGGAAGATGCGATAAAGTTACTGAGATCGGATTTGAATTTAGGACTGAAACAGGCTGAAGTTGAAAGCAGATCAAAGGAATATGGATATAATGAAGTCCCTGAAGAGAGAATTAATCCAGTAGTTAGGTTTGTTAAGAGGTTTTGGGGTCTTACTGCATGGATGCTTGAGATCATAATCGTTCTCTCATGGACATTACAAAAATACTCGGATCTTTACATCGTAACCGCATTACTTTTTCTTAACTCGATAATAGGTTTTGCCCAGGAGCAGAAGGCATCAAGCGCGGTAGAGGCGTTAAAGAAAAGGCTACAAGTTAACGCTAGGGTATTCAGAGACGGCTTGTGGAAAATAGTGCCCGCTAGGGAATTGGTGCCCGGAGATGTAGTTAGGGTTAGGTCTGGAGACTTTGTCCCAGCCGATGTCAAAATAACAATGGGGGAACTTTGGGTTGATCAATCGGCATTGACAGGAGAATCGATGGAAGCGGAAAAGAAATCTGATGATATACTTTATTCTGGTTCAGTTGTGAAGAGAGGCGAGGCTAATGGCGTTGTCATCCTAACAGGAGCCGAGACCTATTTCGGGAGAACGGCCCAGTTAGTTCAGATAGCCCGTCCAAAATTACATATGGAAGAGGTTGTCTCGAAGGTTGTGAAATGGTTATTAGTTATAGTTGCCACGTTATTAGGCGTAGCTCTCATCTTTTCAATGTTTAGGGGAATAAATCTGTTGGAAATATTGCCCTTAATGTTAGTCCTGTTGTTAGGAGCTATACCCGTTGCTTTGCCTGCAATGTTCACTGTTAGCATGGCAATAGGGTCTATGGAATTGGTGAAAAGAGGCGTTTTGGTAACAAGGTTAAGCGCTTCAGAAGACGCAGCCACTATGGACATTCTTTGTGTCGATAAAACCGGTACAATAACAATGAATAAACTTTCAATAGCAAACGTGATACCATTAAATAGATACGGTGAACAAGAAGTAATATTGTATGGAGCCTTGGCTTCACAAGAAGCAAATCAAGATCCTATCGACATAGCCTTCATAACCGCGGCAAAACAAAAGAACTTAACAGACAATTCCTTTATCCAGAAGGATTTTATTCCCTTCGACCCGAAGACACGGAGGACCGAAGCTTTAGTGCAGAAGGATGGTCAAGAGTTCCGAGTAATGAAGGGGGCTGATAAAGTCATAGCCCAAGCCTGCGGACTTGATGAGAGCGCGACAAGGGAATTGGAGGCCAGAATAGATGAGTTCGCCAAAAAGGGATATAGAACCTTGGCAGTAGCCAAGACTGATAATCAAAATCAGCCTAAACTTGTGGGCTTGGTAACTTTATACGACATGCCGAGACCTGATTCTAAGAGATTGGTAGGAGAACTTAAGGAGTTAGGAGTACCAGTTAAGATGTTAACTGGAGACGCATTACCGATAGCTAGGGATGTAGCGAAAGATGTGGGGCTCGGAGAAAATGTAATTAGGATATCGGATTTAAAAGGATTCGTCAAAGAAAATCTGGGAAAGGCGGCAGAAATAGCTGAAAAAAGCGATGGGTTTGCTGAGATATATCCTGAAGACAAATTTACCATTGTGAAAAATCTTCAAGCTAAAGGGCACATGGTGGGCATGACGGGTGATGGTGTGAACGATGCACCCGCATTGAGGCAAGCAGAGGTCGGAATAGCCGTTAGCAATGCCACCGATGTGGCTAAAGGCGCGGCCAGCGTTGTATTAACTAATGAAGGGTTATCTAATATTGTAGATCTGATTAAGATTGGAAGAATGATGTTTCAGAGGATAAATACGTGGATAATTAATAAAATAACTAGAACCATCCTAAAGACCTCCTTTATTGTGTTAGCTTTTCTTATTATTGGTAAGTATGTTGTGTCGGCATCCGCTATGCTATTAATGATATTTATGACAGACTTTGTAAAGATATCCTTATCCACAGATAACGTAAGATGGTTCAGAAAGCCAGACATCTGGAATATAACTGGCTTAGTGAAAGTAGCCGTGATACTTGGCTCAATCATGGTTGTAGAGGCGTTTGGGTTATTATACATAGGGTTTAAGTATTTCAATTTAGTGGCAGATGATCAAGCCCTCAGCACATTTAGTTTCGAAATACTGTTTTACTTTGCTATGTTCTCAATATTCGTAGTGAGGGAGAGGGGGCATTTCTGGAACTCAATGCCCAGTAAAACTCTATTGACAGCACTAATGCTCGACATGATAGTTGCCACTCTGATATCAGTGGTTGGAATCCCGGGCCTTAAGGCTATACCTTTAATTGAAACCCTTTCCGTAATAGCCTATTCCTTCATATTCTCCCTAATAGTTAATGACCTAATTAAGTTCATTCTAGTAAAGAAAACTGGAGTTGGATGGTGATCTGGCGAGATATAGATTTATGGTGGAGGAAGGAAGAACTTTAAGAGAGAGTTTTGAAGAATGAGGCAGAATTATGATTTAGAAAGGCTTAGAAAGATACAGAGGGATATTGCGGCTAGGGTGATCCTTGAAGACCGATTTGAAGGGTCCCTTGAAAGGGTCGCTGGATTTGACACAGCCTTTCTCGATAACGAAGCCATAGCTGGAGCTGTTACTGTTAATTACCATACCATGCAGGTAATGGAAAAGAAGGCTATAAGACAAAAAATGGCCTTCCCTTACATTCCCACTTTCCTAAGTTTCAGAGAAGGCCCCCTGATAATAAAGCTGATGAAAAAGCTGGAAACTAAACCGGATGTTCTTATGCTTGATTCCCAAGGAATCGCCCATCCCCTATTCTGCGGATGCGCCTCCTACGTTGGGGTTATGCTCAACCAACCGACCATAGGCGTTGCCAAGAGCAAGCTATGCGGAGAATACGCCCAAAACCCCGAGAAGGTGGGCGAGTGGGTCCCCCTTGAGTATCAAGGAAGGACGGTTGGCGCGGTCCTCCTCTCAAAACGGGGTTGTAATCCCATCTTTGTATCCGTCGGTCACATGATAACCCTAGAGACAACTATCAAGGTCGTTAAACATTTCTTAATAGGACATAAAATTCCCGAACCCATAAGGCTAGCCCATGATTTTACAAATAAAATTAGAAGAGAACTGCTAAAATAACAACTAGGGCACCGTAATATAACCGATTAAAAGTTCAGACTTAACGTACATTCCTTCTCATCTTCCACAATATAAATTTCTTCTCATTGATTATATAATTTTGTGGGTTTTGGTTTAAAATTTAATGCCCCCCCGATTGGGATACGCACACTTGCACTGACTACACACACTTGGTAATGTGAGCTGAAGCCGATATGGAGCAGGCTCTGGTCTTATCAAGTCCTTTATCTTTGATAGAGGGCATCACCCATCTCAGACACTAGGCACTAGTAGATCGATCCACTCTATTCGATCGATCAAAGCTGTTTCCTCGTCTTTTCCCAGTCCGCTTTGGTGATTCCCAAATTCCAAATACGGCCTTCGATGGGTGTTAATCCCAATGACTTTAGGGGTGCGAGTTGTTCAGACCATTCCGGATTATTTCTTGTCTCTATTGATAGTATATCCTTATTCTTAAAGGCGAAATCAATAATGCTCTCAAGTGCTTCTTTGTCATGATCATTATCCTGGTATTTTGTGTGAATCTGGTGTCCAAGGTCAAGTTGCTTGTTTTTGTCGATACTGTTAAACGCTAATAAACCTATGAGCTTGTGATCGCTCTTCAGACACACTGCAAAGAATTGATCGCTTCTCTTTGAGAGAAATTCTGCCATTGCCTTGCATCCTTCATCAGAGGTCGGCCACTCATGAGGATCCCCAGGGTCCCTCCTATCTGATTCCCTATCAATGGCCAGTGCTTGAACGCCTTTCCAATCATCCGGTGTAAAAGACCTTATGATCAACCTCTTTGTCTCAATTTTTGACATGTTATGCCTCCTCTGCCGATTTGGGTTTGCACACCTGTTACAACAGTGTACTCTTTGACATTTAACATTTTGGGTTTGGGGGATTAAATTTTGAGTAGGAGCCTCCACACAACCCCTTGTGGTTTGGGCTGGGTTTAGGGGGCAATTTCTGCTCGGACTCCGATGAAGACGGGGCCTGTTACCTCAATCCTCTTTTTCTCGCCCGTTATGTATCGCCTTGCCACTTCGCCTATTTTAATGTTAACGTCGCTGGGGTGCTTAGCCATCTTAACCCGGACGTTTACCGCCTTTGGGCCCTTATTTAAGGCTTCTTCAATTTTGGCCGCTGCTAGGGAAGCTACGGCGTCAAGGTAACTGAAACCCAGGGGAATCCCCTTCTCTCGGGCTTCCCTTACTAGGGGTATGTCCTTCATGCCCTTCTCGGGGACGCCGAGGACGTTTCCGTCGTAAACGTAGAGACGGTTAAAGGCTGCAGGACCCAAAAGTTTGGTGTCCGCATCCGTTTCGTAAACGTAGACCTTAACCCACTTCCCCATGATTTTTCCCTCGTAGGCTAGAAACTCGCAGGGGCTTGGCTCCTCCGCGTGGGTGAGGGCGGCGGCTTTAATGGCCCCCTGAATTTTCGCGCTCATCTCGGTTTCTGGTTTAATGTCAATTTCCACCATTTTTGCAATTTCTATGTCGGAGAGGGTTAATGGCGCGTAGAACTGGGGGAGTACGAGGCGCCTTATGTCGGTTTCGCCATATAGGGCTAAGGCCACCCGCTCCGCTCCTATGCCCACGTTAAGCACAGGATATTCCAGTCCGTATTCCGCCAGGGCCACGGGGCTGTACAATCCGTAGTTGACAACCTCCACCCACCTATCCAGGGCGGAGTGGAAGATGTAGCCCTCATATTCTGTTCCGGGCGCGTAATACTTGGATGTCACCACTTTCTGGACAAAGCGGAAGTTTTCAAAACCCAGGGGCTTCAGCACGGCCCTCGTTATTTCCTCGCCGTCCTTTACGTTTATCTCATCGTCCATTATTACACAGCTGGCGGCGTTGTGCACCCGTAGGTGGGTTGGGTCCTCCCTCTGCTCCCGCCGGAAGCGGATGCCCACGGAAAAAAGCTTTATGGGCGGCGCCATCTTGTGCTGCAAGGCCTGTAATGTGGGGAACCAGGCGCTGGTCATGTGGGACCGCAGCGTGAGGGCGGAAGGCTGAGGCTTAAGGGCGGCAAACTCGGGAAAAACCTTGGACAAGATGCGGGTGGCTGTTCCGTCAGAAACCTTGAGGGCCTCTGCCAATTTTTCCACAAAGTCGTCGGCGTCAATTTCGCTCCTTTTGTAATCTCTCAACACGCCCCGAAGGGCGGCGGTCCCTTCGTCTGTTAAGGGAACCCCCAACGCCTTAATTTCTGCGCATTTAGCCTTACTTAAACCGATGTCGGGCCGAGGTAGGGTGGCCAAATAATAGCAGCGGTCAAGGATCACGGGAGCCTCAGGCCCATACTGTTTGAACACCTCCGTTTCGTCAACGATAACGGGGTTGAAAACCTCCGTGAAACCAAAATCTAGGAAGGATTGGCGCAATTTTTGGAGGATGTCGAAGAGGGGATGGGGCGCGCCCCGCCTGCCAGGAAAAAGTTTAAACATCTTCTCAGTTTTAGGGAGGAGCAGGGCGCCCTCAAGCCAAACCCTTTCAAAGCCCTCCCGCTTAACCCGCTCCAGAATTTCCTTGGGATTTAGCTTTCCCAATTTTCCTTCTCCTCCCTCCCTTTAGGGCCTCCTCCAACCTTTGGATGGAATGCTCCAGGGATCTCTTTCGCGCCTCAATGGTTACGTCTCCCCGAGTGGTCTCAATAACGCGCCTTGCAATGTCGCACTTCCTCCTAAGCCCCGGGACTAGAAGATAGGCGTCATCCATGGCCGTTAAGTCGATGTAAATCTGCTCCATGATGCGGAGGCAGTCCTCGGCTCCTTCCATGTCACCCCTCCGAAGGGAATCCAGCGCCCTGCGCCGAAACTCCCCGATGACATCTCCTAAACCAAGGACATAGGAAACCTCAGGAACCCCGAGCTCCTCGGGGCCAATGAACCCCTTTTCCTCAACTAGCCTAAGAAAAACTTGGGCTTCGGCGTATTCCTCGAAGGCCGCCTCCACCAGGCCGATGTAAACCATGTCAGGATGCTCCCCAGAAATTTCGTGGAGCTTAACGAAGAGGGCCTCAGCCTCCTCCAGGGATTTCCTGGCCTCCTCGAAACGTTCCTGGTGCACAAAAAGGATGGCCTGCTTAGAAAGGCGGGTTGCCCTCCGCATGTCCCTCTGAACCCCTTCCCTAACCTCCTCCCTCCGCTTAAGCCCATCCTGAACCCTGTCAAGGATAGATTTCAACGCCATACCCTTCACTTACCAGACGCGCCTCGAAAATGATGAAGCAAGCAGCCTTAATAGAGTTTTTGTTAACCAAAAATTTATAAGAGTATTCTGAAGTGTTCCTATAGTCTATCCCAGAGAGATGTTTTCAAATGGGAAAGTTAGAGGTCACTGCTAAGGGGCTTACAGACATATTCAAGGAGAAGATAGCAGAGCTGCACGAGGAACCGGAATTTCAGTGGAGCATAGAGAAGATAAAATATGCTATAGATGAGAGTGGAGAGCCTTGTGTCAAAATGGCTGTTGGGAACGTTCCTTTGGATTATGATTTGTGGAAGGGGTTGAGGAATCCAGCCGTTGTTGGCTTACACCCTGCTGGTTTACAGGAAATCTGGGAATTTTATGCAAATAGGAGGGCGGAAAGGGTTGACGAGTTCGGCAGGCAGACGATCTTTCAAATACCGCGTTCCTTCAATTTCGCCCGCAAGAATTATAGTCGAGCAGTAATGATTTCTGTAATGCTCCCCTTCTCTCCCAAAGTTATTGGGGATTATATCCAAATCATCCTTGAAAAGAGAAAGGGTTCCTCTCACATATTTTCAAGGATGTACGAAGACGTGAATCGCATGATTGACAAAGCTACCAGCAGAGTAGCTTTGGATCTCGTCGCTGACGATGCCGTGGTTGTGGCGATGAATAATGATACCGTTAAGAACGTCTCCACGGAAGCCATACCCATCACGCATCAGGGAGTTTCTCATGGGCCTTCTAAAGGTGGCAACTACCCCCAAAAGAGCGTCGCGGTGCTCATGGGACTTGGGCAATTTGGCGTGTCAAGGATTGTTTTCAGAGATGAACTTATCGATGGAAAAGTTCAGAGGTTTGTTGGGCCGCTCAGATCCATCATCATGTTTGATAGGGAGGACTTAGTTAGAGATGGAGGCGATGGTATTATTTACCCTACCGAAGCTTGGCGTGAGTTTCTTTTCAAGCTATTTGACTTCGCCAACATCGATCCAGACGTTAACAAATACAGATTTTGCGCGTACATACCCTATGGTGATGAAGGCTGCAGAAAGTGCATAAGTTACTGCCCTTCTGGGGCGCAGGCGAATTCTGCTCCAACCCCCAACGGAGGGTACTCAGAACAGATTTCAAAACAGGCGCACAGGTTCTGGGAGGGAAAACTACACTTTGACTTTGCTCGGTGCTGTGACGAGAGGGGACAGATGGCAACATTGTTTCCAGAGTGGTCTTGTGCAAGGTGCGTATCAATCTGCGCAGCCGAAGGCAACAAAAGAACGTACGCCGCAAAGAACTTCTACAAAAAGATGCTTCAGACGACGAAGGCTTAAAAGATGGAAAGACATATTTCCTTCAAAATATCCCTAACCATCACCCTAATAAAGGCAGGCTTTGCTCCCACCTTTTTTTGGGGAAAGATCGTAAACAAACTAACTTACTAGAAGCCTAGTTTACTGTTTTTCTGACATTAACACGCGATAACCACTCTTCCTCGCAAGAACATCAATATTCCCAAAGGCTTCCTCAAAAATCAACTGCAATCTTTTCCCGCCAACCCTAGACTTTACAACCATCTGAAACAAGGCTTTTCGTGTCATGTACGCTGGCGCACCAGTAATTATCGCCTTCACTGTCTCCATTCCAGCACTCACAGGCGGATTCGAAAGGATGCAATCGAAGCTCAAGCCTTTAACAGGCTCGTATAAGCAACCACGCCTAACCTCTACATTCCTAACATCATTAATCTCAGCGTTCTGTCGTGCAAGCCTAACCGCCCGCACATTCACATCGACCATAAACACGCGCAAACACGGGTTGAAAACTGCAGCCGCCAGCCCAACTGCGCCATAACCACACCCGACATCCAAAACGTTACCCTTTTCAGGCAAAACCATGCTCTCAATCAACAGGCGCGTGCCTAAATCCACACGCCTCTTAGAAAACACACCCGAAGCCGTCAAAAACTCAAATGGCACATCACGAAGATAAGCGCGGATTAAACCGAACCTCAGTTTTGATTTCGGATGCGCAGCAAAATAATGCTCGAAGCCATTGCCTGCCCTATTAGTTTTTCGCCGCTTTTCCAGCATTTCGAATAAGTGCCCCTAGGCATAAACACATGCGCATATAAAAAACCTATTCCTTACCCCTAATGTTCCATAGCAGGTACATGGGGGCAACGAGGTTTTTGACCTAATCAAAGCTAGATTCATCCTGCCCTCCAGTGCAAAATAAATAATTTTTATTTGTGCGGCATGCCAAGGGTTATTACGGAGCGGATAATGATGGATAACCCTATGAGGATGATTAGTCCGGCTAGGAAGGTAAACCAACCGATTGTCTGACCCTTTAGCATGCCTGCGAAGTAGCCTGCGCCCAGCCAGAACACGGCGTCTGAGACGGTTCCAGCCTTTTGGGGTGGGGAGGACCCGTAGGTGAACCTTAGGATTAACATGCCCACTTGAAATACTCCAAAGAGGTAACAGAACCCCTCAACGGCTCCATAAAGGACGGGATGATTTGACGCCGGAGCTGGGAGGAAAACGTTGGGCCATAATTCTTT
>Ga0315314_1002871_pt1 | contig 13932 bp, 10 predicted proteins | sample TDP9_MG_FD_203631 | JGI IMG/M metagenome (GOLD analysis project Ga0315314, IMG submission 203631) | Freshwater sediment microbial communities from Lake Towuti, South Sulawesi, Indonesia - TDP9 | ecosystem: Environmental > Aquatic > Freshwater > Lake > Sediment | place: Indonesia: South Sulawesi...
CTCGGCGTTCGGGGGGAGACCGCGGAGGCGGTGAGGCGGGCCCTCACGGTGGTTCGGCCGCTGGAGGAGGTGGAGCGGTGGGTGGTCTTCCGCACCAACCAGGGAACCGACGCCCACCTGAGGCCGGCCGAGTCCATAGGGGGAGTGCGCCCCTTCCAGCCGGTGGTCGTGAGGGGCCTCGTGGACGGGGGGCCCAGGGTCATCCCGGGCGGCCACGTCATCTTCCCCATTAGGGACGAGACCGGCCGGGTGGACTGCGCGGCCTACGAGCCCACGGGAACCCTCCGGAAGATCGCCGGGGGGCTGATTGTGGGGGACCTGGTGGAGGCATGTGGCGGTGTCCGGCCCCCCTCCTCGGGCCGTCCGACCACCGTCAACCTGGAGAAGCTGAGGATCCTGAAGCTGGCCCGAAAGGTGGCCCTCCGCAACCCACCGTGTCCCGAGTGCGGCAGAAGGACAGAGTCCATGGGGAGAGGCCAGGGCTTCAGGTGCAGGAACTGCGGGTTCCGCTCCACCAGGCTGAGGAAGGTGGCCCTCGAGGCCCCCCGCGAGGTCGGGGAGGGGCTCTACGTCACCGCCCCAAGGTCCCAGAGGCACCTGACCAAGCCCCTCTGCCGGTACGGGAGGGAAAAATCGCGGTCATCGGGAAAGATGATTAGGGAATGGCACTTCCCGTGACCCCCAGCCGACGAAGACGGCGGAGTCCGCCCGCCTCAACTCTCACCGCCTGCGCACCCGGAGGGACAAGCGAAGAATTGCACGCCTCAACGCCCCCGCTCACAGGAACCGACTCTCGTCCCAGAGTCTCAGGGCCTCCTCGCACCTTCTCCTTATGGTGTGGTCGTCCGTCTTCCTCTTCAGCTCCTCCAAGAACCGGATACGCTCCTTGACCGCGCTGGCCTCCCCGGCACCCCCGAAGTAGGGCCTGCCCTCCAGGTAGTCCCTCATCTGCTGGGCCTTCTGGATGAGATATCCGGCCGCCTCCAGGGGGTCGGCGACGGCGTAGGAGTTGGCCCAGACGGCGGCGTCGGCCTCCCGGAGCTGGCTGAGGCCGTGGACTTCGGCGACTTCCCTGATGTAGGTTCGGAGGAAGTCGTACATCTGGGCTGTCCGGATGAGGCTCAGGGCCTCCTCCACCTTGGCTCTGAACGGGGGGCTCCCGGCCACCGTCAGGCGGTGCCTGTGTCCCGCCCGGATGAGCCTCCGGGCCCTCTCCACCTCCTCCTGGGTGTACACCCTCTCCGGGAAGGCCGCGGGCCGGCCCCCGGCCGCAGGGCCTGGGCACATAGTATATAAGGCTCATGGGAGCTACTCTTAGCTGATTGGGTCTTGTAGCGGGTGTTTGGATGTCGGTTAAGCCCGTTGTGAAGATCGAGAACGTGGTGGCCTCGGGGATCCTGAAACACCCGATCGACCTGAACGCGGTGGTGACGGCCTTCCCCGATGTGGAGTACCGGCCCAAGGAGTTTCCAGGGCTGGTCTTCCGGCTGAAGAGCCCCAAGACCGCCACCCTCATCTTCGGCTCGGGGAAGATGGTCTGCACCGGGGCGAGGTCGGAGAAGGAGGCGCGGCAGGCCCTGCTCAAGGTGGTCCGGAGGCTGAAGGAGGCGGGCATCGTCATCATGGGCGGCCCGGAGATCAAGATCCAGAACGTGGTGGCCTCCGCCAACCTCACCGGGTGGATCGACCTCATGGGCCTCTACGAGATCGAGAAGGGCATGCGGGGCCGCATCCTCTACGAGCCGGAGCAGTTCCCCGGCCTCATCTACCGGATGGAAGACCCCAAGGTGGTGATCCTCCTCTTCGCCAGCGGCAAGCTGGTCTGCACCGGCGCCCGGAAGGAGGAGGAGGTCTACGTGGCCGTGGAGAGGCTCCACAAGCGGCTGGAGGAGCTGGAGCAGATACACTACGCGTGACCACCCACCGGATTCAGCACGCCGGAAAGAAGCGAATCCCTTCTTCCCTCTCCCCCGTGGAGCACTGGCACGGGATCACTCGCGGCGGCCGTACCGTGGGCGGCTTCCACCACGGCATGCAGGTTTTCAATGGGGAACTGTCCACTCTCTGCCTAGAAGTAGAGGAGAGCGGACCGCGGCGCTATGACGTGAGACCGGGAGTCGGGTTGAAGTTGAAAGACCCGCCTCATGCGTCGCCGGCATGAGGAGCCTCACCTCGCCGTGCCCGGGTCCGCACCCTCGCCCCTTGAGACGCGATTCTCGCAGATATATTTTTCGTGTAGCGTTAGGTTGCTCTTTGTCATGGATGTAACAGGAGTTGAGATCAACGCAGACAGACTTTTTAGCTCTGCAGGCTCTCTGTGGCGGATTCCTGAGGGCCTAAAGTCGTCTGTGTGGGGGCGTATGGTATCAAGTCAAGTCCTCTCATCATCGCGACCGATTCTTTCCCATCTATTTTTGCCCATTGGCGGGCAAAAGGGTATTAAAAGCGGTCTGTGTAGAATGGTGGAGGAGGTGCAGGGATTGGTTCTGCCCGGCAAGATCTTCAAGCTCAGGGAGGCGCCGGCCTTCGAGGATCTGACGGAGAGGCTCAGCGGGTACCGGGTGGAGGAGGCCTTCTCCGAGGGCCAGTACGAGTTCAACCTGGTCACGGAGGTCACCAACGTCGCCCAGAGGGAGGGGAGCCTCTCGGGCCTCTACTCCAAGGACTCGGTAGCCTACGTCTACCACCGCGGGAAGCGGGTCCCCATCCCCAAGACCACGGAGGCCACCTTCAACTTCACCGGCCGGGAGCGGGACATCCTCCTCACGGTCCTCCAGGAGAAGTGGACGGCGGGCCGGATCGCTAACGAGTTCAGCCGGCTCCTCTTCGAGAGGAAGGGCCTCATCGGGGAGGCGGAGATCCCGCCGGAGGCCCTCCGGTCCTTCCACGAGGAGAACCCGGAGGGGACCAAGGTCAGCTTCTTCGAGGGCCTGGGCATCCCCAACCTGGACAAGCTCAGCCTCTACGGGCCGGACCTCATCGAGACCACCCTCTTCGACGAGTACACGGGCCGCGGGAACCTCTGGTACATCGTCATGACCTCCAAGCGGCACGGCCACGTGGTCGGCGTCACCCGCAACGCCATCGTCGTCATCTTCAACAAGGTCACCCCCCAGGAGTACATCGACTACGTCACCGATGAGATCTTCCCCCTCATCATCTAAGCGGTCCCAGAAACAGAGCGGCTCCGCTCCGACTTGGGCCAGCATCCATGCGTAGAAGATTGAAGACTCGACTCTGCCCTCCGCAGATGGGAGGCCCTACGAGGTAGCGGCGCCTCCACCCGGAGATGTGGGATGCCGGCCTCTGATGGCGACCGTTTTAGGGGGGTTGCCCATATGCTTCAACCATATTTTCATATAGGCTTCAAATAGAGGGCCTCTCAGGCCTCCGCGCGGGTGGAGAAGAGGCCTGCGTCCAGCGGGTGAGCCCTCCGGGCATCCTTGGCGAGTTTTCAGATCAGGGGGTCGAGGAGGGTTCTGCTCTGGTCGTCGAGGCTTGTTATGTCTGGGATGTCGTAGAGGTTTCCGTAGGCGTCCTTCACCACCACGTGCCCCGGCTGGACCTCCCTCACATGGTGCCTGCTCGTGACCTCGAAGGTTCGGGGCCCCCGATCCGTCTCCGTCTCCCAGACGTAGACCCCGTACTCCTCCCGGAGGTCCAGGATCCTCGTGATCACCGGTATGAAGTAGGCCCTCTCCAGCGCCCGCCTCAGGGCCTCCGCCGAGGCCCTGTCCAGCCGATCGACCTCCTCCACCCAGCCTATCTCCCTCTCCTCCTCGTCGAGGAGGGCGATGTACTTCCCGGGCGCGGTGAGGGGAAAGGCCCTCGCGACCCTGGAGACGGTGTGGTTTAGGCCCCCGACCTCCACCCTCAGGGAGCCGTCCCCGCCCCAATAGATTCTGGTCTCCGCCGGGTTCAGGAACCTCAGCCCGGTGCCCCCGGCGCGTCGCCTCAAGGCCCTCCCCACCTACTCCGCGATGACCGAGAGCTGGGCCTGCATCCTGCAGAGCCGCCCGTAGAGGCCGTTGTTCCGGAGGAGCTGCTGGTGGGTGCCCTCCTCCACGATCCTCCCCTCCTCCAGCACGAGGATCTTGTCGGCGTTCTTCACGGTGGTGAGTCGGTGGGCTATGACGATGGCAGTCCGGCCCATCATGAGCCTGTTGAGGGCCTCCTGGATCAGGCTCTCCGTCTCCGTGTCCACGAAGCTCGTGGCCTCGTCGAGGATCAGGATCCTCGGGTCCTTGAGCACGGCCCTGGCGATGGAGACCCGCTGCCTCTCCCCTCCCGAGAGGCGGTGGCCTCTCTCGCCGACCTCGAAGTCGTAGCCCTCGGGGAGGGTCGTGATGAAGTCGTGGATGTTGGCCACCTTGGCGGCGGCGATGACCTCCTCGGGCCGGGCGTCGGGCCTGCCGTAGGCGATGTTCTCGGCGATGGACCCGCTGAAGAGGAAGGGCTCCTGGAGCACCATCCCCACCTGCCGGCGGAGGGACTCCTTCCTCACCTCCCGCAGGTCGTGTCCGTCCAGGGTTATCCTGCCCTCCGTGGGGTCATAGAAGCGGAGGATCAGCTTGACCAGCGTGGTCTTCCCGGCGCCGCTCGGCCCCACCAGGCCCAGGGTCTGCCCGGGCTTCAGCTCGAAGCTCACGTCGTGGAGGACCTCCTCCCCTCCCTCGTAGGCGAAGGAGACATGCTCGAACCTGAGGTGGCCCCTCACGGGGGGCAGGGTGACGGCGTCGCGGCGGTCCTCGACCTCGGGCATCATGTCGAGCACCTCGAAGACCCTCTCGGCCGAGGTGGTCGCCTCCTGGAGGGCGCGGCTGAAATTGCTCAGCCTCTCGATGGGGCCATAGAACTGCCAGGTGAACCCTATGAACATCATAAGGTCCCCGGGGGTGAAACCCCCGCCGGCCAGGACCTGGCGCCCCCCGACCCACCAGAGCATGAGGGCTCCGAGAGACATCAGGAACCCCATGAGGGGGAAGAAGGAGGCCGAGAGGGAGGCGATGTGGAGGTGGGTCTCGTAGATGTCCCCCGCCTTACCGTTGAACCGGTCGATCTCCCGCCCCTCCTGGGCGAAGGCCTTCACCACGGAGACCCCCGGTATCGCGTCGGCCAGGGTGGCGCTCAAGTTGGACCACCGGGTCCACGCCTTTCGGTAGAGGCGCCTTACGCTCCCGCTGAAGAGCTTGGTGGCCACGGCCAGGACCGGGACGGGGGTCAGCACGAGCACGGCCAGCCTCCAGTTGACGTAGAAGAGGAACACCCCTATGCTGGTGAGGGTCAGGACGTCCACGATGAGCTGCTGGACCTCCCAGGTCACGAACCCCTGCACCCTGCCCGTGTCACTCAACACCCGCGACATGATCGTGCCCGTGCTGTGCTTGTCGTAGAAGCTCATGGAGAGGATCTGGAGGTGCTCGTAGAGCCTCGTCCTGAGGTCGAGGATGATCCTCTCGCCGAGCTTAGAGAGGGAGTACTGCCTCGCGGCCGAGAGCAGGAGCCTCAAGGCGTGCACGCCGAGCAGGATGGGCACGAGGGTGATGAGGATGCCCACGTCCGCGCCGGGCTTGACGTTGTTCACGAGGGGCTTCAGCAGGTACGTGGGGATTAGGCTCACCCCCGCCAGCAGAATGGAGAGGGCCAGGCCCGCCGCCGCCAAGAGTCTGTACGGCCTCACGTACTGCAGTATCCTCCAGATCACCGCTCTCCTGCTTATACACGCGGGGCAGACCGTTGTCCAGGGTGGGATCACCCTTCCACACTTGGAGCACCGAACCTGCCGGCCTCCGCCGTCCTCAACCGTCGGGCCCACCGGTCTCTCCGCCTCCCGCTTTCCCCTGGCGTGAAGCAGCCCCAGGAGGGCCAGTCTCGCCCGGTCCATCTTCGGCGCGTGGGTCTTGGTGGCGCGCAGGGCCTCCACGGCCCTGTCCGGCGTCTTAACCACCAACACATCGTTCCCCACGAACCTCCGCACCTCCACGTCCTCGACCTCGCTCAGCGGTATCACGGCCGTGGGGCCCTCGTCCCCCTCGGAGCCGTATGCGTAGAGCCGCCCCCCGGTGACTATGAGCCAGCTCCTCCCATACTGGTTCTGGGGCGTCAGATCCCCTGAGACGGCTACTAGGACTTTCTCCTCGGCGCCAAGCTCAAGCCTTATGGAGTCAGGCACCTGCTCCACTAGGTCGCCGTCCAGAAACGTGGAGGGGAACCCCTCTGCCTCGGAGCCCATAGGCCTTCTCCTCTGTTGGGCCGACCCCCATTCGCTTATATCCGGCTCTCAAATATAAATTATGTTCGAGGTGCGCGTCTTGGTATCGGCGTGCGTGCTGATCCGGTCGGTGCACGGGGAGTTCGAGGAGGTCGTGAAGAGGCTCCGGCAGCTCAAAGGGGTTGAGAGGGTCTTCCCGGTCCTCGGCCGGTACGACGTGGTGGTTGACCTGGAGGCCCCCGACTCCGTCTCCCTGGGAAACGTGGTCCTCAGGATGGGGAGGCTGGCCGGCGTGGTCTTCACCGAGACCCTGGTGGAGGTCCAGCACAGGGAGGGATGAACTTGCTCAACGCCTGCGTCCTGATGAAACTGGAGCCCACCCGGGCCGACGCCATCCTGGCCGCCATCCGCCGGATTCAGGGGGTTCGAAAGGCCTACTTCACCTACGGCGGGTTCGACCTCGTCGCCTTCCTCGACGTGGAAGGGTACGGGTCCCTCAGGGAGAAGACGACCCAGATCAACGCCATCGACGGCGTGAGGAGCACCGAGACCCTCGTGGAGGCCTAACCCCGCCCAAACAGCCCCGCGGCTCCCAAATCCGACGTGCTCGTGCCCGGAGCCGAAGAGGCAACCGGGCGAAGGCATCAATGCCGCGAAATTTCCAATTCCTCATTTAATTTAACCGGGTGCCCAATTTCGATCTGTCCCGGCCCCGCTCATAGAAGCGTTTTTGGGCCGGTGGCAGCTCCCTCTTTCGCAAGTTTTAAGTAAGGTTTGTCTTCTAAATATACGTGAGGTTGTGTTCATGGATAGGAAAGCGGGGGTTCTGGCTCTGTTTCTCCTCTCACCCCTCCTGCTATCCCTAGGGCACCTATGCGCCCCGGGGGTCACCTCCGCAGGGAGTCCCGTCTCCACCGCGGGGGGCACCACGCTCTCTGTGACGCCGTCGACCATCAGCGAGGCTTACGGCAAAGGCAAGACCTTTACGGTCAACATAACCGTTGGAGCGGTCACCGACCTTCTCGTGTGGAAGGTCGGCCTGGAGTGGGACCCCGCCGTCCTGGAGTGCACCAACTTCACGGAGGGCCCCTTCCTGAAGACGGGAGGCTCTACGGTGTGGATCCCAGGGACCATTGACAACACGACCGGGAGGATAACCCCCCCTTACCGCTGCGACCTAGCCGCGATGGCAGGGGTTAGCGGCAGCGGGATCCTAGCGCACGTCGACTTTCGGGTCAGGGACTATGGAGAGACCACGATAAACTTCACGGCCGAGACGAGAATAGATGATTCGTATGGCAACCCCATCCCCGCGGATCTGCAGTCCGGGTGGTTTAGGTTGACGTCACCCTACCCCATAGCCGTCATCGCCTATACGCCGCCCGCCCCCCTGGTGAACGAGACCATCACCTTCAACGCTACCGCCTCGAGGCCCGCCTGGAACGGCACCCACTATCTGCCCATCACCAGCTACACCTGGGACCTCGGCGACGGATACACGGCCGCAGGCCCCGTCGTCAACCACACCTACACGAAGGCCGGCGTCTACGTGGTGAACCTGACGGTCACGGCGCCCGAGGCCACGCCCGAGACCCACAGCACCACCGCCGACGTGGCCGCCTCGCCGCCCCAGCCCCCGTGGACCTGGGTCTACGTGAAGCCGACCAACATCACCGACCTCTACGACATAACTGATGCCTTCGTGGTGGAGGTCCGCATCAAGAACGTCACCCACCTCTGGAAGTGGTACATCGGCCTGGAGTGGGACCCCGCCGTCCTAGAGTGCACAGGCTTCACGGAGGGCCCCTTCCTGAAGGCTGGGGGGAAAACCACGTTTAAGAAGGGAACTATAAACAACACGGTGGGGAGGATCGATCCTACTTATAGCACAACGCTGCCCACAACGCTGCCAAAGGACTCCCCGCTGGTCAGCGGCAGCGGGACTCTTGCAAACGTGGTCTTCCGCGTCAAGGGCTACGGCGAAACCGCGCTGAACCTCACCGGGACGGAACTGAAAGGGGGGAAATGGAACGAGAAAAAGCGCACTTGGGGAGAAGGGGAATCCATTGACTTTACCCCGCAGCCCGGCTGGTTTAGACTGACGCCTCCGCCCGAACCCCACGGGCCGATGGCCCGCTTCACGTACTCGCCCCTCGACAAGAAAGGGGATGCGGCCCGTTTTCCCTCACCCTACGTGAACCAGAATGTGGTCTTCAACGCCTCGCGCTCCAAGCCCGGGTATAACGGCACCGCCGTCCTACACATCGCCAACTACACCTGGGACTTCGGGGACGGAAACAGCACCACGGTGACGGACCCGCTGATCTATTACAACTACACGGCGGCCGGAAACTACACGGTGAGCCTGAACGTCACGGCGCCCGGGGCCACGCCCGAAGCCCACAGCACTACCCTGAACCTGACAGTCTCACCGCCGGATCCGCCTGTGGCCAACTTCACGTACTCGCCCTCCCCCCCGAAGGCGGGCGAGGAGGTGTCCTTTGACGCCTCGGCCTCTCAGAAAGGGTTCAACGGCACCCACGAGTTCAAAATCGCCAACTACACCTGGATCTTCGGGGACGGAAACGTAACGGTGACGGAACGCAAGACCTTCAGCCACACCTACGCAAGGGCGGGGACCTACAACGTCACACTGACCGTGATGGATGAGGCGGGCAGAAGCGACAGAGAGTCAGTCCTCATCACCGTCGAGGGGGGGCCCGCAAGGTCCCTCTTCTTGATCGTGGGGGTGGTAGCCGCGGTGGCGGTCGTGGCGGCCGTGGCGGTGTACCTCACGAAGTTCAGGTGACGCCGTAGGCTTGGACCCGCGCGGCGGGCGACGGTTCGGGGCGGTGGGCCTGACGGCGTGAGGAGCACCGAGACCCTCGTGGAGGCCTAACCCCGCCCAAACAGCCCCGCGGCTCCCAAATCCAACGTGCCCCAGTGCCCGGAGCCGAAGGCATCGAAGCTGCGAAATTTTTTAATTCCCCATTTAGTCGGATGCCTCGGGCCCGCTCATAGAAACTCTTCGCCAGCAATGCCCAAGGAGCGAGAGCCGGGGGAGCCGAGCGCGGAACCTCAGGTCTCTCCAACGGCTCAGGTGAAACTTTTATACCGCGCCGTTCACTTCGGTGGCGAACGCGTCAGCAATGGGGGCTCGGGGCGGAGAGACATGGGTGGAAGGGGGCCGCTGGGCGTGGGGCTGGTGGGGTGCGGCGCCATTGGAACCGCTCTGGCCCACGCCATCGACGAGGGGAGAGCTGGAAGCGCCCGGCTGGTCTGCGTGTACGACCTGAAGCCGGAGAAGTCCGGGAAGCTCGTGGAGGGTCTGCGTAGAAGACCGAGGGTCGTCGGGACGTTCCAGGAGCTGATCGAGTGCGACGAGGTGGGCCTGATCGTGGAGGCGGCCTCCCAGGAGGCGGTGAGGCAGTACGCCCTGAGGGCGCTGAGGGCCGGAAAGGACCTGATGATCATGAGCGAGGGCGCCCTGGTGGACGGCGGGTTGGCTGGCGAGATCAGGGCCCTCCTGAGGGGCTCCGACAGACGGGTCTACCTCCCCTCGGGGGCGATAGCCGGCCTCGACGGGCTGAAGGCCGCGGCCATAAACAGGGTGGACGAGGTCGTCCTTAGGACGAGGAAGCCCCCCGAGGGGCTCAGGGGCGCCCCCTACGTCGAGGAGAACCGGATAGACCTCGACGCGGCGCGCGGGCCCCAGCTCATCTACAAAGGCTCCGCCAGCGAGGCCTGCCGGCTCTTCCCGGAGAACGTGAACGTGGCCGCCGCCCTGAGCCTGGCCGGCATAGGGCCGGAGAGGACCAGGGTCGAGGTCTGGGTCGACCCCACCACCCGGAGGAACGTCCACGAGGTCCACGTCCGGGGCGAGTTCGGCACCCTGACCGTCCACGCCGAGAACGTGCCCTCCACCCTTAATCCGAGGACGAGCGCCCTCGCCGTCCTCTCCGCCATCGCAACCCTGAAGAAGATCACTGAACGATTCCAGGTTGGAACATAACCCAGAGATCGCTGCGAGGGCTTCCGTTCCAAGGCCTCACAGCCTGCTCGCGCGTCTGAACTTTCCCAGGGGGAGATCGCCTCAAAATCCGGAGCGTTGAAGGCTTAGTTCGTGGCGACTACTTTTCTAGGTATACTTTCCCAGCCTTGTAGCTGTAATTCAATGTATACTTGTTCATCACATCGCGGCCCAGAATACTTGGAAGAACTTTTAGCTTTGGATGCGGGCAAGGGCTTGTGACGATGTGGACTTCAGCATCTTCTGTGATAAGTTCTCCTTTGTCGGACCTGAGGCTCACCGTGCTAACTACTGATTTAGCTCCTATTAATCCCCCAAGCCCTGAAAACTCCCTTTCAGGCTTCATCTCAGAAACGTCTATTCCGAGGCGCTCGACATCTCCCCAGAGGATCATGGTGTTTGATGCGCCGGTATCCAGTAGGAGGGGAAGTCTTGCCCTCATACTTAATCGGCGAAGGAGAATTGCCACGGCGACGAAGGGAGCCGGAGGGCGATAACCATAGTTTATATAGCCGGGTATTCTCACAGTATTGCCTCAATAGGTTCCCTGGGGAGGAATTGTATGAGTATCTCTTCTGGTTGGAGGCCCTTAGTTCTCAGCCTCTTAACGAGCGCCGTTAGATTTTCGTCTGAGTCTAAAACCGTCTTGCTGTAAATCGCCACCCACCGGTCCTCGTATTTCGGTAGAAGCTCCTCTCGGCTTCGGAGGAACCACTGGAAATCCCTGTTGAAGTCTGCGAGGGCTACGGCGACATCCTCGGACAACCAGTTCGCCTATTTTCCAAGGGTTGTGAGAAGCTTATAAACATTTGTGAATGTCGTAAACTGTTCTTTTACTGTTTTTATCGCAACCCTGAAGAAGATCACCGAACGATTCCAGGTTGGGACGTACCTCAGAGATAGCAGATGCTTATTCCCTTCCGGGCTTTGCTCGGGGCCCGGGTAGGCTCCGATGTGGCGTGTGTGAAAGGCCGCCGTCACCGTGGGCGATGAGGTTGTGCTCTGTCTCGGCGAGACCAGGGGGGCTATTTATAGGTGAGAAACCCGGTTTGTCTTCCATCTCAGCTTAAGGTTGTACGCTTTGCTTTTTACGGCCCACTCTGACCCCCGAGGGCCTTCGCTATCTCCGCGACCGGGCCCGATTTGATACATCTCCCTGAGCCTGGCCTCCTCTCCGCCGCTCCACCTCACGGCTCTGCCGTCAAAATCCTCGCCTAGTTTTTTTGATTCGAAGCGGGAGGAACCCCCTCCCCCCTTCCATGGATTGACACTATATGATCCAAATAGGTTCATGCCCCGTGTCCCAGGAACACCCCGGTGATCGCCCCGATCGGACCGGGGATCGCGCGAAGACCTCCGCGTTCTGGGCCCCGGCGAGGCCGACGCCGCCAACGACTCCGGGAGCCCGATCGTGACTGTGAGGCCGGGCGACGCCGGCGGAGACGGCCAGGCCACCAGCGGCTCGCCGCCCCGGGCGGGAACTGGTGGTGGCCGACGGTCGGCCTCCGCCCACAGTGAATAAAGTTTCATAAGGTTTAAATGGGCTGGAATCTCTACATCATTATGTCTGGGGTTATGCCTTTGGATAGGAGAGCAGCCTGCACGGTCCTCGTCACGTCCCTGCTCCTCTTCACCCTCCTGTCTCTCAGGAGCCCACCCCACGCCTCGGCGGGAGATCCACCGCCGCCGCCCACGCGGGTTTACGTGAAACCGTCGAACATCACCGATGCCTATAACGTAGGCGGTGCCTTCACGGTAGAGATCTGTATTGAGAACGTCACCGACCTCTACACCTGGGCTATTGGCCTGGAGTGGAACCCGGCCGTCCTGGAGTGTAGCACCACCAATCCGTTAGGGCCCTTCCGGGAGGGCCCCTTCCTCAAGACAGGAGGCAGCACCATTGGGATCACCAACCCACAATGGATCAACAACACGGTGGGGAGGATATCTCCGCCATACGGCTACACCCTACTCGCGGCGGAGGCGGGGGTGAACGGCAGTGGGACCCTGGCGTACGTCGACTTCCGCGTGAAGGGTTACGGGGAGACGTGGATAAACTTCACGGCCGAGACGGAACTGCTAGATTCCACGCCGCTGCAACCGCGGAAAATCCCGGCGGACCTGCAGCCCGGGTGGTTCAAGCTGAGGCCGCCCTGGCCCACGGCCCGGTTCACCTACTCCCCGCCCTCCCCCATAGTGGGCGAGTCGGTGACCTTCAACGCCGGCCCCTCGGACCCCGCCCTCATCTCCATGAACCCCAATGTTTACAGGTACATCACAAATTACGCGTGGGACTTCGACGATGGAAACGTCACGAGCGTTTCGGTTCCGGTGATCACTCACGTCTACGCGGCGGCTGAAACCTACACGGTGAACCTGACGGTCACGGCGCCCGAGGCCACGCCCGAGACCAACAGCACATCTCGGGATGTAAAGGTCTATCCTCCGCCGCCTCACAGTCCAACGGCCAAATTTGATTATTCCCCGTTTCCCTACCTGCTGGTGAACGAGTCGGTGGCCTTCAACGCCTCGGCCTCGGAACCCGGGTTTAACGGCACCCACGACGTGCCCATCGCCAACTACACCTGGGACTTCGGGGACGGAACCAACGGAACCGGCATGATCACCACGCACGCTTACACGGAGAACCGCACCTACACGGTGAACCTGACGGTGACCTGCGTGGATGATCCGGTGCTCATTTCGATGGGCCTCGCCTCGAACAGCACGCGGCAGGACATAACGGTGGTGCTCTTTCCCGGCCGCATCACCGTGAAGGTACAGTGGCCCGACGAGAAGCCCATCAAAGGGGCCGAGGTGAAGATAAACAAGACGATGTATGTGCTCTCGACCAATGACGTGGGTCTCGCGGACTCTCCGCCCCTGGAGAATGGCACGTACAGCCTGGAGGTCCGCTACATGGGCGTCACCCTGCTCACCACCACATTCTTCGTGAACATGCACGTGACGGTGACGTGCACGGTCTACCTGCCCCCTGTCGCCTACTTCGCCTATTCGCCGCCCTCGCCGAGGGTGAACAGGACGGTGGCCTTCGATGCCTCCGCCTCCTACGACCCGGACGGGGGAGAAATTGAAAACTATGCGTGGAGCTTCGGCGATGGAACCGGTGGAACCGGCGTGACCGTCGGCCACAACTACACGAAGGCCGGAACCTACACGGTGAACCTGACGGTCAGAGACGACGAGGGCGACTCCGCCACCTTCTCCTTCAACGTAACCGTTTCCCCGCTGGAGCCCCCCGTGGCCCACTTTACATACTCGCCCGCCGCGCCCTATGTGGGCGAGTCGGTGGCCTTTGACGCCTCCGCCTCCTACGACCCGGACGGGACGATCGTCGGCTACAAGTGGAACTTTGGCGACGGCGCAACCGGAGCCGGGGTGACCGCCACCCACGCCTACGCCGCGGCTGGGACCTACCCCGTGAAGCTGACCGTGACGGATGATGACGGTCTGAACGGCACCTTCTCCGCCAATTTGACCGTTTCCGCCCTGCCGGCCTACAGCCTCGCTGTGAAGGCGGTGTGGTCCAACGGGTCGGTCATAAAGGGCGTCGAGGCCGCGGTCTCCAACGAGACTGGGCCTGTGTCCGCCGGTACGACCGACGCCTCGGGCCTGGTAATATTCCCCCTGACCGGGGAGAGGGCGTACAATGTGACCGTGAGCTATATGG
>Ga0315314_1002872_pt1 | contig 13927 bp, 8 predicted proteins | sample TDP9_MG_FD_203631 | JGI IMG/M metagenome (GOLD analysis project Ga0315314, IMG submission 203631) | Freshwater sediment microbial communities from Lake Towuti, South Sulawesi, Indonesia - TDP9 | ecosystem: Environmental > Aquatic > Freshwater > Lake > Sediment | place: Indonesia: South Sulawesi...
TCGTCTCGCTGACGGGCACGTCGGATCGGCTTCTGTGGTGTCCAGCCAATCCTTTTCAACAAGCGGGAGACATGGGCGGGGTGGTACTTCACCTGGAATCTACGCTCAATGATGACAGCCACCCGCGAACAAGTCCACACCTCGCCACGGAAACCATGGGCAGGCGCACCTTGCTGCAACAGTGCTGGCGATTGGGCTAACTCCTCTGGCTTCAAACGAGGTGGTCGACCAGAGGCCAACCGGCGATGCAACGCCTCCGGTCCCGACTTCTTAGCAATGGCGATCCATTGGCTGACAGCACCAGGCGTGCCCCCTAGGGCTTGGGCGATCAGCGCTTGTTTCCAACTTTGTTTGTAAAGTTCCCAGGCTCGTAACCGCCGAGCTTCTTTCCAATCTTGTGGCGACATGGCTCCCTTGGGCTGACTCCTTTCTGTAGAGATGCCCAAAGGATACCATTTTTTAGCAATTTATGCAAGGCTCTGTAAGACCTGCCCTCGTGAGGGTGAAGAAGCTACCATGTCGTGACGAATGGTCTCGCCCCTTCGACAATGTCAACTGCTCACTCCTATGGCGAGACCATTTGTCAGGTGACGAATAGTCTCGCCCGGGGTATCATGCACAAATATCAACTTGACCTCCCGATCGAATTTGCTTGTGCTCTCAAGGGCGAGACCATTCGTCAGGGATGATTGGCGCTGGCTCACACTCTATCAACGCTGGGGAGGCCCCCAAGGGGAGCGCTTGGACGGCACCAACAATGCCGCAGAGCGTGCCATCGGCTATCGCTCTATGTGTGGCTACAAGCGTCCAGAATCAGCCTCCTGGGCTGGCTGGGTGGTGACGAGCCTGCTCGCCTTGATGGCTCAAGCGAGCAGAGTGCACTAGCGCAAGCAGGCTCGTCAGGTCAGCCCGCAGGCTATAACCTTGCGGAGTTGGTGGCCGCTTGAAATCCATTCGGGAATAAGGAGCACTCTGTCCTATTAAAATTCTTCACCAAATTCGGAACGATCACGCCAATTAAAAGGGGCTTGACTTTCAGCGATTTTTGTGTATAATATATTTGGCACTCTAATCAGGAGAGTGCTAAAATTATGCGGTGGGCAGAGCAGTTTCACCTGACAAACTCTCTCGCCTTAAAGGTGTCAATCAAGAGAGAGGTGAGAGGGTTCGCTGCCTAATACGAGGGGAATAGATTCATCACCACCTTAAAAAGCACTCGCCCAGCTATCAGTGCTGGATGGGATCATCCTTATGAACGAATCAGAAGGGAGGTAAAGAGCAATGGCAGTGAAGTTCAAACCATTAAGCGATCGGGTCATCGTGGAGCCCATCGAGAAGGAGGAGACCACGGCCAGCGGCATTGTCCTGCCCGAGACAGCCAAGGAGAAGCCACAGGAGGGCAAGGTCTTAGCCGTTGGCCCAGGCCGCCGGGATGAAGAGGGGAAGCTCATCCCCATGGACGTCAAGGAGGGAGACTGCGTCCTCTTCGCCAAGTACGCCGGCACCGAGGTGAAGCTCGATGATAAGAAACTCCTTATCCTAAGCGAGAAGGACATCCTCGCCATCGTCGAATGACGAATCCTCTCGCCTTTCTACCTAAATTCGTCAGTGATGGGGGATTTCCGTCACTTACACAAAACTACCAACTTTAAGGGAGGTTAAATAAACAATGGCTGCTAAACAACTGGCATTTGCAGAGGACGCTCGAAGGCATCTGAAGACAGGGGTAGACACTCTGGCTAGCGCTGTCAAGACCACTTTGGGTCCAAAGGGGCGCAACGTGGCCCTGGAAAAGAAGTGGGGTGCACCTACCGTCATCAACGATGGGGTGACTGTGGCCAAGGAGATCGAGCTGGAGGACCCCTACGAGAACATGGGAGCCCAACTGCTCAAGGAGGCGGCGACCAAGACCAACGATGTGTGTGGCGATGGCACCACCACTTCCGTCGTCCTGGCTCAGGCACTGGTCACTGAGGGCCTGAAGAACGTGGCCGCTGGGGCTAACCCTATGCTCATCAAGCGGGGCATCGAGAAGGGCACCCGGGCCATAGTGGAGGCGATAAAGAGCTCAAGCAAGGAGATCAAGGAAAAGCAGGAAATCGCTAACGTGGCCGCTATCTCCGCCCATGACATGGAAATCGGTGAGCTGATCGCCGAGGTGATGGACAAGGTAGGTAAGGATGGGGTGGTCACCGTCGAAGAATCCAAGGGCCTGGCCTTTGAGACGGAGTACGTGGAGGGCATGCAGTTCGATCGGGGCTACATCTCCCCCTATTTCATCACCGATGCCGAGCGGATGGAGGCCGTGCTGGAGGAGCCCTATATCCTGATCACCGACAGGAAGATCTCGGCCGTGACCGACATCGTGCCCATTCTGGAAAAGTTGGTCCAGGTCGGCAAGCGCGACCTCCTGGTCATTGCCGAAAACATCGAGGGCGAAGCCCTGGCAACCCTGGTCCTGAATAAGCTGCGGGGCACCCTCAACTGCCTGGCCGTCAAGGCGCCTGGCTTCGGCGACCGTCGCAAGGAGATGCTCCAAGACATCGCCATCCTGGCCGGCGGCACGGTCATCTCCGAGGAGGTCGGCCGCAAGCTGGAATCAATGGTCATCGGCGACCTGGGCCGAGCCCGCAAGGTAGTTGCCACCAAGGACGACACCACCATCATCGAGGGCAAGGGCTCGGAGAAGGAGATAAAGGGCCGGATGGAGCAGATCAAAGCCCAGATCGAGACCACCACCTCCGACTACGATAAGGAGAAGCTGCAGGAGAGGCTGGCCAAGCTGGCCGGGGGGGTGGCCATCATCAGGGTTGGAGCGGCCACCGAGGTGGAACTTAAGGAGAAGAAACACCGCGTCGAGGACGCCCTCCTGGCGACGCGAGCCGCCATCGAGGAGGGTATCGTCCCCGGCGGTGGGGTGGTCCTCATCAACGCCATCCCTGCCTTGGATAGCGTGAAAAGCGAATTCGATGACGAGGCCACGGGCGTGACCATCATGCGCCGCGCCTTGGAGGAGCCCATGCGCCAGATCGCCGAGAACGCTGGCATGGATGGCGCTGTAGTGGTGGAGACCGCGCGGCGGATGCATAAAGAGCAGAACAACGATAACATCGGATACGACGTATTGACCAACGACTACGGCGACATGGTGGCCAAGGGCATCATCGACCCGGTTAAGGTCACCCGCTCGGCCCTGGAGAACGCGGCCAGCATCGCGGCCATGATCCTGACCACTGAAGCCCTGGTCACCGAGATACCGGAGAAGGAGAAGGCGCCTACGCCGCCCATGCCGCCAGAATACTAAAGCCGTCCTGACAAGCTCTCTCTGACGAACCCTCTCCTTATCCTGCGTTTAAGCTACTCATACGGAGAGGGTTTGTCACCAGCCCCTCCGTTTTTGGAGGGGCTTTTTTTTAACCTCTTACTCCCTGCTATAGCGTACCTTTGGCGAGCGAATGGTCTTTGACAACGAGCCTTTTGCGAGGAGAGGCAAGGCTGGGTTAAGCTGAGGGATGTTTCCCCCGCGTTCTCTCCAAGTAGACCAGCAGGATGGAGATGTCCGTGGGGCTGACGCCCTGAATGCGCGAGGCCTGGCCCAGGGTGGCGGGACGGAACCTCTTGAGCTTCTCCCGCGCCTCACTGCTTATCCCCACGACAGGATCGTAATCGAAGCCAGACGGGATGCTCCGCTCCTCCAGCCGCCGCATCCGCTCCACCTCGCGGCGCTGTTTGGCGATGTAGCCGGCATACTTGGCCTCAATGACCACTTGCTCGATTACTTCAAGGGGTAGGGGATTGGGGTTAGGGCATAGGGCTTCTATCATCTCATAGGTTGCCTCGGGACGGCGCAGGAACTGGAGGGCGGTGCCCCCTTTGGTCAAAGGTTTGAGGCCCCAGGCCTCCAGCTGGCCGTTTACCTCCTTGCTGGGATTGAGCCAGATTCCATCTAATCTCTTCAGTTCCTCCTCAATGGCCCTCCTCTTCCTCTCCACCGCTTCATATCTTTCCTCGCTGACCAGGCCCAATTCGTAACCCAAAGGTGTCAAACGTAGGTCGGCGTTGTCCTGACGCAGGAGCAGCCTATACTCCGCCCGCGAGGTCAGCATGCGGTATGGTTCGTCTATCTCCTTGGTCACCAGATCGTCAATGAGGACGCCGATGTAGGCCTGGTCGCGTCGCAGGACGATGGGCCCTTCTCCCCATACCTTGCGAGCAGCATTGATCCCGGCCATGATCCCCTGGGCCGCCGCCTCCTCGTAACCGGATGTGCCGTTGATCTGGCCAGCGAGGAACAGTCCGCTGACCAGTTTTGTCTCCAGAGAGGCCTTGATCTGGTCAGGGGGGACGAAGTCGTACTCCACGGCGTAGCCCGGCCGCATGATCTCGGCATCACGCAGGGCAGGGATACTATGCAGCATCGCCAGCTGGACGTCATGGGGCATGGCGGTGTACATCCCTTGCACGTAGACCTCCGTGGTCTGCCACCCCTCGGGCTCCAGAAAGAGCTGATGGGAATCTTTGTGGGCGAATCTGATGATCTTCTCCTCGATGGAGGGGCAATAGCGCGGCCCAACCCCCTTGATGAAGCCAGAGGCGATGGGTGAGCGATGGAGGTTCTCGCGGACGATTTCGTGCATCTCCTCGTTGGTGTGGACGAGGTAGCAGGGAAGCTGGGGGTGCCAATCGGTCTGGTTAGGGATGGGGTAAATGGGGTTGAGGGGTAGGCGATAGGGGGGATTAGGGGATGATGGCTCGAAAGAGAAATATAGTGGCACCTCGCTCCCCATTTGGAGGATGGTCTGGGAGAAATCGATGGTGCGGGCGTCGATCCTGGGAGGGGTGTTGGTCTGCAGGCGGCCCAGGGCGAAGCCCAGGTCGCGCAGGGACTGGGAGAGCCCCTTAGCCGGGAACTCGCCGGCCCGCCCCGCGGGGTATGCCTCCTCGCCGGTCATGATCCGCGCCCCCAGGAAGGTTCCCGTGGTCAGGATCACAACTTTGCCCCGATACTCCACGCCGATGTTTGTGACCACCCCCTGGATTTGCCCCCTATCAACTAGGAGCCTCTCCACTATTGCCTGTTTGAGGTCGAGGCTGGGCGTGGCCTCTAGGGTGTGTTTCATGGCCAAGGAGTAGAGCCTCTTGTCGGCCAGGGCGCGGAGGGCTTGGACGGCCGGGCCTTTGGAGACGTTGAGCATGCGAATCTGGGTGAAGGTCCGGTCCAGGTTCCTGGCCATCTCGCCGCCCAAGGCATCTATCTCCCGAACCAGGTGGCCTTTTGCTGGCCCTCCAACCCCTGGATTGCAGGGCATGGTGGCGATCAGGTCCAGGTTCATCGTTAGGAGCAGTGTCCTGCAGCCCATTCTCGCTGCTGCCAAAGCGGCCTCGCAGCCGGCGTGTCCCGCCCCGACGATGATGACATCGTAATCCATAAGCTGCTCCCAATCCGCTATCCCCATCCTCTATGCATTGGGAGGGTATCAAGAAGGCCCTGGGTCTCAGGGCCTTCTTGCTTTGTATGAGCAGATGATAGTCTCCGATTTGTGCCCCCAACTGGGTACCTTGCTAAGTCAAGCAGGCTAGGAAAGCTGACAGTCAAGTGATAACTAGCTTCGTAATTGTTCCCTCCATGATGATACTGGAATTATGATATAATGTCAAGGATCGAATCCATCACCATTTTGTGGCGCACCGGATCGGCCTGTTGCATGGCTTGCAGGTTCTGCCTGCAGCAGGGCATCGGCTTCCAGGGGAAAGTGGCGCCGCAGTCAGGACTCCAGTTCGCCCTTTTCCCGGGCGGCGCGCAGGGCTGAGTCCAGCAGCCGGTCGAAGCTCAGCGCCTCATGCCCTGGTCACGCATCAACTGGATCAGGGGCTGGTGCTGGCTGATGGCGCTGGGTTGCATGGCGTCGTTGCCCAGGCTGGGGTGATCCTCGCTGGCCAGGATGGTGACCCGGCGCATCTCATCCCCTGGTGTGAGGACGATGACCCGACGCAGGGGGGCCACGTCACTGGTCACGTAAGTGGTAGGGGTTATAGGCGGTGCTCACCCTTACTCCTCGGCTTCGCTCGGGATAGGCCCCAGCCCCTCTCCCCGAGAGGGGGAGGAGAGCAGCGGCAGGGTCACGCCCAGCGCCCGCACCCCGTGGGCCTGGACGCCGATGAAGGGGTTGTTGTGAATGTCGAACCAGCCGTCTGCTGCCTGGCACTTCACCATCAACTCGACCGGGCGGAGCGAGGGCAGGGCGACGTTGAGCCCGGCCTCCTGCGCCCGCACGTACTGCTCCACAATGTGGCCGGTGGAGAAGGTCTCACCGGGGAAGCCCCAATAGCCGTCGGGGTGCAGCGCGCTCTCGTAGGTGGCGAACACCTCGTCCAGCACCGGGCCGTAGGTGGCGATGGCCTCTGGGTAGCGCTGGAAGAGGTCTATCAGCGCCGGGGCCAGGTGGAGCATGTTCTCGGGCATGATGTCTCCTGGCTTCAGGTCCGCTTTCTCCCGGTTCCCCCGCCAGCGCTCAATTACTGCTCCTAGCAGCTTCTCTACGCTCCAGGTCTCCCCTCCGGCCGTCTGCCAGGTCTGCGTGAAGGGCACGCCGGCCACGATGAGTGCCTGGGTCTCCATGCCGGGGCTCCACGGGTCCAGGGCGGTGTGACGCTGGAGCCAGTGGACGAGTTCGGCGCGAGGGACGATCAGCTCCTCACCCCAGCCGGGGCGGCGGAGCTCGTCCAGGCTTCGCCCTGAGGGGCTCAAGCCTGAAGGGTCGTTCCAGGCCAGGGCCAGGATCAGCTCGGCAGTGAAGTGGATGCTGGGCTCGGAGCCGCAACTGGGCAGCGCGGGCAGGTCGGGCTGAAGGACGTGAGCGCCAGCCCAGCCGTCATCCGTCTTGACCAGGCAGGTCTCGGCGAGGGCATGGTCCAGCCAGTCGTCCACTTGCTCCTGGCCGAACGCCGTGACCAGCTCCTCGCGTAGCAGGCCCAGGGTCATCAGGCCGTGGGGATCGTGGAACTGGGTGGGGTCGGCGAAGTGGGCCTGGACGGCCCGGCGGAAGGCGTCACCGTAAAAGGCGTTAAGATCTGCCTCTCCGCTGCGGATGATGACCTGGCTCAGGTGCCAAACCGTGGCGGTGACGCTGATGGCCGATGCGCTGCCCACGTGCCCGCCCAGCATCGCCTCCTGCTGGTAGCCATGCAGGTGCAACGGGTGGCCGGGGGTGGAGACGACCGGCTGCAGCGCCGGGTTGGCGGCGTAGAGGCCGTTGATCGTCCACGTAGCGGTGATGTACTCGCCGAAGCGGAAATGGTCCTCGCCTACGTAGCCGCCGCTCAGGTCCAGACCGGTCAGCGGGATGTTGTAAGCCACGGTGGTTTTCACCGGGCCGAACTCGCCGCGCAGTTGCACCCCGGCCAGATCAATGTCGCTGGCGTCCAATCGCTCCTCCAGCCAGGTGTGGACGTCCTCCACATCCTGCAGCGACCAGGTGATGGCGGTCTCTGGATCGCCGACGGCCAGGCCCATGAAGGGGTAGTGGATGTCATGGTCGAGAGAGGTGGTCACATTGGGGTCGGCCAGATTCCTGACATCGGCCTGGGTGAGCGAGTTTGGGTCGGCCCACCAGAAGCACAGGTCGCCCGCGGTACCATCGGGCAGCATCTCGCCGTTGCGGCCGATCCAGTCGGTGGTGCCCACGCCGACGACGGGCCAGTCCAGCGGGAAGTCAGTCAGGTCGGCTTGAACATCATTGATGGTCACGGTGTGTAGTAGGTCGCCAGCCAATAGCCGCTCGACGGTGTTGTAGACCAGCAGGGTGGCCTGGGCGGTGGGCGCAGCCGACAGCACGGTGAACTCCGTCGTCAGCGCCAGCTCGCCATTCAGCCAGATCTCCAGTCGGCCAGTCGAGGCGCTGTCCAGGCGCTCCCATTCGCTGGCAGTCAGGTCAATGCCGGAGCTGGCGAAGCGCCCGCTGGCCCCTGCCTGCTTGATGATATAGTCGGTGTTGAGGGTGGCCTCCGTCCACCCCTTGTCGCCCAGGTACCAGCGCTCTTTGATCTCGTCGGAGGCCGACAGGTTCTCGTAGGTGAAGACGTAGTAGACCGTGACGTCGGGCTGGAATTCGATCTGGGGCGAGGTACACCGGCCATCCTCGCTCACCTCCGCGCAGAGCGCCAGGGTGGTGATGTGTGGGGCGGTGGGTTGCATCGGCACGGCGATGGAAATTTCCACCGGCTCCGAAGTGACTTGGCCGGGCATCTTCCCCTGCCACGAGGCCGAGGCCTGGGTGGATATGAACATGCCGGGACCGGCCTCCACCCGGTAGATGAAAAGCTCGATCGTTTCCCCGGCCGCCAAGCGCGGCAGGGTGAAGCTGAAGTCGTTGAGGGCGTCCATCTTGAAGCTAGGGATGACGTCGGGGACTGTGGTTGAGGCTTCGAGCAAGGTCGCGCCTTCTGGGATAGTGGCCGTCGCCACCACGTCGGTCATGTCCCACGAGGCCAGGTTGGTGAGGGTGACGTGAAACGCCATGGAGTCCTCTCCGGGATCGGACGTGACCTCGATGCGGAGCGGGGGCTCGGCTTCGGGTACCGTGGGAGTTGCTGCCACAGTGGGCAGTGGGGTCGGTGGGGCTGGCGTCGGCGTGGGCCGGCAGGCTGCCAGAGCCACGCTCAAGGCTAGTAGTAGAACTAGCAACTGCAAAAGCTCTCCTTTTTTCATTGGTGTCCTCCTTGATTTTTGGGGTTTTTGATTCATAGGATGGTTCATTTGGCCCGGCCCCCTCTGTCAACGAATACCAAACGAATAAACGAATGAGCTGTCGTCAAAACCTATTCGTTTATTCATTGACAGGATGAAGTGTCAACCAACAATCCACACATTGGGCAGGGGCAGGTGTCAAGCGGCGGATGCCTCTGGAAGTGCGATCTCTAACCGGCACGCCTCGCCGGTCAGGGGCAGCAGCACCTGTCCGCCGGCCAACTGCAGGTCGTGCTGCGTGGATTCATCGCCGCAGTGCACTTTCAGGAGCGCCGGCAGCCCCTCCGAATCCCCCTCTGGCGTGACCTTGTGCGCCCACACCTTGAGCTCCTGGGCCAGCCTGGCCGGCAGTTGGAAGATGGCGTAACGCAGTGAGGAGGGCGCTGGCATCTCGCCAGTGGCGGCGTGGTAGCGCTGCTCGCCTTCCGGATATCCCAGCCGCACACCCGCCGTCGCCGGTTGGCCGCTGGCAATGATGGCAAAAACGGCTTGCTGGGCAAGCGGGGTGCAGGGGTGACTCTTGCGGTTGCCCAGGGCAGGGGCAAGCCCTGCCCCTACACGCAATTCCACCACCAGGCGCGGGGCAAAGGCTCCACGGCGTACCATCACAATTGTCACCCCCAGCATCAGCACACCGACGAACACAGCGCCAGCGCGCTCTACGGGGCCCTGCCAGATGACCAGCCCGTGGAGGAAGATGCTGGCCAGGAAGACAAAGTAGATGCTCGTGATGAGCAATGGATGACCCAGGAAGCGGTAGACTATGCCCGGCACGAACTCTCCCTTCCGCCGGCTGGAAGCCAACAGAAGAACCGGGAAAACGCCGCCCAGGAGGGAGACGACGATCACGCCGATGAAGCTGATGGGCCCGGCAAAAGATTCCACATCGGTGAACAAAAGCCATTCGACCAGCAAGAAGACCATCACCACCGGGCTGATCGTCAGGAAAGAGCGCCCGCGCTGGCCCACCAAGGACCAAAGGCGAAGGATAAACGATGGACGTCCTTCGTCTTTGGTCGTTCGTCGTTGGTCCCCCAACGCTTGCCAGATCTCCTCAGGAAGGCGACGGCCGCGCCTGACAGCAAGATGAACCCGGAATCTGCCCTCCACCTCCTGCACGAAGCCTTGCTCCATCAGCCCCTCCAGCATGGTGCGGGCCACTGCCTCATCCTGGCCGAGGTGCGCCACCACCTCAGCAAGGCTCGCCTCTCCCCGACGCATTATCCAGTTGATGATCTCCCGCAGGGAATGGGGCAGCGCCAAGGCATCGGCCATGCGCAGGCCAGTGGCATCCCACTCCCCTTCATAGGTCAGGCTCATCGGCGAGTCAACCCGCAGGCGGACGCTCTCCGGGCTGGCATCCAGCACCTCCAGCGCCAGGCGGATTCCCTGCCCTCCTAGACCAAGCCGATCGAATAGCTCCGTGGCCTCCCAACGCCCGGCAGTGGCCGCCTCCACGCGGCGGGTGTCGCCAGCCAATTGGACGTCCAGGCGAAACCGCGGCTGGCCTTTCCTTCGACTATGCTCAGGACAGGCCTCAAGCCCCAGGTAGATCAGGCCGATGCGCGGGCCATCATCGGGTTTGCCCCGCTGGTGAAAGAGCAGCCTCCCCCGCCGCCGGGGCAGCATGACGATCGGCCGAGGGTGTGCAGGGAGCCGCTCACGGACCAGGTTGGAGAGTCCCAGGGAGCGGTGGATCGAGCCCATGCCCATGCCAAGGACGACGTAGACAGAGCCCAACACCCGCACCACGGGACCGACCTGTGCTGCCAGCGGAACCAGGGCTGTGCCCGACTGGCCAGCCAGGGCCTGTGGCGCAACGGCCCCGTTGACCGCCAACACCCAGATACAGTAGAGGATCATGGCCGTCGTCGTCCCCGCCATGCTACCCCAGATCAGGGAGCGGGCGCTGGGGTCACGGCGGAGCACCACCTTGGCACAGTTGCTCAGCGATAGGTGCCCAAAGTAGGCCGAGAGGACGACGCCGAAGATCATCTGCAGGATCGAGGGCTCGAAAGGGCGTCCGCCAATCAAGGGCACGTTCACGTAGAGAAGGTTCTCCAGCCGCAGGTGACTGAAAGCCAGAAGCGAGAGGGCCAGGATCAGCCCGATGTTGACCATTCCTACCAGCAGCGCCGAGGCGACGGTGGCGTTGAGCGATTCGCGCCGCAGAAAGTACAGCCCTACGAGGAAAAGCAGCGCCGTCCACACCTCGGCGGGCACAGGCGTGGCGTCCGCCAGCGTGGTCGAGAGACCGACGTAGTAGACCTGAAGGACCACGAAGCAGCTAGTTGCCAGCCCTAACGAGAGGATGAGGGAACCGGCGCCGCCCAGGTAGTTGGCCACCGCCCGTCCGATGAAGGCTTTGCCATAACGGATGGTGCCGCTGCGGGCGACGGCTTCGGCCATAGATGCGATGGTCAGCACATTCACCAGGCCCAGCACGACTAGGAGCACCACACCAGCCAGCGGGCCGACACTGGCCAGGGCGATGGGCAGGGCCAGGATGCCAGCGCCCACCGTCTCGGTAAGGGTCAAGGCGAAGGTGGTCCAGAAGGGCGGCAGGGACTCCAGCCACCCGGCGAGCGCAGCCCAGGCCCAGCGCAGCCGCTCAACCGGTGTTGGCCGTGGGGCGAAGATCGTCTCCAGCGGCTCACGGTACAGGCGGCGATAGGCCTGTTGGACCGCTGCCTCGTCGAGGCCCAGCGCCGCCCGGATGCCGGGCACAGCCTGGTAGGTGAAGGAGTACTTCTGGCCCATGAGGTGGGCAAGGGCCGCCTGCACCCTGGGGTTATCCGGGACCAGGGGCGCCCATTGCGGGGCGTAGCGCTCCAGGTCCTGGATCGTGGGACGAAGGGGAGGATCGCGGCCCAAAGCGAAGGCCTCGAGGAAAGCGAGGTCGCGCTCCTCGGCGGCCCCTTCGGTGAGGAAGAGCTCCATTGCCTGCCGCGAGCGCGCCACCAGGTGCGCCGTCCGGCTCTCGATGAGGAACAGCAGGGTACTAGCTCGTTTGGCGGGCAGGCCGGTCATGACCTCTTCACGCGTGAACAGATGGTCGTCTGTCATGCTTGCACTTTCCCTTCGGTATGGAAATCTACCTTGACAATGTTAAGTTCCAACCATTGTCATTGCGAGGAGCGGAGCAGAGCCTGCCCTGAGCCTGCCGAAGGGAAGCAATCTCCACCGTTGCGTGTAGTTGGAGGCGGGAGATTGCTTCGCTACGCTCGCAATGACACCCTTTGTGGCGCCTGCGGCAATGAACTTAACATTGTCCAACTACTTGCTCACGTCGGAGAAGTTGGCAAAGAGAATGGGATCATAGACGAAACCTCTGACTTCTGTGGACAAAGCCACCAACTGCTGGGGCTGGTAGACCATGACGAAGGGCACGTCGTCCATCCAGACCTGGATGAGGTTCCTGACCGCTGCCTCCCGTTGAGAGTAGTCAAACTCTGTGGCGACAACATCGGCCCACCTGACAGCCTCCGGACTGTCATACTTGACGCGGTAGGCGATGCCCCTGTCTGGGTAGGAGAAGTAATCGGTCCACATGGTGGGATCAACGTAGTCAGGCACCCAAATGCCCAGGGCAAAGGGGAGTTGCTGAGAGCGCATCTCGTTCAGGTACTCCGAAAATTCCATTGGCTGGAGGTTGACGGAGATGCCGGCCTCTTCCAGGTCGGCTTTGATCCTGGCAGCAATGGCCTCGCGCAGCGAGCCGGGCTCAGCGCCGTAAGCGAGCTCCAGTTCCAGCTCACCGCTCTCGTAGCCCGCCTCTCTGAGCAGGACCCTGGCTCTATCTAGGTCACGACCACGCCTCATGGCCGGGTCCACGCCCATGACCCCCAACGGGATTACAGACGGCGCGTAGTCGGCGTAACCGCCGAGCAAGTCCTGAATGATGGCCTCGTAGTCCAGGGCGTAAGCAATGGCCTGCCGCACCCGCTGGTCGGCCAGCGGCCCGCCCAGTTCAGCATCAGGCGACATGGCCAGGTAGGTCATGTTGAGGGTTTGGCCTGTGACCAGGGTCAGATTGGAATCGTCCAACACCTGGTCCACCAGGCCCATGTCCAGCGTATGCACGATGTCGGCCTCGCCGCGTTGGAGCAGCTCCAACTGCGTGGATGCATCAGCGACGTGCCTGATGATGACCCTGTCGAGCTCAGGCGCTCCTCGCCAGCAGTTCGGGTTCGCTTCCAGCACGATCTCCCCTTTGGGCGTCCAGCCGGCCAGCATGAAAGGGCCAGAGCCCACCGAGTTCTGATCCAGCCAGCCTTTGGCCTGGTCGGTCTGGTCGGCATCAGCGGCGTCGGTGCCGCCGTGGGCCCTGACCACCTGGCTATCCAGGATGCTCATAGCCGGTGCCGCGATGGTGCTCAGGAATGCCGGCGAGGGTCTCTTCAGCCTGACCCTGACAGTGAGCTCATCAACGGTTTTCACCTCGTCAATCCCATCGGCGTAAAACGAAGGGTTGCCCTTTAGATTGATGAGGCGCATCCAGGAGAAGCGGACATCCTCTGCTGTCACTGGGTTGCCGGAGGCGAACCTGACGCCAGGGCGCAGCTTGAAAGTGTACGTCAAGCCGTCGTCAGAGACGCTCCACTCCTCAGCCAGCCGGGGATAGGCGCGGCTCAAGTCCGGAGGGCGATGCTCGACCAGGGTGTCGTAGGTGTTGTGGTGGATCATCAAATTGGTTACCTCATAAGCGTGATGCGGATCCAGGGTGACCACGTCGTCTATTTCCATGACCACAACCAGCGTGCGGAGCTCAAGGGGAGTATGAGTTGGCTCCTGCGTCCTACATCCAACCGCCGCAGCCAGCATGACAAAGATAAGAAACAGAACGTATATAGCCCTTGTCCAATTCATTTTGCCTTCCCCTTTCTTCTCAGAGCAGCAGAAAGCCCTGCTTGAGTTTGTTCATCGCGACCTCCATTGGTCCATCCCTCGTTCCTGGCCGGCGGTCGGTTCGTCCACCACCATCACTGCCTGCTCGACCGACATTCCCCACCCAATCTGGGCCAAGGCCTCTTTCTAGAGCATTACGAAAACCAACTCTGGATGTACACTTGGGTCCGTTTGATGAAGGGAGTAAGGGTGGTCAGCAATATAGTGCCGATGGTGGAAAGGACGATGATGTCGCCGAACCCCCAGCCGAAAAGGACGATCCCATAGGCGGGG
>Ga0315314_1002873_pt1 | contig 13922 bp, 16 predicted proteins | sample TDP9_MG_FD_203631 | JGI IMG/M metagenome (GOLD analysis project Ga0315314, IMG submission 203631) | Freshwater sediment microbial communities from Lake Towuti, South Sulawesi, Indonesia - TDP9 | ecosystem: Environmental > Aquatic > Freshwater > Lake > Sediment | place: Indonesia: South Sulawesi...
AGACGAGGCACAAAGGCGTTTTTGAATTCACCCTCAAGACGTATGACGAGATTGTTGAAACCGTTTGGCAATCATATCGAACCCCTGTAGACGACATCGTCAACTTCATAACAACAGCCAAAACCTATGATCTCCCCCCCGCAAGAATCGCAGAAAAACTTCATAATCAAAACTGGACTCGCAAACAACTGGCATTCGGTAACCTTGCCTTGCCCGTCTTTTCCACTTATGAAGACGTTCTACGAGAACATGGAAAGATCGATTTTGAAGACATGATAAACAACGCCATTAACGCGCTGGAAAAGAATAGGCATTTACGAGCTGAGGCCTACGACCACATACTAATCGATGAATACCAAGACATCAGTACACAAAGGTACAAACTAATCAAGAAGCTGATGGAACGCAATCCCAGATGCAAATTATTCTGCGTTGGCGACGATTGGCAAAGCATAATGGGTTTCTCAGGCTCAAACCTTCACTTCTTCGTCAACTTCGACCAGTACTTTGAAAATCCCGCTATTACAAAGATCTCCACCAACTACCGCAGTGTCAAAACAATTGTCGATGCAGGAGCAGAATTGATCAAAAATAACACCAGCTGCCAAATACAGAAACCCACAATTTCAAACCGCAAAGACGCAAAACCCATCAAAGTACTCCGTTCACCTCACAAGGAAACATATGAAAGAAATTATCATCGCCAAATAGCTGAAGATTGCATAAGTCGCATAACTGACTACCTCAAAAATGGCTATTCACCTGAAGACATAATGGTACTTAGCAGATGCATGCGCACTCGCATAGATCGCAGATACAAATTCCTTTCAAATATCAGAGTCTTCATCGAAAAAGCGGAAGAAAACGGTATAAAGCTGGTCTATGAAAACAAAGATGCACGAAACAAAGTCAGATTGTTGACAGCTCACAAGAGCAAAGGACTGGAAGCAAAAGTAGTCTTCCTCCTAAATGTCACCAGCGGGATGTACGGGTTCCCATGCGAGATAGAGGACTCTTCGATTTATGAACCCGCAAGAGAGAACTATCCTCTCCAAAATTCTCGTGAAGAAGAACGTAGGCTATTCTATGTTGCTATGACCCGCGCTATGGAAGACCTCCACATCTACACCTGGGAACCGGCAGTAAGCAATTTTATCGAAGAGATTGCAGACTATACAAATGAAGAACGCCTAAGTTACTAATGGACCTCGTGCACATGCATTCATACAACGCCAAAAAAGGGATTTTTATGGGAGATATCTCTCCGGTAGGTTGAGGCTGAATGTCGGTAGTCGGTTTAGACTTGGCAGGTGTTGAAAGTAGACCGACTGGTCTTTGTGTCCTTAAGGGTTTGATGGCGGAGACTTTTCTAGTCTACACGAATGGGGAAATAGTGAGGAAAGTAGAAGAAAGTAAGCCTAAGATTGTCGCTATCGATGCCCCTTTGAGTCTTCCTGCAGAACGAAAGTCCATAGAACAAAGAACCAAAGTTCACCTTCGTGAGTGCGACAGAGAACTCCTACGGAGAGGCATAAAATTCTTCCCAGTCACCCTCGGACCTATGAGACAACTCACCAACAGGGGCATATCGCTAAGAAGAATCCTCGAAAGCAAGCACTTCAATGTGATAGAGGTCTACCCAGGAGGCGCACAAGACATTCTAAAAATCCCCAGAAAACAAAAAGGGCTCACAAGACTAAGAGAGGGTCTGGAAGAATTAGGAATAAAAGGGCTCAACGACCGAATGAACAACCACGAATTGGACGCCGTAACCTGCGCCCTCGTAGGAAAACTCTTCCTAGAAGGAAAAACCATCACCTACGGAACCCGCGAACAAGCGATAATAATGCCCAAATGAGCATGCGTTTCATGATTTACTACGCGTTTTTTGATTGACTTTCACTATGGCTTATTTGTTTTCTTTTACGCCGAAACTTCGATTTCCAGCTGCCTTTCCAGTACCAGCATCCTACACCTAGGACACCCTGATGCTCCATGGCAAATCGACAGTGAGGGTTTCTCTCCACATCTCCCTTGGGCAGGTTTGAGTCAATTACGCAGGGACCCTTCGCCTTGCACCCCATAAAATCGCCTCACCTTCACCAAAGATAACATGCCCAAAAATACAATTAAAGGTTTACATCCGACACATCAAAAACAAATCAAAATAACTAGTCAACAGATAAACTCAAGACGCTGCCCAAAAAGGAACCCTTTTTCTCATAACGTTCACATATTCATTCAGTGCCTCAAGTTCATCCATACTAAGACGAGTTTGAAACTTTGCTAGCATGGCTTTGGCGTGGGATTCAGGCACCCTAACGTATAATGTGTCGCCCTCGTTGATATGCCGCCCGAAGATGGGCTTCTCCAACGAAACCGCCACCTGCATGCCCGCCTTGGCTTCGGAAACCGCCTTCCCCTTGTCCTGAACCTGCAGGATTTCACCCAGGTCTTCACCATCTGCTTTTACAAGCGGATACTTGGGCTTTATCATGCCAGCCACCACCTCAACACCAAAGATGGCTGGTTTGGCTCGACGAAAAACGTAGCCAGGCAGAATCTTCAGCTTGGCTGGTCTTATGAACCTCTCAAACTCCCTCTCCAAGCGAGACTCCTGCTCCTTCTTCATCCAGTCCAGGTAATTCTCCACCAGATGATAGATGATGTTGTGCTCAAAGACGGGCACATTCTTGTCCCGGGCTTCCTGCACTGCGTCGGGCAAAACCTTGGTGTTGAAGGCTAAGATTGCACCATAAAGGGGCTCGTGTTCCTTCACAACACCCGCCTCGGTCACGTCTCTTTTGGAAACGTCTCCCACATCCGCTAGCCTTATGGGGATGCCCTCACGCCGCAGAATATCAGCTATGGCTTCCAACGAACCCAACGTGTCGGTCTTCAGAATCACACCTTCAACATCCTTAGCGATTCGAAGCTTCTCCACCTCCTCAGACACCATCTGCACGTAATCACCCGTCTGCTCCTCTGAGGGCACAGCGTAAATAGGCGCACCTGCAAGGGCGTCTTCAAGGCTGGGCGCCGCAACCTTGACTCCACTAGCAGCCGAAACATCATCAACCGAAGAAAACCTGTCCCGCGGGTCACGAATCTCGTCCAGAGGCTTGGGCAACAGAACCGCCCGAACCTTAGTGACGATGGGTTTCTCTCTGCCACCAATAACAACGGTGTCGCCCTTCCTGAGGACGCCGTCGTAGATTATCGCGTTGACCGTGACGCCTAACCCAGGCTCCTCCTTAACCTCCAGCACCGTTCCCCGCGCAGCGCCCTTCGTTGTTCGCAACTGCTTACGCAGGTACTGCTGAGTCAAACCGACCAGAACAGCCAAGAGCTCGGGCACACCCTCACCCGTCTTGGCGCTCGTGGGCACAATGGCAACGGTCTTCGTGAAATCCACGATCTTGTCAAACCTATCTGCCCGTAATCCCTGCTGAGAAAACGAACCCATAATCGCGTACAAGTGTTCATCAAAATCTTGACGCACATAAGTGTCCTGATTCGCATAAGACTTCAGAAAAGGAGCATCAGGCTTGGACACCCATCCTGGCAACCGATCAACCTTGTTGGCGGCAACCAAAAAAGGCGTCTTCCTGGTCTTCAAGATGTCTATGCACTCGTACGTCTGCGCTTCAAACCCTCGTAGGATGTCGACTACGAGTATGGCGATGTCGGCTACGGCGCCGCCTCGCTTGCGCAGGTTGGCAAACGCTTCATGACCCGGCGTGTCGATGACGAGCAAGCCTGGGATGGTTATCCTAGCCTTCCACTGCTTCAACAACGGGCGTGTGAGCTCCTTGAGTGTTGCCACGGGAAAGAAGCTGGCGCCGATGTGCTGCGTTATGCCCCCTACCTCTCTCGCTTGGACGCTGCTCTTCCTAATCTTGTCTAGCAGTGAAGTCTTTCCGCTGTCTATGTGACCGAGAACGCACACGATGGGTTGCCGAACAGGCATCTTCAAACACCCGCTTAACAGGAGCAGAAAGACTCTTGCTAGCTTAGTTTACTTCATTCAGAAGGTGCATTTCAATGTATAAATATTTCACCACGAAACGAGAAGGATGAATCAGCTCTCAGCTTAGAAAAGCTTGGCTTTCGCAAGTCCGTCCAAGATTTTTTGGAAAACCTTTTCAATGGGCGCGTCAACCTGAGGGTTTTCAATTGTGACGAACTTGGTTTTTCTCTCTTTGTAGTATTCGATTAAGGGTTGGGTTTGTCTCTCGTAGACTCTGAGCCGTTGTCTGATGACCTCTGGCGTGTCGTCCTCACGCTGGTAGAGTTCACCACTGCACCTATCACATTGTAAGTCAACTTTGGGTTTAGGCGCATACTTTATGTTGTAAATCGCTCCGCAGTTTCGGCAGATTCGACGATTCGACAATCGTTCAACAATCACCCACTCTGGCACAACCAAATTAACAATGGCGTCGACCTTTGCGATTTCTTCCAAGGCTTTTGCCTGCTCAACCGTGCGCGGATAACCATCTAAAACGAACCCACGAGTGCTCTCTGGCCTGCGCAACCAGCTTTTGAGGACCTCGTTAACGATTTCGTCTGGCACAAGCCTGCCGCTTTGAAGGTAGTCGGCTACTCTCTTCCCAAGGGAGGAGTCGCTCTTGACCTCGGCTCGAAAAATGTCGCCTGTGGCGATGACAGGAACATTGAATTTGTTCGCCAGCTTTGAGGCGTATGTGCCCTTGCCCGCGCCTGGCGGACCAAAAATTATGAGTTTCACGAAGGTTTCACTCCTTAGAGAAGAGGGGGAAAATTTTTGTCGATGACTCAGCGGTTAGGCTCGTCCTTTTTCTTCTTTTCCGTAGTATTTTGTCCATCTGAGCTTGCGGGCGTCGCGTCCCAAGCCTAGGCTGTTCTTGCGGCATTTGCTGGAGCAGTACCAGAACGTGGCGCCGTCGTTGCGCACGTACATCATGCCTGTTCCAGACGGAAAGTCTCTTCCACAGAAGGAGCAACGACGCGGCTTGGGCGTGGAGGGTCACTCTCTTTTTTGGTGTGTTCTTATCTGATTTTTTTGGCTTCGCGTTCCGTTTCGCGCAGCATAAGCATGTCGTTTTCTCGGACGGGTCCCTTCACGTTTCTCGTGATGATGCGTCCCTTGTCTCTTCCCTCGAGAACGCGCACTCTCACTTGGCTGATTTCGCCTGTGACGCCAGTTCTTCCAATCACCTGAATGACTTCGGCTGGTGTTAAGACTTCTTCAGCCTCTTCTTTTTGGGCGGTTCGCTTTTCAGCAGCGGTTTCCTTGCCTTCCCTGCTCATTTGACGCTTGCCTTCTTGAGTTCTTCGAGTCGTTTGCCGATTTCTTTCAACAACGGCGCGGCGTCTCCAGGCTCAACTATGCACGCTGCGGCTGCAGGAACGTCTATCCCAACTGCTGAGCCGATTTTTTGTTTGTTGGGAACGAAAACGTACGGAATCTTGCGTTCATCGCAGATGAGGGGCAGGTGAGCCACAACCTCAGGCGGGTCGACGTCTTCGGCTATCACGACGAGTTTGGCTTGTGCCCGCTCAATGGCTTTGGTTGTTTCGTTGGTGCCCTTGCGAACCGAGCCTGTTTGATTGGCTAGTTGTAGGGCTTCATAGGCGGCGTCCGCGACCTCTTTCGGAACGCTGATTCTAACATAGAACGGCTTGGACAATTGCCTCACCCTTATTTTTAAGTGCAGAGTCTTATCAACAACACACATTTATAAGGATTTTCAGCATGGTCGCCCTGTCTTGTCAACGTTGCCTCTCTTTGATTTCTTTTCTAGACCTGAACGGTGCCGCTTCGCCAATCCATAGTCCTAGGGCAACAATGAGTTCGATTAGAAGAAACGGCTTCCTTCCTATTCGAAAAATCTCTCCATGAAATGTTGGCGAAACGGCTGCCGAACTGCTGAATTGCAAGCTCTGGGACTGCCAGAGGATGGTTCCTGGCGAGAGGGTTTTGCCCGTGAAGGAGAAGATAACCTCGTACGGGTTTTCGAGTGGGTTCCTTTGGTATTGGGCTGATACGCCGTTGTATGGTGCTCCACCCCACATCCAATCGTAGTCGAGGTAGGCGATGTCGCCCTGCGTCGTCCAAGCGGTTTCAACGAGTTGCCATCCCGTTTGTCTTAAAATCTTAGGCTCTTTCAGGCGTGCTGACCAATGATTGTCGGCTATGATTTTGGAGCTTACCACGCCGAATTGGAAGTAGTATGCGTAGTGCCCGAGCGGAAACGCTGTTCCAGCTATGTAGGTGCCTGCAAAAAATCTTCTTATTATGCTGTCGTTGTTTGGCAATGCAGCAACGTTTATGGACGCAATGGAAATGTTGGCTCCATCTGTGGAGAGCGAGTAGTGGACAAAGCCTTCTGTATCCCAGCGTGCGAGCAAGGTGACAGGTGTTGCTGGGTCTATTCCTAAGATTTGCCACGTGTACGCGTAGAGAAGACTCTCGGTTGGCGTCTGTATTGGTGCGGTTGATTCTCTGGTCTGGTGCAGTCCCAAGTCGACAAAGAAGCCGCCAGACGAGTCTAATACAAACATAGTATAAAATGCATAGTCCACGTGTTTGAACCTGTAATCCTGAGCCTGAACAAACATGCCCGCACCCAACCAGCTATCAGATGGAAAATACGATGAATCGGTTGAAGGAAAGCTAACTGTAATTGCTGTCGCGGGAACGGATTCGAGCACATTCAAGTCGGGAGAGTTAACGTGGTAGCCTGCCACGTAGGGTTGATTGGAGTTTAATTCAATCACATGATGTTCATCTGTCGGAGTCAACTCTATCGTGTCAGCCGCCTCTACTCTGGAGACAGCGACCAACGAGGCGATGGCTAAGAGCGTCACGAGCAGAAGGGCACTCTGCGCTTTCAACAGTGCATCCTCATTTTCCAGATGTGATGCATAGGTATAAAATGGCTCTGGAAACCTTAATTACCTCTTAAACCAAGCCTTCATCCATGGTTTCTACCTGCCCAAAATGCGGTCGAAACGTGCCTGATGACTCGGTCTACTGCCCCCACTGTGGACACGGAATCCAACCGTCAGCTAGAACCATGCAGGTGTCGGCTGGAGGCACCTTACTGATTGTTGCAGGAGTAGCCTCGCTAATCTTCTTCGCTCAATCCATCCGCGCACTTACACAAATCCACACTTGGTATCCACCAGTGTTCGCTCAAAGCTGGCTCGTCTACATTCAAGTGTTCACTGTGTTCTCCTTCACAGGTCTTTTGTTCGGTGTCTCAGCGGGCACTCTCTCATTGGCTAGGAGAAGCTTTAGATGGACTATGGCTTCGGCAGTTATCTGCACGCTTTCAGGCGCAGGCGCTTGGACAATATCGATGATAATACCGTTCGCCAACCCGTGGTATTCCCTGCTCTACTATTTCTTGCCCATGTTCGCTGCCGCCTTGATTGGAACGGTGCTGATTTATCCTAGAAGAGCAGAGTTTAAACGATAATCAAGGTGCCACTATTCATGAAAGACGCAGGGTCTATACAGGAAAACTTGCTTCAAAAAATCAAGTCACTCGTTGAACAAGACGACCGAATAAGGGGCTTGTGGGCTGTTGGTTCCTTGGCGACGGGAAAAGTCGACAAATACTCCGACCTGGACCTCTACATCTTGGTTGACAAAGACAATTATGACCAAGTGTTCAGTGAACGCTCCGCCTTCGCTGAGAGAATAGGAAGAGTCCTAAGCTCCTTCGAAGTGGAGTGGCCCAACTGTCAACTCTTCGGGGTGATTCTGGAAGAGAACTGCGTTGAGGTAGACTTGTGCTATTGTAAACCAGAGCAGCTGGAAATCTTTGGTCCATACAAGGTAATCGTTGACAAGAAGGGCGACCTTCAAGAACTCTTATCCAAACACACGGTTAGGTTCGAAACCGACGTGAAGAAACGCTTGGGCGAACACCTGGACTTCGCGGCTTACAACCTGTTACACGCCGTCAACATGCTGGGCAGGGGCGAATATTGGTCTTCCATCCGCCAAATCGAGATGCTGCGCAAAAGAATCATCAGTCTGATAGGCTTACGCACGCACACCGACGTGGAGGAAGAGTACCGCAGACTAGAATCACTCATAACTGAAGAAGTGAACACGACGCTCCAAAACACCCTCTGCAGCTACAATTGTGAAAGCATAACAAAGGCAATACAGGCGGCGGCTAGCCTTTTCGTGCAAGAAGCCAGCGCACTCTGCAAGTCTCAAGGTTTGCCCTTTCCTTCGGAGAGATATGAGCGTCTGCTAGCATATCTCGACGAAGTTTACGACGCCCAAAAAAGCGAGTCCAAGAAGGCTGCTTAAGGCTATTTAAGGCTGAATTCATGATATAACGTGGCAATGCCCCGTTTTTATGCTTAAATTACGAATACGAGTCTTGTTCTCCTTGAATTTTATAATTTGTTGAAGGTGTTCAGAATCGAAAGCGTGGCGCAAACTGCCTCCTCGGTTCGCACCGTTTCGGCGCCTTGATTAGGAATCGTGTTGACAACAAAATCCGTTACATCGTCTAGATTGATGCGCTCACGCGTGGCAATGTCGTATAAGCCTTGAGTTGGCGCCCCAAACGCCATCAAAGTCCTACTAGCGCTTTTCCATCTCGCTTTCAACTCATCTAAAACCTGGGTAAAGGGCTTCCCCCGTCTAGACGTGGCAATCACAAGGTCGAACTCTCCCTTCTTGAGGAGTTGTCCCAGGGGTACGTTTGAAACCGACACTCCGTAGCCCCAGTAGGTTTTGATTTCTTCAGGCCTCGCTAACACGGCTTTCGGACGCTTGCCCAGATCTGTGATTTTCACGGTAACGCGACTGTTGGTTCTCAGCGTGGCTCCGAGAACTATTGATGGCTGTTCAACGCCGATGTCCACGAGTGAGCCCTCCTTCGACTGCGAGACGACCACGCCCTCTCTAAACTCGCCCCGAGTTAGACCTTCAGCCTTGTTGGCTGTTGGATGATGCGGCGTGCGCAGGGGCGGCAGCGTGCCCGCGTACTGCAACTCTGGCACTATCTTGAACAGTCTTCGGCGCAGATACTGGGGAGTTTCCATGTAGGAAAGAACGGTTTGAATCAGCCTAGTGTCTGCTTTCTGGTCGATGTTTGGCATGTCGGGATAAAGAATCACTTCGTCAACGCGGAACATGGCGGCTGCGCGTCCAATCAAACCGATTCTGAAGGTTTTTTCTCGCAGGTGGGGAATGTCTGAAACGAAAGAGGCTGGAATGGCTATGGTAAGTTTTGGGGAACGCTTTTGGGGAAGAATTGTGGTCATGCTCGGTTCAGAGAAGTCTACGACGAACCTTGTTTCTAAAGTTTATCGAAGGTGGCTGGATAATAGACAAAGTCTATATCATCGCTCATCGCAATTAACGTAGGGACCTGCATTGGGAATAATGGAGTCTTTTATGAAACAGATGATGAAGGGAATGAGCAAAGAAGAAAGGCAGAACATGGTATCCAAGATGATGGACGAATTCTTCACCAGCATGGCTCCGGAAGAGAAGAAGGATCTAATGAAGCATTTGATGCCCAAGATGATGGAAAAAATGATGGAAGGCATGACCCCCGAAGACAAACAAGACATGATGAGCACAATGATGCCAGCCATGATGTCACAGATGTTCAGCGGAGAAGGCGACATGTCAAAGATGATGACACAGATGATGCAGATGATGACCAACATGATGAGAGGACGAAGAGAAGGGGAAACAGAAGAACCTTCAAGCACACCCACCACGGAAATGCCCGAAGACTTCAAACCATGGGAATGCTGCCCCTGCAGCAAAACCTGCGAGGAAGGCTTCAAAAAACAAAGTTCTTAGATTTCTCGTTTCCACGCAAAATCAATTCAGACGATATGCAAGGTAAAGCTAACACACGATGCGTTTATCGTTCGATTTTTCCAAGTATAAACTCCTCAAACTGTCTCTCGGCGGTTTCCATAGGCACGGTTCTTGGCGGGTGCTTGAAGGCAGCGGCTGAAACGCTAAGAAGTGATCCCGCAATTTTCCTGTCGAGCGCAATTTTTACTGCTCTTATCACGTCGAACAAAACGGAGCCAGCGTTGGGTGCGTCAACGGTGCTCAGCCTCAGATCGAGCAGCATGGGCACTCTGCCGAAGTAGAAGCCTTTTATCCAGAAGAAGCTGTCGCGGCGGTTTTCCAAGAAATCAACGTAGTCTGTGGAGCCTGCTACAACCGATGCCTTATAAGGCAAAACGGACGCAACCGACTGCGTCTTCACCGTGCGCTTCAGCTCTCGAGTGCGGTCGAGCGTGTCTAATGATTCTGTTCCACCGCCCACATCAAGCTGATATGTCTCATCGATGCGCACACCCTGCTCAGAAAGCAGCCTCAAAAGCGTCTTGTGCACCGCCGTGGACCCAACCTGATCAGCCAAGTCGTCGCCCACTAAGGGCAAGCCCGCCTTCTCGAACTGCACAGCCCATTCATTCTTGCTGGCTACGAAAATAGGCGTGGCGTTGACGAAGGCGCAACCTGCTTTCAGCGCCTGCTGGGCGTACCATTCTGTGGCTTTGACGGCGCCGCTGGGCAGGAGGTTAATCAAAATCTCAGTCTTGCTTCGCTTCAGTGCTCTGGCGACGTCCACTTGGGGCTGTGGGCTCTCCTTGATTACTTTCTTTAGCAGCGGACCCACACCGTCTAACACTGGTCCTTTCAGCACTTTCACTCCGAGTTTGGGCACCTCGGCGAACTTTTGAGCGTTGTTCGGCTTAGAGAAGATAGCCTTCGACAGATCTTCTCCCACCTTTCGAGCCTCGACGTCGAAGGCGCAGGCAAACTCGATGTCCCGTGGGTGGTAACCGCCTAAGAATAGATGCCTCAGACCCAGGGCTTGCTCCTCTTTCTCCGCCTTTGCATAATAGTTTACGCCCTGAACCAGGGCAGAGGCGCAGTTTCCGACGCCCGCCAAGGCAACACGAATCTTAGACATAGTGTGGGCACCAGCGGTTCAAATTAAACACGTATAGTATGCGTTTTCACTCAAAAACTTGCCGTTGTATGAACATCAATTTAGTCTCTCACGCCAGCTTGAAACTGCGCTAATCGTTCTAGGAAAAGAGCCATCGAAACAATCTGCGGAGAGTGACCAGACGGCATCTCCACAACCTGCGCCCTAGGAAGCTGAGCGACGAGCGCATCGACTATTTGATGCAGACACTTAGCTGAGCCCGTACCCTTAACCAGCAGCACAGGTCGATGAAAGGCTCGTAACCTCGCCGGGTCATCCTCATGCTGCACCGCAGCTGCACTGTTGCGCAAAGACTGCCTGTAACTCACCCACATCGGCCACTGAGGCAAGGCGCGCGGCGACTGTCCAGGCGGGCAGAACCCAACAGCGCACAAGAACTGTTCCAGCTTAGCCTCGGTGATGTCACCGTGCAAGGTCAGAAGCATGTCCACGTTCTTCTCGGCTTCGTCGTCTAAAGGTCCTAGTGCGCGCAGGACCCAGAATGCGGGCGGTTCAATTAGAGTTAGAGAGCGCACCCGCTCAGGATGATCTAGAGCATAGTCAAGCGTCACCTCGGCGCCATACGACCACGCCACAAGGTCTAATGGCATTTTAAGCTCTAATTCGTCGAGGGTTGTGCGAGCGCTTGGCTCTCCATTTTTACTGAGTAATCTTTGGGCAGCGTTCGGTTTTCAAACCCGTATTGCACGTTGAGCAACTGGACGCGCACAACTTTCCTCGTTTTTGAGAGGCGTTCCGCATGTGGTTCCCAACTCAACCACCCTGTTAGTCCTCCTGGAACGAACACTATGGGCGCGCCTTCTCCGATGACTTTCGACTGCATCTTCATAAGCATCACTTCTGAATTACAAAGTTTAAAACTATTTAAAGCCGTGCTTAACTTTTTCACACTCACAATTAACTCGGAGTCAGGTTCTTATGAATGAGAGGAAGTCTTGGCTTGACGTAGCCCTGATTCAGTGTCCAAACTGCGGGCGCTATTATGCAGATGCTTCCTGGTACGTGGTTGAAATCGGCTCCGACATCGAATGCGGCACATGCCATGAAACATTCAACACCAAAAAGCACGTGGCAGACCGCATCATGCTCGAATTTAATCTCGATGAAAACGGAAAGGTTAGGCAGACAAAAATAGAGCGGCACATCTGATTCTCGATTCTCTTTATCTGGCTAATTTTTCAATTGGCACGTACTGCTCATTGATTCCAGACTCATGCATGACTTTCTGCCACAGTTCCAAACCCTTGGGAGTCCTCCACTTTGCAGGCGCGGGGATTCCCAACACCACCAGTTGGTCGTCTTCTGCGATTTTTTCAGCTGGCACACATTTGCACGTGCCTGAGTTGACTGGTGTGATGATGTCTGGCGCAATAGCGGCGGGTTTTCCATCCCTATGGGCGATTAAGAACTCGTTTTTTGCTCTTGCCTCCAACTTTGACCCTGTGCTGTCTTGGGTGCCATCCAATTTCACCGTAGTCCAAGTGAATCCTTCCTTTGTCTCGCGTTCAACGCTGCTGACCACGCCTTCGAAGAGTGACAAACCTTTTGTTTCCTTCAGAACAGCCTTCAAAGGGTCCACTGCCTTGCGGAGAAGCATGCCTATTCTAATGGATGTCGACAGAGTGTTAGGCACAGGCGATGTCTTCACCTGTCTGCCAGTCAAGACTCGCCTAGCCGTGTAAGCCAACTGATTCCACTCCGTAGCCAAAGCCCTAACGATGCGTTCAGCTGCTCGGAAATCGTGCGTTTGCTCAACCAATACAATATTTTCAGCATCCAAGTCAGCCACAGCCATAGGCGCCAAGGGGATGTTGTCCAACGTGTAGACTTTGAGATGAACCTCTGGCACCGCCCGTCCAGCACCGTCAGCGTCCACGACTGGAACACCGTGTCGGGCAGCCACATCTACCGCGGTGAGGGTGTTGAACCCGCCCAGCTCAACTGGAATCACCGCATAGGCATGCCTGCCCAGAAACTCCTCAAGCGTCTTCAGAGTCTTCACTGCGGCGTCGCTGTGATAGGCGACGTTAGCTGTGGCGCCAACACACGCAAAATTGACCACAATCGCGTCGTCTGGAACCTCCTTAGGGTCGATGAGACTCGATGTGCAACGCTTCTCAACCATCTTCTCCACAATGTTGAGTCCTACCAAAGGGTCGCCGCCTCCCCCAGCTGAGAATATGGCTGCGCCTTCCACTAGGTCTGTTAGGTCTTGGTGAGTCAGCGTCTTCATCAGTTGCGCTTCCATGTTGAAAACGTTTGCATGGTTTACTGCTTCGTCTTGAAATCTCTCATGAAAAGAATCAGACCTATTAAGACTAGGAGAGCAAACACGATTACCAACAACGTGCCGGACACATTTATGACGAAAAGAAACTGTCCAATTTCGGTTACGCTCAGCCCCCTTTCATACAGTCTGAGAGCCAAGTAGGGTCCACCTAAAGCGAGTTCGACCAAGCCTGGTATAATGTTTGTCAAGAATCCAACTCCAATAAGGACGTATCCTGTCTTTCTAGTCTCGAAATACAAGAAAAGAGAAACGATTCCCACCAAAGCAGAGACCGACATTGGAACTAATATTGGAAGGTATTCTATCAATCCCATATTCCCCAGTTGATTGAGTTTCTTGAGTTATGAAAAAACCTGAATTAATCGTTTTCCATAGTTAAGCGTATCACAGAAAGTAACGGTTGATTTATTATTCAGTAATGAGGTAAGGGTTTGTAAATTCACGTGGTATCAGGAGAGTTGGTTGCTTGCAGGGTAGCGAAAAGGCTGAAAAAATCATAGAGTTAGCCAAACGCCGAGGCTTCTTCTGGCCTTCCTACGAAATCTACGGTGGTGTCAGCGGCTTCGTCACGTTTGGTCCATTGGGCGCAGTTTTGAAGCGTCGAATCGAGGACAAGTTTCGAGAATTTTACG
>Ga0315314_1002874_pt1 | contig 13918 bp, 16 predicted proteins | sample TDP9_MG_FD_203631 | JGI IMG/M metagenome (GOLD analysis project Ga0315314, IMG submission 203631) | Freshwater sediment microbial communities from Lake Towuti, South Sulawesi, Indonesia - TDP9 | ecosystem: Environmental > Aquatic > Freshwater > Lake > Sediment | place: Indonesia: South Sulawesi...
TCTCGTGCAACCTTGGCTATTCTCAACACCCGATCAACATTACATGGTCCTGTGCCTGTTCCTGTAGTCTTTATCTCAGAAGCAAGATAGCCCTTCCGGTCGGCTTCAATATGCTTAGGCTCGATTATGGCACACTGCGGATCGACGCCCATTCTGTCCCAGGCGTTCGCAATCTCCACCTCTTTCAGAAGGATATTCGGATCCACGAGCACACCTGGACCGATCAGAAGCCGACATTTCTCATTGATAAATCCGCTTGGCACCATGCGCATTTTGTAGGTCTTGCCCCCATAGACCACGGTGTGCCCAGCGTTCGGCCCCACGCCGGCTCTAGCGGTCACGGCCATCTTGTCCATAAGCGCGAGATATGAGATGACCTTGCCCTTGCCCGTGTCTCCAAAAAAACCGCAAACCACAACAGTGCACGGCATACTGACCAGCACCCAGCCTCACGCCAATTGATGTCTTCCACATCTTTTAAGTCTTAGCTTTTTTCAGCTAGCGCATTGATCCAAGTCTCTGCTCTCATTAGGCTAGCGGATCGCTGTTGCTCTCCTACCTTTCATGATTCTACGTGAGCCTTGTCACCTTCGAACTGAGAAGATTCCCTATCCCGTGGGATAGTAGGAATAGGGCTACGAGGGAGGGTCCAGCACGCATAAAAGCATCTTCCCTTATGAAAAATAAAAATAGAAAACAGCAGAGATGGTTGGCATGGGCAAGGTCGAGATCATACCCATAGAAGGCCTACCGATCATCGCGGAAGGCGACGACATTGGAAAACTGATATGTGATGCCCTAGAGAGGCAAGGTGTCCAGCCCAAAGATGGGGACGTGATAGTGGTTACCCACGTGATAGTCTCCCGAGCGGAAGGAAACGTTGTGAACCTCGACAACGTAACTCCTTCGGAGTTCGCAAAGACAATAGCCGCACAGTTCGACAAAGATCCCGCCCTAGTCGAGGTAGTCCTCCGAGAAACGAAGGCAATCGTCCGCATGGGAGACGGCCACATAATCACAGAGACCAAGCATGGCTTCATCTGCGCCAATGCTGGAGTTGACAGGTCGAACGTTCCCGGAGAAAGAAACGTTGCTCCCCTTCCGGTTGACCCCGACCTGTCAGCGCAGAAAATTCGTCAAAGGATAAGAGAATTGGCAGGGAAGAACGTTGCTGTGATTATTTCAGATACCCATGGACGTGCGTTGCGGCGGGGCGAGATCAATGTCGCCGTGGGCGTCGCCGGCTTGAAACCAATCCGCGACCGGAGGGGCGAGACCGACCTTTTCGGCTACACCCTTAAGGTTAAACAGACAGCTGTGGCTGACGAGTTGTCCTCAGCCGCCGAACTGGTCATCGGCCAGGCGGATGAGGGGATACCTGCCGCCGTAATCCGAGGGTATCGCTATGAAGAGTCTGAAGACGGAACTGCGAGAGACCTCTTGTGGCCTATGGAGAAGGCCCTGTTCCGATGAGTGTACGTCTAGGATTCTCACATATCCATCTTCTTCTCGATCAGTTGCTCCGCCCTTTTCAGATCCGTTGGTGCGTTGATATTGAAGAACGTAACTAGATGGGGATCTATCCCCCTTATGGCGATTGTCGAGACATATCGCACCCTTCTAAGCATAGAAATCATGGACTGCAGCCTCGTCTCACCTTTCGTGGTAGCCACTCTTGATGCGGTCAACGCGGCGTTGGTTCTATAGACGGCTTGGAGCGGTTCGATGTATCCGTTCGGCCATCGGGGAATCACGGCGTCCAAGCCTTGAGAGATGTCAAAGAGCAGCTTCATGACATGCACGGAGACGAAGGGTGTGTCCGATGGCAAGAGAATAGAGTATTCGCCGCGAGCGTTCATTAGACCGGTTAGGGCTCCGACAAGTGGGCCTCTCGAACCTTCCACATCGACTGCAAATCTGGTCTCACTTGGTAGAAGAGATGTGTAGGATTCCCTTTGACCATCTGAACTTGCTACAACTATGACCTCTTCGACGGCTTCTCGTGCTCTTTCGTAGACTCTCGAAATGAGGGGTTTGCCAGCGATCTGAACTAGAGCCTTGTCTTGACCAAACCTTTTCGAGACTCCTCCAGCGAGAACTATGGCCGTCCTTCGCATCCCTTTCTCCTTCTCACCGCTCTTTCGAGAACATAGTGGACAATTTCGTCTGCAATATTCACTTTGGTGACGGATTGAAGGCCTCTCCAGCCCGGTTGACTATTGATCTCGATTATGAATGAACCACCTACCGTTTCGAGGATGTCCACGCCGGCTACCTCGCAGCCAACCGTCTTTGCAGCTTCCAAGGCAAGTTTCTCAATCTGCCTAGGGGACTTATAGGGCACAGGCCTTGCTCCGAGGCTTACGTTTGTCTTCCAAGACCCTGCCACTCTCCGCATAGAGGCTAAGACCCTTTCTCCCAAAACGAAAACCCGAACGTCATAGTCACCGTGAGAGATGAACTCTTGGAGATAAAGGACCTCATGATGAAAGACAAGCGACCTGAAGATCCTTTCAGCGACATCGGGATCTGAAACCCTTGTGGAACCCATCCCACGCGAACCAAAGACGGGTTTAACGACGACGTCGCCGCCTAGTTCGTGAAATGCCTCTAACGCTTTGCCCGCGTCCTCAGTCGCTATGGTACGGGGAACGGGGAGACCAGCCTCCTCGAGAAGAGTGAGAGCGTAGTATTTGTCTACTGAACGTTCAATCGCCGACGGCGGGTTCAGTACGTACATGCCCAGTCTTTCAAGCCTGTGAAGAAGGTCCATCCGGAAGATTATCTGCTGAAGGGAACCACGGCCAATAGGTCGAACAATGATTGCCTCTAGGTCTCTTAGGAGATCAGTTTCGCCAACCTCTGCTTCAGGTTCAAGCCCAACTCGGGCTGCAAGAGTTGGAAAGCTGAAACAGAAGGGAAGGACGCCATGTCGTACTAGTGAGTTCTTTAACTGAGCGGAACACCACGATTCCTCGTTTCTTGTCAGGATACCTATCTTCAAGTCGCACACCCTGCGGGGACCATTCCATTTGGTGAGCTCTTCTTGAGATGACCCATGAGACAGTAGCAGTGGCTGTCCAAGACTCCACTTATTTCTGTTGTCTAAGCCATCTTGCGACCTTCCTTATCACTGGGTCAGAGGATAGGTCGATGACCGGCACCATAATCTTCTCCTTAGTCTCAATCACAGGCTGATATCTCGGCATGAACGCATACCCAACCAAGGTCCAGTAGACACGTCCTTCCCCAATAAGGGCCTTGGCGGCCGTCTCAGTAGAGGCGGGAAGCAGAAAGTATAGGAAAACCACCTCTTCGGCCCAGTATAGGCCGGGTGTCTTCCCAGCTGCGACAACTGAGGCGAACCTTGCCAAGTCGTCAAGAGACGCGAAGAGATGCCGCTGCAATATCACAATCTCTCTGAGGGGCTCATATTTCACCTCGACAGCGCTTTCGTCCATAGCGGATTCTCCTAGTTCATATGCCTGAAAAGAATCTCCTGAAATCCCACACCTTAATCAGATCATCTTCCATATTTAAGCTTATTATGCGGGAAAGGAGGTACCATATCCATACAATGATCTGCACGCCACCCAAGGTGAAACTGACATATGACACATCCAGATAAAGCCGCATTGGTCCTTGTCACGCTGTTCGCGGTTCTGGGATTCCTGATGATGCTCCACCAGTTCCTGTACTGGGGAGTGTGGTTCCAAAAGGAGGACTTGCATCATGAGACTTTCATTCTGGCTTGCTTTTCCGCAGCCTTCGGAATCTCCATAGGAACTGGCATCACCCGAAGACTGAGCGAGCAGGCAGAGAAGGAGAAAGTCAAGCAACCAACAAGATTGATCAGTTGCTGAAGTCGTGTACTCTAAGGGGTCAACATTTTCCACTCGGTTGACCATCGCATTCCAGGCACTCTCCTCCTTTGACTAGGTAGACATTACTTGCCTCAGAATCAAAGATGAGGATTGGACTGTAATCTTATTAAGGAGAGATCCATATCTTTGGAGAATCCTTAGATAAGTCCTACTGGAAACGGCGTGGCGAAAGACGATGGTCAGTTTGAGAGACAGAGTTCTTGCTGAGGTTGAGGAGATAGTGGACTTCGAGACCGGCATGACTTTCGGAGAGATGAAGATGATCCGAAGCGTAAGGGAGACCGAACCCGGAGTCTTCAGAATCGACTTCACACCCTCAAGCCCAGTCTGCCCAATGGTTGTCAGGCTAGCAATGGAAATAAGAAACAGAGCCGAGAACATTGAAGGCGTGAAGAAGGCACTTGTCTACTGTCGCGGACACGTGATGGAAGAAAAAATAAACAGAATGGTCAACACATGAAATGGGCTAAGCATCAACTATGAGCCTCTTTCCTTCTCAAGGGCAATAAGGCAATCTCGGCTTCCAAGAAGGTTGGATGCGCTTTGGCAATTCTCACGTGCAGAAACTGCCCACCCAGATCCCGGTCATTTTTCAGCACAATCGGTTTGTAGGCAAAATTCCTTCCAATCCATGAGGAGTCTTTGCCCTTTTCATCGATGAGCACTTCGCCCTCCCAGCCCAACCATCTGCTGTTTCTTTGGAGGGATATCTTCTTAACCAACCTGGTTAGCACTCGGCTCCGATCCATTACCTCACCGGCTTCGAGTTGCTTCATCTTTGCCGCAGGAGTATTGGGTCTCGGGAGGAACTTTGAGATGTTGACGATGTCGGGTTGAACGTCTTCAACCAGCCTAAGCGTCTTTTCGAAGGCTTCTCGGCTTTCGTCTGGGAAGCCGCAGATGATGTCTGTCGAGAGCGTTATCTCTGGAATCGCCTCCTTGAACGTGTGGACTATGGTTCTGAACTCTTCAACGGTGTACCGTCGGTTCATCCTTCTCAGGGTCTCGTTGTCCCCGCTTTGAACTGGCAGGTGTAGGAATTTGAAGATTCTCTCGTTCTTGTAGGCGGCTACAAGCACCGGCAGCATTCGCATCACATGATCCGGGTTCATCATCCCAACCCTTAACCTGAAACTGCCCTCAATAACGGAGCATTCCCTAAGTATCTCAGAGAGGTTCGTTCCAGTATCCAGCCCGTAAGCTCCACTGTCCTGCGATGTTAACCATATCTCCTTAACCCCCTCCGACACGGCTTGACTGACCCTCTTCACAACAATGTCCTTTGAGTACGAGAATAGGGCGCCTCGGGCAAACCTTACACAGCAGAAGGAGCACTTACCAGCGCAACCCTCGGATATCGCTATGATCTCGATGAAAGGGTTGAGCCTTATCTTGGGCTGATGCAGCTTATCGATCGGCTTCCTCGAGAAGTAGACCACGTTTTTCCTGCCACTCTCCGCAGATCTTACCGCCTCGACTACCTTGTCAACGCTTTGGGGGTCTAGCAAGGCTGAAAAATCAGGCGCATCTTTCAAAACTGCCCTCAAGTTGATCTTTGGAAGGCAGCCAGCAATCACGAACGGCTTGCCATGTCGGCTTAGAAGACGGATCCTTCCCATTATGCGATCTTCTGTTGGTTTCTTCACGCCGCATGTGTTCACCAGAATAATATCCGCTGTACTGGTGTCCGTAGCCAGATGGTAGCCAGCGTTGATGAGATGAGCAAGCATAACCTCAGAATCAAATCTGTTTGCAGTGCATCCGTAGTTTTCCAGGTATATGCTTCTGCCGTTTTGGGAAAGAGGATGGCTTGAAGTTTGTTGGAGCTCCGTGAATTCGCTCGAGGTCAATTCAACCAACCAAATCGTCACCTGTACTCTATATAAGGATGACCTTCGCCGCCGACCGTCCGATATTATACTTTCAGCTGCAATGAAGAGTTCACATTCCCGCATATTTTACATGAATGAGGAGAGGTCGCCTCGGGCAGTTGGGATAGCTTTATAAGATGATGTAACATGCATGTATGAATCATGTTTGAATCATGTTATACAGATATTTATGAGAAGCCATTGATCTTTGTGGTCACAGGTGAGAATCAATGAAACTTATCACAATATATCTTCCCGAACCCTATCTGGACGCTCTAGACGAACTAGTGACCAAACGATACTACCCGCACAGAGCGGAAGCGATCAGAGTGGCCATACGAGACCTGATTTCGATGGAGTTGTGGGGAAGAGAGAAGCATGTCAAAGATAGCTGACAAGGCTCTCCAGTTCACGTGGAAAGAAACCCTTCCAGAAGGGCTGCGGGAGCCAGGTTTCTGCCGCATAGTGGTTCTCGGGGTCGGAGGGGCCGGAAATAACACAGTAAGCCGACTGATGGAGTCTGGCAACTTGGCGGCAGAATGCGTCGCTATCAACACGGATATGCAGCATCTCTATGTTACCCACGCTAAACAGAAGATTCTGATTGGAGAAAAACTGACCCGTGGGCTTGGTTCAGGCGGCGACCCTAGTATTGGAAGAGCAGCGATCGAGGAGTCTGCAGAGCAGGTGGCCGAAGTCCTCGAGGACATTGATATAGCCTTTGTCACAGCTGGCATGGGCGGCGGAACCGGCACTGGCGCTGCACCCATTATAGCGAAGATGGCTCGGGAGAAGGGGGCGATTGTTGTGGGGGTTGTGACTATGCCCTTCAAGATTGAGAAGGGACGGATCGCCTACGCCATCAAGGGGCTTACTGATATGCGGAGGGAATGCGACACAGTCATCGTCATAGACAACAACAAGTTGATGAGACTGGTGCCACAGCTGCCGATAAATGAAGCCTTCAAGGTCGGCGATGGCGTCCTAGCGAATATGATTGGCGGGATAACTGAAACAATATCATCCCCAAGCCTAATAAACTTGGACTTCGCGGATTTCCGAACCATAGTCAGGAAAGGCGGCGTCTCCGTTGCCGGCGTAGGCGAATCAGATGCCCCTAACAGGGCGGAAGAAGCTGTACAGAAGGCGCTCAACATGCCTTTGCTTGACATCGATTATGCAGGGGCGAAAGGAGCCTTGATCCACGTCTCAGGCGATGAGCAGATGACGATCGAAGAGGCGAACAGAGTGGGCGAGATAGTCACGCAGATGATGAGCGACGACGCCTTGGTCATCTGGGGCGCCAGGGTGAACCCAAGCTTGGCGGGAACCTTGAAGGTTACACTTGTGATGACCGGAGTCCGATCGCGATATCTGCTTAGCGGATACGGCTCTTTGGCGCCTGAGATATATGAACTGGATGCCTCGGAGGAAGCAATGAAACCCATCAGCACGGACTTGGGCTTGTACCAGCTCTAGAACTTGAACCATCCCGACAATCTACCTTTTTCCCTTTCCAGTGAGTTGTCTGAGTCTTAGCCTCCAAGGCGTTGGCTTGCCATAGGGCACAGTCATGCCTTTCTTGATTGCCCGGATCACATCTTGGGCGTTTCTATCGGCTTCGGTGTCCTCTATAAGAGTGTAGGCCAAGCCGATGGTTTCCGGAAGGTGAGAATCGCTTCCAGCTGTCTGTGGAAGACCCATACGAACAGCAAACCTCCTACTCAAGCCATTCAGCCAAAAAGGAAAACATGAAGAGTTCACAACCTCAACCGCATCGAACCCATATGAAGAGAATTTCCTGCCGAAGCCCATGCCCATCATGCCATTCTTGAAAACTGCTGAAGGATGCGCCGCAACGGCTATCCCGCCCGCGCTGTGTATCTGTTCTATAGTTTCCTTCACGTCTAGCTGACGTGCGATAGGAACCGTAACGTTCAATCCTAGAATATGTCCCTGCTTCGTCGACACCTCTATCCCAGGGATCACGATGAGGTTGGTCCTGTTTTTCACTAGTTCTAGTGCGCCTTCGACTGTGTCGTGGTCAGCTATGGCAACCCCATCTAGGCCCCTGTTCCTTGCATGAAGGATTACGTCGCCAAGGGTCGTAGCACAGTCTTCAGAGTAACAGGTATGAACGTGAAGGTCGATCTTGAGAGTCAACGTAGTCACTTAGGCCGTACTTCTGTCGGATAGGCGTTAGCTTATCTTGCTTCCTGTCTTAACGGCTTTGTGAGGCTGAAGAACCACGACGTTTTTGTCGTCTTGAGCAGCTAGTATCATGACTTCGGATTGTATCCCGTAGATTTTTCTGGGTTCAAGATTCGTCACAACGGCTAGGTGAAGACCCTCGAGTTCCTTTGGTGAATAGTATCTGGCTATTCCGGCAACAGCTGTTCTTAGCTGGTTGTCGCCGACGTCAATTGAGAGTTTCAGGAGATTGGCAGAGCCAGAAACCTTTTCAACTTTGACTATCTTGCCCACCCTCAGATCCATCTTTGAGAATTCATCGAAAGATACTTTCTGCGGAACAGACTTAGCCTTTTCGAGCATCTCTTGCAGTTCCTCCTCCGAGGCTTCAATCTTACTAAAGAGAGGTTCGGCTTCTTTAATCTTGTGACCTGCCGGAAGGGGCTGACCCGCGTCTTTCCACTTGGCTTCTCCTGGCAGGCTAAGGTAGCTCCGGAGTTTCCTTGCTGTGAATGGTATGAATGGGTCTAGGAGGACTGAAAGAGCCTTCACTATCTGACTGGCAACATATAACGTGTTTTCTGTGGACTGGGGGTCGGTTTTGACCGTCTTCCAAGGCTTCTTCTCATTGAGATATTTGTTTCCTTCGCGGCTCAACTCTATGACTTCACGTACGGCAGCTTGGAGCTGGAAGCTCTCTAGGTCCTCCTCAACCTCGTTGTAGGTCTCCCCTGTACGATCAAGCATACGTTCATCGAGTTCGTCGAGATTTTCCGGTTCCGGGATCTTGCCATTATAGTGGTCGCTGATGAAGCTTAAAGCACGGTGAGCAAAGTTGCCCAGTGTATCGTTGAGATCTGAATTCACCTTTTCGAGGAAAATCCTCCATGTGAAGTCCGCGTCCTTCGTTTCCGGTCGGTTGGCGATCAGTGTATATCTCCAATAGTCCGCAGGGAACAACTCTAGCGCTTCATCTATCCAGATTCCAATTTTGCGGCTTTTGGATGATTTCTGCCCTTCGAAATTGAGGAACTCGTTTGTGCTGACGTTCCATGGCAGGTTATAGCCTTCATGAGTAGCTGACAATAACGCGGGAAAGATTAATGTGTGGAAGGGTATGTTGTCCTTGCCTATGAAGAAAAGTGTCTTTGCATCATTATCAAACCAGAAGTCTCTCCACTTTTCGCCGTCGCCGTGAATCTTGAAGTATTCAATGGTTGCGGAGACGTAGCCAAGAACGTTTTCGAACCATACGTAAAGCGTCTTACCCTCAGCGCCTTTGAATGGAGCAGGGATACCCCATTCGCTATCTCTCGTCAGCGGTCTTGGCTTCAAGCCTTCTTTGATGTAATTCAGGCTGAAGTTGCGGGCGTTGTCGGGGAGTTGCTCATTGTTCTGAATGTACTCCAGCAACTGCTCAGAAAACTTGGGCAAGTCGAAATACCAATGCAGCACTTTCCTGAAAATGGGTTGCCCCCCGCAGATGGCACAATGGACATCCACAAGCTTAGCTGGTTCCAGAAGCCTTCCGCACTGTTCACACTGGTCGCCTCTAGCTCCTTCATAGCCGCAATATGGGCATTTGCCTTCGACGAACCTGTCAGGCAGGAAGCGTTCGCATTTTGGGCAGTAGGCGAGCTCTGCTTCTTGGGTGAAGACGTACCCGTTTTCTTCTATTTTGCGGTGAAGGCTTGTCGCAAAGTCTTTGTGGACGGGGCTTTCTGTTGTTGTGTAGTTGTCGAAGGATATGGCCCATCTGTCGAAGAGGGATACGACGATCTTGTGGTTTCGTTCTGTCAGCTCCTTCGGCGAGACTCCCTGTCTTACAGCTTCCACCTCAACCGGTGTGCCGTGAACATCAGAGCCGCTGACGAAGAGAACCTCGTCTCCCCTGAGGCGGTGATACCTTGCTATAACGTCGGCGGAGAGAATGGGTAGAAGGTTGCCTAGGTGGAGCACGTGTTGAACGTACGGCCAAGCCGAAGTGACCAAGACCTTTCCGAGCGCCGTGCACCTCCACGCAACAGCAGTACAAGATATTGTCTCCAATACTTAAATACAGCGGAAAATCGAGTAGGTTGCTTCTGGGACATATCTCCTGACTTGGCATGTGTCATGACAATCTGCCGGCAAATCAGGGCTGCCAAAGTGACACCAAGGAATCAGCGAGTGTCACCAAACAGACAGGTAGAGGAATGCACATTTCCAGGACTCTCCTGCCCTTCGGAAGGTTCCATCATCGTACCCAAAGATGAATCAAGTCAAAGTCATGAAGCAATAGGTCTCTTAAGGTTGCGGACTTTCTGCAGCATTCTTCTGAGTATTTCTTCGTCAGGAAAGCAGCCTTCAGGCGGTTCAACAATCTTCTTTAGAGGAAGTGGGACGTGATCCATTCGGTAGGTTGTTCCCTCTGCTTCAATCCCGACAAAGGCTGAAGGAATCACCACATCTGCCATCAACGCTGTAGCCGACAGATGAGGATCAATCACTATCAACGGGTTCTTGACAAGGTTGCTTGTGGCTTCTCTTGGGAAGTTGGAGACCGGATCCGACGCGACGACAAGCGCGGAGTCAGAGTCGCCTCGCCGCAGTATGTCGACGACCGAAGTTTCGCCCGGATTATACCGCGGGTAGCCCTGAGAGAAGTCGACGGCGTAGGGGTACCCGGTCTGCCAAGTGAAGACTGTGTCGGCTCCAGTAACGTTAAAGTGTCCTCTCATCGGCATTATGATGAACTTCGTACGCGTGTTCAAGTCTCTGACTAGCCTTATCGCCGCGTCTATGTTTCGAAGCTTGCCCCGGCTCATCGTCAAACCCACGCCGAAGAAGAGAACCCCGAACTTGCAGTCTACCATGGTGTCAGCAATCTCTTCAAGGGTTTCAACAGGTACCCCTCCAACTTCTTCGGTGTCGAGCTCTCCGTCGCGGATTAGCGCCCGGAGCGCCTGGAGAACCTCAAAGTCCTTACTAGGCTCAACCTGAAGGAAATAGTCAGCCACATCAGCAGTACGTGTCCTGCGAACGTCCACAACAATCGTTCTCCTCGCTTCGACCGGAAGCCTACTGGGCTTTGCACCCGTCTCCTTGAGAGGCGAAGTTGGGGCACGTCGTTTGAAGGCAACGCTTGCTGCTCTCAGAATCCTTTTCCTGATGGACTCCGCGTGAAAAGCCAGCAGAAGGCGCCTCCAGACGCTTCTCTGGAATCTACCCTCGGATAGAGCTGTGTAACGTTCCATGTGACGGGGATGTGCGCTCCAAGGATTGCTTGCCCAATAGATGACCAGGTCAGCGCGGTGGCGTATCTGCCCCAGAGTACTTCCCGGCAGACCTACCTCTTGCACAGCCAGGATCGAGGGGCCGTGGCAGATCGTTGAGGTGTTGTCGATCACGCCCCCAACTTCCTCAGCCAGTTCCAGCCCAACCTTGGTGGCTTCACAGCTTGTGGAGCTCCACCCGTAAAGCACGGGGTAAGAGGAGTTGGCAAGAATCTCCGCGCTTCTTTCTATGGCTTCCCGCAGAGAAGTCTTCACCAGTTTTCCGTTCTTCCTTACAAGAGGACTTGTATTGCGATGATTGGAGTAGTTCTCGAATTTGGCTGCGCTCAGGGCACAAGCCTTTTTCACGGCTACTATCTTATTATCCCGCACAGTGACTTCGAGATCGTCGCAGCAGCATCCGCAAAGGGGACATACAATATTTGGTATGACTGGGATTCCGAGTCACCTCAACGACTTTTTTCTTCACCATACCATTGGGTGAGAAGCTCCTCAAGACTCAGAACATTGTCTTCGGTTGGCTCAACCTCTGCTTGAACGCCCTTAAGCAGAGGCATGCCTGTGCCGTGGGTGTCTGATGCCAAGACAAGGTTCGCCCATGGACCGTAGGGGATGAAGACTATGCCCGGAGACTGGATTCTGCGAGACTTCCTAGCAGTCACGACAATGGAACCAGACTTCGTGGTTACCCTGACTTTGCCTCCGTCACGTACCTTCAGCTGTTCCATGTCCTTTGGGTTCATCTCACAGACAGCAACGTTGTCTGCGTACTCTTTTGAGAGTTTGCCGTATTCTTTTCCGCGGCCTTGATCTATTGTTCTACCTGTGAGAAGCGAAACCTGCAACTTGATCATCCGTCAGATGGCTGTCCAGTAGGAATCCGCTAACCTGTTTATCAAGGTATCGATGCGTAGCATCAAAGGGCATATCGGAGGAGAATCCGGGACTTGCCTACTCTGAGAGAATTCCCTGATCACTGACGCTGTCTTGTGCAGGGGATCACTGTGCCTGACTGTTCCTTCCATCAGAACAACGGAATGTACTCTTCCGGTTCCTCGCTTCCCGAAGCCAACTTCCTGAGGTCGTCTTCGCCTTCAGCATATCCTGAGGCGATGAGCACATCGCCGGCTTCTATCTTCGTTTCGGGCTTCGGTCGTATGCATTTCTTTCCACGTTTGATCGCGAGTATCCACATGCCGGTCTCGTCGGCGATTCTTGCTTCCTTCATAGTTCTGCCATTTAGGGGCGAATGTTCTGAGACTCGAGCTGAGGTAACGGTCTCCTCAGCTTCCGCGATGGCAATCTTCAGGACCGGGTGGGGTTCAAGTTCGCGCAGAACGGTTTCCGCGATCTCGGCTGCGGCGTCGGCTATCTGCTCGGTGACGACACCTAACCTTATCAAGCCCAGAAAGTCCTTTGATTCTCCTGGGCTGAAGCCGCTTGAGAGAACGAGGAGTTCAAACTCGGTATGAAGATTGTCCATGTAGTTCTCGAGTTCATGAACCTCTTGGGCCAGTTCCCTGCTGTTCAGCAGCAGAGAGGAGTATGCTAGGTCAAGCATGAGTTCCGATGTGTCCTTCAATGTCACCAGCGATTCAACTATCTTCCGGAAATGCTCTTCACTCATTTGTTGTCACCTCTGCAGTTGCCTAGACGCTCCTTCCGCCAGATTCCTTAATTCCCTGACTCCTCCAAGTGTTCCGCGGACCATCATCACATCTCCCTTGAGGATCAGTTCGTGTTTTCTAGGGTTGATTACCCAATCCTTTCCCCTGTGGATCGCTATTATGTCGACGCCAATTCTGGCTGCAAGCTCAAGATCCTCCAGCGTCTTGTCCACTAGGGCTGAATTTGGGCTGACCTCAATTCTGCCGAGGTTCTCCTCGACTTTTTCAAAGGCTTCTCTCACTATAGGGTGGATGCCAATGTCGCGGAGGACTATGTGGGCTATGTCGGCTGCTGCGGAAGAGATTTTGTTTGCCGAGCGGGCGACGATCGAGACTCCTAGCAGGTCTTCGGCGTCTTTGGCGTTTCTGGCTGCTATCATTGTGTTCATTTTGAGCAGGTAGGCCAGGGTGTCGACCCGTCTCTCGAGCTCCAAAACGTCTTCAGCGAGCTCTTTGCTGTTGAAGAGTGCCGCTGAGTAAGCTAGGTCTAGCATGAGCTCGGAAAGGTTCTTCATCTCTACAAGCAGGGTGCGGACAGGTATTGGTTTATACTCAATCCTTTCCCATTCATTCATACAGCCTGAGACTCTCCGAACCTGAAACACGTGACCTTCCAGGTTCCCAGAATATGTTATGAGCTCCTTCGTTATTAAGTTTTAATTTCTTGATATATGCCATGCCTTTCCTAAGCCTATAAATAAGGAATGATTGTAAGCATTAAGTTAGAGGGTTAAATTTGTCAGATTTGGATGTGGCTTCTGCTCTTACGTTGTCTGTCTCTATAATAGCTGTCATTCTGTCCTATATCGATATGCGAAGAAGACTTAAACAAGAACAAGAGGCTTCTCAGTCAATGGCAGAATTAATCAATACATTAAGAGAGGAATTAGAACTATTCAGAAAGCGGTCTATGACTAATGAAGAGTTACAGAGACAGAAAGTATTGGTTCAGAGAGAGAAACAACAATGGAAACAAATAACAGATATTGGTAAAGCAATAGGATGGATTTCAGAGTATTCTGAGGACAAGT
>Ga0315314_1002876_pt1 | contig 13911 bp, 17 predicted proteins | sample TDP9_MG_FD_203631 | JGI IMG/M metagenome (GOLD analysis project Ga0315314, IMG submission 203631) | Freshwater sediment microbial communities from Lake Towuti, South Sulawesi, Indonesia - TDP9 | ecosystem: Environmental > Aquatic > Freshwater > Lake > Sediment | place: Indonesia: South Sulawesi...
CCAAAACAAAGGGCAACGGAACGAAAAATAGCAGGATTAGAGGCAGCAACTCGCTGAACATAATAGCCATCACAAACAAGACGCAAACGTAGAAGAATTTAACTCGCGGATCCAACCTGTGAATAACTGAGGAAACCCTCCTAAACCTAAAGCCCTCAAAGACGCTCATGGGGCAGCCTCCATAAGTCAAGCAAAACCCTTCTCGCTTCATGGATGTCGATCACGTTTGTTTGCAACCCTAAATCAGAGAGTCCCAGAAAAATCTGGGTTATCTGCGGAGGCACAATAGAAGCCTGCGCAACAAGCTTCGGGTTTGTCAAAATTTCTTCCGCGCCTCCATCAGCCACAATTTTCCCATCAGACATCAACACAACCCGGGGGTTACACTCTGCCACAAACTCGACATCATGAGTGACAACAACAACCGTTTTCTTCTGGGCATTCAATTGCAAAATAAAATGCCGAAGTTTCTCCTTTTGCTGATGATCCTGACCGATCGTTGGCTCGTCAAGAATGACAACATTAGGGTCCCAAGCGAGAATCGAAGCTAGGGCAACTCTCTTTCTTTCTCCGCCACTTAGCATAAATGGGGACGCTGTGCGATACTGTTCCACATCCAGAAGATTTAAAGCCCAAGTAACCCGCCTCTTAATGGCTTCTTCTTCAAAACCAAAGTTTCGAAGGGCAAAGGCAACCTCGTCCTCCACGGTTTCGCAGAAAAGCTGGTGATCCGGATTTTGGAAGACGAATCCAACCTTTCGGGCGAGTTGGGCTACGCTTACCTTTTGGGTGCTGATTCCATCAACAACAACTTCTCCCCTCGTAGGCTTCAGCAACCCATTGAAATGCTTCACAAGCGTTGTTTTCCCCGCACCATTCTGACCCATAACAGCCATGAATTCTCCATCAGGAATGATGAGAGAAACTCCCCTGAGGGCTTCAACGCCGTTAGGATAGGTGAAATAAACGTCTTTAACCTCAATCACGCTTCAAAGCCTCCCTTAGGAGAATAGAGGCTTCCTCAGAGGTCACAGGAATCTTGCCGAGATGGACTCCGCTTTCCCTGAGAATCTGATAAAGCCTAGTTGCTTTTGGGACGCCAACGCCGATTAAGCGGGCTTTTTCAGAGTTGAAGACGTTTCGAGGCTTGCCGTCTAGCACAACTTTTCCTTTATCCATAACGATAACATGGTTAGCGTATTTTGAGGCTAAATCCAACCGATGCTCGACAAGTATTATTGTGACGCCTAATTTTTTGTTTAAATCGTTAATCACCTCGAAAATTTTTTGAGCGCCCACCGGATCGAGGAAGGAAGTCGGCTCGTCCAATATCATCACGTCCGGCTGCATCGCCAGCACGCAAGCTATGGCAACCCTCTGCTGTTGTCCTCCGGAAAGCTCGTGGGGCGACCTTTCACTAAGCTCTTCTATGCCAGTTATTTGAAGAGCCCAATCAACGCGTTTTCTCATCTCGTCTCTGGGCACTGCAAGGTTTTCAAGACCGAAAGCTACGTCCTTTTCAACAGACAACGCGAAGAGCTGATTCTCCGGATTCTGGAAAACAAGGCCAACGTGTCGGGCGAGTTCGTATATTGAATGCTCAACCACTTTGAGGCTGGCAACTACCATGTCGCCTTCAAGTTTTCCGCCATAGAAATGGGGGATGAGACCGTTGAAGCACCGGCAGAGGGTTGTCTTTCCACAGCCGCTGGGGCCTGTTAGAATCGCGAATTCTCCCTTTTCAATGGTTATGGTCACGTCTTGGATGGCTGGTTTTGTTGCCCCCGGATACGTGTATGTTAGATTTCTTGTTTCAATGACTGGCAATGTCTCGTCCGCCGTGTTATTGGCAGAAGTTTTCATCCATAAAAGAGTAGCTACTTAAAAAAGAGTTACTTCAACTTCTGCTTCAGAAGCCTTATGCAACGCTTCAGGGTGGCTTCAACATCCCCAACTCCATTAGCTCCAGCCGACACCGAATGGCCTCCACCCATACCGTGTAGATATTCGCCCAAGGGCTTAGCTACGTCGCTACCTAAGTGTATTCCAGTTTTCTCATGAAAATCCTGGGACGATCTTAGGCTGACTTGAATAGTTTCTCCTCTTTGACCAGCAACAATGGCCACGTGGGCTCCCAACCCAATCAGGGCTCTGGCAGCCGAGGCTTGGTAAGCGCTAACGTGGGAAAGCGCAATTAGCCAACCTTGGATCTTCATGAGTTTCACGCGTCGACTTGCCTTAAGTCTTGCTATGCGTTCTGAATACTCCATGGGCAAAGAAAGAAGAGACAAAGTTTCTTCGACGTTCACCCCCGAGTCGATTAGATCGGCTACGATTTTAAGGGTGGTAGACTTCGCCATGACAAAATGTCTTGTATCGAAGGCTATCCCAAGAAAAAGAGCTTTTGCTTCGACTTCGGTTATCTCGACTTCTGCCTCCTTGAAAAATCGATAGACTACCTCGCAGGTAGATGAAGCCTCTTCATCAGCCACCAACATCGTGGCAATGCGTTCAGTTTCTGGGTGACTCGCATGATGATCAATTACAATTAGGGGAGAATTAGACGCTTTCACCCTCTTGCTCCACTCACCCAACTGTTGGATGGTATTCGTGTCCAATAAAACGATGAGGCTCGCTTCCTTGATACGAGGCTGCTCTGTCAGTTTCACGGGTAACGCTTTCAGCATAGATTTGGAAAGTTTGCTGGGTCCCTGGGCTGCCGCAATCTCGATGCTTAATTCAGGTCGCAGACGTTCTAACAATGTAGAGAAGGCGAAGGCGGCGCCCACGGCGTCTGGATCAGCGTTATGGTGGCATAACAAAACAACCAGTTTGGCGTTAAGCCTGTCTATTAGAGAGGTTATTTCGTGGATTTGCATGCGAGTTCCCTCAGGTATTTTTCAATGGAATCAAAAGCCATTTTCGTAGCTTCTGTGGTCAATTTTTTGACATCGTAATCTTTCATGAGGGGCGACAAAGTGACCTCTACATCAACATTTACAGTGATGGGTTTCGTTCCCTCGGTGTCAACTGTTATGTTGAGAACAGACACTCTGCGAGGGGAAACCTTAGATAGGATGTATTTTCTCGCAGCCTCCTCCCCAATTTCGCAAAGTTTTTCCACTTGCCCAGAGGTAAGTTCAGGTATCCCTATCTCTTCCAATAGATTCCACCTTAAGGAGGAGGCGAAATCGGACGCAAATCTTGTTGCAACTTCCCTTGCAAATCCTTCACTTGGGTCCGCAGCCGCTCCTCCTGCTTGCCCAACACGTTTATTCTCATGTTCAACAGCTCTTTTCGCTCGTTTAGCTCGGTTGTCACTTTCACTTTTTCCGACTTCACAAGAAGAGCGCCAACGGATTTGTAAATTACCGCATCGTCTGACAGCGTCTCCAGCTCGCTTAACGCCTGCTCAACATCGGTGAGTTCCAATTCGAGTTGCTGCTTTTGCGTCAAAACTCCTTGCAGTGTCTGCTGGAGTTGCTGGAGCCTCAGCAGCCGTTGTTGAACTTGGGGTGGAAGACTCGAAATATCCTCACTCATCTAGTTAGACTCCTCAAACCGTTGTCTCCAAACTCTTTCAGCATTATGGTTTCGCGTTAATTAAGCCTTTTCACCTAAAACGCTTTTGGGGACTTGGAGTTCATTAACGATTTCAGTATGGCTTTCGTCAAGTGTATCCAGCGGAGATATGCACGCAATAGGGAAGGTGTAGCCTGGTGTACGTCAAAAACCCCTGTTATTTTTATTCTGATTCAGATTCTCTTTTGAGAGATTCATGATTCATAAATTCTATTTACCATTTTCTTCCTTTCGCAACATATGTGTGTAAAAATGCGCACACTTAGGATGCTGCTTCAAACCGTTATCATGTACATTGTTGTTTTAGGTTTCACCCTGGTTTCTTTTAGTGTGTTAGTGTTGCCAGTTGCTACTGCGGGTCTAGATGATTTGCAGTTTATTTATGATGATGTTGTTTATGAAACTGTTTGGCCTATTGAATGGTGGATAAAGCGGGGAATTGTTGTAAAAAACAACGGAGCAAGTGACTTGACACTGGATTTTAGTGCCATAGTCGCAGAAACTGGGGTTGAGCTCAACCCTTTTCCGCAGCCTTTTTCGCTTTATTTAAGCCCTCAAGAAAACCAGACAATATGGTATATGCTTGATGTGCCATGGAGTGGTTTGACAAATGCAGATATGGAGATTGAAGCTAATTACACAAGAACAGTTGACATAAACGTGCGGTTGCAGAGTGACCCTTCCAAAGTAAAAAACGTATCTTTATACCATTCGATAAGGGTTCTACCACGCTCTTGGTATCTAAGTCATCCAAATGCCAAGATTTACGGTTACGCATATGATAGATTAACCGGCGACGCTCTAAGGGATATTCGTGTCGATTTTAATGGTGCCGGTGGTGTGCAGTATGGCACTTTTACAAACCAATCAGGATATTATGAGATAAATTTCTATGCTCATAGACACGTAATGAGCCAACAAATGCATGCATATATCCTAGCGGTCATGTCCCTAGGTCACGAGGCGTTCTTAAAACCCTACTGGCCTGTTAGTGGTTCAAACATAAGACAGGATGTGTACCTAGAACGAAAAAGTGAAAACGCCAACTGCACACTTCTAAAAAGAATAGAAACAAACATGACTATATATCGCGGTGCTATGACGAAAGATGAAAGGTTTGTGGTTTTCTCGCACGGCCACTGCGAACTTAACCTTACCCAAGAAGAGATTCGGAATCTTTCAAGCGTCTTGTTTTTCGATACCAATGGAACGTTACTCTGGAGATACCCTGCAGGTGGGGAAGTATGGGGCGTGGACGTTTCCGACGACGGCTCTTACGTTGCTGCAGTAATAATTCAAACTGGAAGTTTAGAAAAAGCAATTCTCCTCGATCGCAACGGAACGTTGTTATGGGACACATCAAGGCTTGGAAACATCATGTCAAGGGAGATCAAGATTTCGCACAACAACAAATATGTGGCCGTGGGCACATCCACATTATACCTCTTAAATTTAACAAATGGAAACCCCATATGGACACAATTCCTTGAAGGCCAGATAAGACAAATCGAGTTTAGTTCCGATGATTCCCTTATCTTTGCCGGTAGTGGCGATGGATACCTATACAAAATTGGCATAGACGGCAATATCCTTAATCGCACAAACATCGAGGCTTGGCCCTATAGCACGGGAGGTTTAAAACTAACAGAAGATGACACATACGTTGCAACTGCAAGCAAACTCGGCAATATCACGCTAATCAACGCAAATAGCGGCGAGAGATTATGGACTTTCGATACCATGGGCGGAGGACACTATGTTGACATCTCGCCAAACAAGGATTATGTAATCGCAGGATCTGGAGGACCTTTCAGTACATCTCTTTTCGATATAAATGGTACTCTTAGGTGGTTTTCATTCGGCGGAATGGGTTCCGATTCAGCAATGATTGCAAATGATGGGAGACACATCGTGATTGGGCGGGATTGGGGATTTGATATAATAAATCCAAACGGAACCATACTTTGGGGCTACTGGGAGAATTTTAGTCATATACAGAAGCCAACGTTCACCCATTTTGTATACGTCAATAAAAACCAGACCAGAATAATTACTGCTCATGGTAGCGGTGCCGTTTACTTCTGGAATCTATCTATTAATGTTGTACCTCCTATTGATGAAACACCTCCGACAATTGGGACTCCGATTCGCGTACCAGAAGGTGATGCCTCGCCAGGACAGCCAGTGAAAGTTTCAGTAAACGCAACAGACACTATGAGTGGAGTGAAAAACGTCACATTGCAATATACTGTAAACAACAGAACCTCTTGGACAAGCGTTTCCATGAACCATAACGCTTCAACCGATCTATACGAAGCCGCAATACCAGGCCAACCAGCCGGAACACTGGTGAAATTCAAAATAGTTGCATACGACTACGCTGGAAACAACGCAACCAGAGACGGAACAGAACAATACTGCACATACCAAGTAATCCCAGAGTTTCCATCACTCTTTATCTTACCATTATTCATGATAGAAACACTACTAGCAGTTATGGTCTACAGAAGAAAACATTCTATGCTACAAGGATTCTACAAAGATTCTTCTATAAACTTTGCAACATCAATTACTGTACCAGTTAACCGCAAATAAGAGTTTATGGCGGCTCTTAGGGCTGAAGTGTCCGTTGCCTCGAAATTCAGCGTTAAGCTGTTTCCTTCACTCATAATCTGGACTTTTGAGCGATGGGTTGGAGGAGTTCTGGTTTCCGGTTTTAAAGCCTCTAGCACAACTTTCAGTTGTTTTTCAGATGAAAAATTTAGGCGGATAACAGCTTGAGCCTTCATTTCTGGCTTTCCCACATCACACGTGACATGGTGATTCGAGGACCTATTTCAACCATTTGAGGAAGAAGCATAAACGTGACCTGGATACGCCCCGAAGCATTTTGTGAAACATGCATCGAAGCCTGATATTTTGAAGCGGCTTCGTCTATTGATGCCAAGGGAAAATTGAGGAAACTCGATAAATTCTCTGCGATTTTCGTGACTTCAGAGGAACTTTCTGGCGCCGTGGTCACAGCTAGCGATCGAACAGCCTTTGTTCCTGCCTCAAATTCTCTTTGAAGCCTGATGCCAGCGACGTACATCAAGGGAGGAACAGGGGTTAAGCCGGCTGGTTCCACTCGAAAAAGTTTGATTGTTCCGGGTCCCCCCTTCCATCGGTCAACGACAACAACCCGATCCGCGTTGAGTTCAAGCGCCCTTTCAGCTACTTCATCTAGACTCAGCTTGCCTCTGTTGATTCGCACAACGTTTGGAATGGAGCGTGCAAGATCGTGACAAAGTGTTCTTATTCTCCTCGTTGGTCTCCGAGAAGTGGTTAGCAGTATCACTTCTGCCACCGTTTCAGGAAAATGGTTTCAGGCAGTTAACTATGAATCTTCACTTTTCCTCTTCTATCAGGACTTCTGGAGCTGGTACGCCCTTCACAGCACGTTTCGCCACAACCCCAAGCTTTGTAGCCGGAGTGTAGGCGCCGCCCGTGAAGATGAGGCCACATTTTTTGCAATTCCAAACGCCCACGCTTTTCCGTCGAACCGACTCAGAGCCGCATTGGGGACATTTATGGGCTTTTTTCATCTCTGAAAGCACTTTGACGTAGCGCTTCCTTACGGTTCCGCCGTAGCGTGACCCGAGTCCTCTTGCCATGCCAACCTTCTTTGTTCTTCTTCGGCGACCCATCAGCCCTTCACCATAAGCTTTCGCAACTCTTCAGTTTTTTCTTGAGCTATCTTCACGGCTTCCAAGATTTGCGGTAACGTGAAATAGCCGTAGCCCCCCTTCTGTATCGCGCAAATCTTTCCTTCTTTGTCCATGGTTATCGTAAGCCGGGTTTCCATGACTTGTTCCTCCTCAAGCCAAGGGTCCACTACAACCTTGTCGTTTATCTTGGCAAAGGTGACAGCCATCGGATAGTTTCTGATTGGAAGGGGAGTGTAACCCGGCTTTATCTTAATTTCTCCACCCTCAACTTCATAGTTAAACATCTTTGTGTTAAGCAAAGCGGCTAAGGCTGCCATGGCTGAGGCGTCTATTAGATTTCCATCGTGATTAAGAACGTAAACGTCGATGAAGACTACGAAAACCTTCTTTCCCGGCTCAATGCATAGCTTTTCTAGTTCAATTACCTTTGACTCTCTTATGCCTCTGTCAACGATTCTCGCTAGTTCTATCGAGTTTTCATCTGGCGGTCCTGGTTCAAAGGTAGGAGACGCCAAGGGCACCAGTTCAGCGTTAACGGTGAGGACGCCTTCATTGGGTACATCTGGAAAAGGCTGGCCGACCTCGATTTTGGTTCCAACCATCACTTCGGTTTTGCCAAGGCGTACGCGAGCAGAGCCCTCAGCACGTTCAATGATTCCCACCTCTAATTTGATTTCACGATAATCAGTTAACCCTCGTCCGTCAAGTCTCTTTCCGCTTGAGATTAGCTCAGCTATTCGTTTCTGTTTTACCCGCGTAACCATGGATGAAGAACTCATTCCTCTACAGCCTCCTTAACAGCAATGTATTTTGACTTCAACACTTCTTTTTGGAGTGTATAGAGGTTTCTGCAGCCGTTGATGGCGAGGTTGACAACTTTTTCGAACTCGTCGGTCGTTAGGTTTCCGTCCATCTGAAGCAATGTTATAGCGTTTAAGTTAGGCATCAAAGCTAGGGGTAAGTCTGCTTCACCCCCCTTATCTTCAAGGTCAGTTAAATCAACCACCAAACGTCCTTCTACTTTTCCAGCCGCACATGCAACAACTAAATCTCGCATGGGAATTCCAGCGTCAGCTAATGCGAGAGAAGCAGCTGTGATACCCGCGCATCTCGTTCCACCGTCCGCTTGTAAAACCTCGATGAAAATGTCAATGGATGCTCGTGGATAATATTCGACGAAGACCGATGGCTCCAGAGCCTCCCGAATAACCTTGGACAGTTCCACTTCCCTTCTCGACGGGGCGGGAGACTTTCTTTCCTCAACTGAGAAGGGCGCCATGTGATAGCGGCAACGGAGTAGAGCGCGGTCGGGTAGGGCTAAGTGCCTAGGGTGAACTTCTTTTGGTCCGTAAACCGCGGCGAGAATCTTGTTCTTCCCCTGTTCGATGTATGCAGAACCATCAGCGTTGCCGAGAATACCAACCTCAATTTTTACAGGTCTTAACTCATCAAATTTTCTTCCATCTATTCGAACGTCATTTTCGTCAATTAATTTTTTAGGTTTTCTTTTAGACATGCTCAACACCTTCCTTTTCCTTTTTAATCATCTCAGTTACACGATCCGTTAACCCACTTGTGTGGGATTCTTCCTCAATTTTATGAATAGCCATAACAGCGAGTCTTTCATCTTCGGGGGTCTTGCCGCTAATGAGAATCAATCCATTTTGGCCAATTGTGATTTGACAGGCTGTTTCCTTTTTTATCATGCTTATCATGGAACCCTGCCTTCCAATAACCCGTGGAATCTTTGTGGGTGTGATTTCAACAAGTTGTCCCCGCATAATCTTCCCTAGTCCGGGCTCATGGACAGTTAGCAGAGGGTCGCGAGTTCTGTCATAGGCAACTATTTTCGCGATGATGAGATCACCCACATCGAAGATGGAAGGCAAATCGCTTGTTCGAGGTTTAAATGGCCGATCAAGAACATCAGAAGCTCTAAGCATCGCGAGATAGGGCGCGCTAATGTCCACCATCCAGCCACCGGTGCTCACCTCAACGATTTTTCCAATAACGGTGTCTCCAACAGAAGGAACGTAAAAAGCCTTCAGGGCAACAACGTGAACCTTTCGAACGTCGTAGTCGACAAGCCCAACCCGGCTGGCGTAAATTTTGTTGTCATCTCTATACGTGTTTTCGCCGGCTAGGTAGTCGCCCTCAGCAAGAAGATCGCCGGGAGCTACAAGCTGTTTCCTCTCGTAGAAAATAGGCACATTCCTCACCTCAAATATATGAAAGACTTATTCAACCAATTTTGCTTCAAGGTTGCCTCGAGTTATTTTTCCAAGCTTTTCCAGGAAGGGCCCATAAAGCCCAGCTGGCATTTCTACGGTTGCAGACCACGATCCGTCGGCTTGCCACTGTTCACGTTTTATCGTGCCGAAACCCTTAACGGTTCCGTAAACTTTACTTGCATACTCTGGTGGTATGCGCACCGCCACGGAGACTTGCTCCATTTTAAGGGGTAGAATGGGACGTAAAAGCTTTATGATTTCTCTTGCTTGCTCTTCGACTTCACTGAAGGGATCTATTGAGAAGTGAATTTGCTCCATTGCTTGTTCTATGCGTAAAGGAGGATGAGGAAGATTGGTTTTCGGATCAATGCATTGACGAGATATGAAGGAAACGATCTTTTTCCGCTTATCTTCAACCAACTGTCTTCGCTGCTCTGTAGTTAACTGCAACGTACCCTTCTTGAGGATAATTTCAGCTATTTTAGTGGGATCCGTAGTTCTGAAAGCTTTCTGCAACTTGTCTTCCGACGCCCTTAATCCTTTTCCTGCGTCTGTGAAAATGGTTTCGGTGACTAGCACTTCAGAAATCGACGTGGTTTTTCCGAGCCTATAGGAAAAAGCTGGTTGAGGCTTGACTAGAATCTCGAAGCGTTCCCCATCATGGGTTATGCGCGCAACGGTGTACCGTTCGCTCATGGGGCTCCACTGCCCTCAAACCCTCTCTGGTAAACCTCAATCTCCTTATCGGAGAGCATTCTAAGCTTTTTTGTTTCGGATGGAATCACCGTTATTTTAATTCTTGGCTGTTCTCCTCGCACCTCAAGAGCCCTAGTAAGACATTTGACGGTAAGTTTTATTGCCTCGTCGAGGCTAATGTCTTCGCGATACTCTTCCTTTAGAATGCCTTCAACGGTTTCGCGGCCTATGCCCACGGCTACAGCTTTGTAGCCTCTGTAGGAGCCGCTTGGGTCTGTTGAGAATATTCTGTTTCCTGTTTTGTCGACTCCGCCAAAGATGATTGAGACTCCGAAGGGCCTTACTCCCGCGTGTTGAGTGTAGAGTTGCTTTATGTCTCCGATGCGTTTTGTAACGATTTCGACGTCGATGGCTTCGTCATACATTAGGCGATTGCTTTGGGAGTAGATCCTAGCCTGGTCGATAAGGATACGGGCGTCAGATCCTAAACCGACAACTGCTGCCCCAAGATGGTCGTCAACCTCGTACAACTTCCAGGTAAAATTTGGGTCCTGCAGTTTTGTTTCAATTTTCTCCTCCGCCCCCAAGATAACTCCCTCAGAGCAAGATATTCCCAATATTGTTGCTCCGCGGTTCACCGTTTCGAGGGCGTATTCAACCTGGAAGAGGCGCCCGTCTGGGGAAAATACGGTAATTGCGCGATCATACGCTCCAGGTGCCGCAAATATAGACAAACTTATCACCTCACACTTTGAAACTAGTTTTGCTTGTTTTGTTGGGAGACGAAACTAAAAACCTTTTCGTTAAAGTTTTTGATTTTAGGTAAAACTAATCCTTAAGCAATAACATGGTTCTTAAAAAACTTTGAATTTCCTCGTTTGCGTTCGTGATGACTTTTGTGTTTTGTTCTCCCTTTTCGGTTAGTATGTAAACCCTTTTTCGCTGGTTCCAAACGCCCTTTATCAAACCGTTTCTTTCCAGAGAATACAGTAAAGAATAAACGGTGCCTGAGCTCATTAGGATACCGAATCTTTTGTGGATAAGACCTATGATATCGTAGCCGCTTAGGGAGCCCTTCTTTAGCTCCGCTAAGATAATTATGTCCATGAAACTTTTGATTACTCTCCTCCGCAATTTTTCCGCTGTTTTCGTGGGCAAGGAGTCTGACTCCAAATCGGAATCTATTAATAAGAAATATATCTTCATGATATCTTCTTCTATATAAATTTTCTATCGGGTCGAATTCTGAATCCGACTATGAGATAACAGATATTAGGACGGATGAGGTCGGAATCTGAGTCAAAACGATTGCTCTGGACTTTGTGTGAAAGGAGTGAGTTAAGAAATGGAGAGGTTTGATGAGTTGTTGTTTGAGGCCATAGATGATACGATTAGGTTGGTTTTTGGGGAGTCTGCTTCCGAGCTGATTTACAGCCTCGTGGAAAGGCAGGTCTCTTTGAAGCGAGGAGAGATTGGCGAGAAGGTTGAGGTTTTCTTTTCCTATCTGGAGAAGCTGCTTGGTTCGGAAGGAGCGCGGATCATACAGAATGCCAGCATTAAACGTTTGTGCCTCAAGCTACGGCGAGAATACGAGGAGATAATAACGTATTTTTCGTTTCTCGACGAACTCTATGAGATTAAGTTCAAGCTTTTGGCTGCGTCCTCGAAAGAGGAGCGTTCATTGTGTAACTGATGGCTTAGAGGCAGGTTAAGCGTCTCTTGTATGCAGTGTTTGAGTCGGATTCTGAATATGAACGTTTACTCCTAATTCAGACTCCACTTTCATACAAGTTAAATCCGATAACTCTGGGGACATTTACTAGGCAAAATGCGCGCGCGGAAGTTACTGAGGTGACTAAGCGGCTTCGCACCGTAGAAAAAACTGGAAGTCTAGATGATCTGTTGCTTAGTGTGGTAGATGAGACGCTGAGGGAGGTTTTCAGAGATACTGGCGCCGATGCTATTTACGGTTTTTTAGTGAACAACAGCCATTTGAAGCGGGAAGAGATCGCTGAGAAACCTGAGGTCTTTTCTGCTGGTTTAGAGAGGCTGATGGTTTCAGCGGCGCCAGTGATAGAGAATCTGATTCTCAAGAAATTGTATTCTAAGCTTGGGTTGAAGTTTGAGGAGAAGGAAGGTTACGAGTTTTCAGATTACGTGAAGGAGTTGAGGAAAAGTGCGGTTGTCAAAGCATGAGATGGAAGAAGAAAATAGAAAAACTGGAATCGATGTCATAGGTGATGCCCCTTGGGGCACGCACTTCTGTCAATTCTACGAGACCAAGGAAGATTTGGTTGATGTTTTGGTGCCTTATTTCAAAGCTGGATTAGAAAGTAATGAATTTTGCATGTGGGTTACTTCAGAGCCTCTTAGTGAAGAAGAAGCCGAAAAAGCGATGAGGAAGGCTGTGCCTGATTTTGATCGATATTTGAAAAGAGGGCAAATAGAGATCGTTCCGCATACCGAATGGTATCTCAAAGATGGTGTTTTCAACCTACGAAGAGTTCTTAATGCTTGGATTGATAAACTCGATCAAGCCTTGGCTAAGGGGTATGATGGCCTAAGAGTAACAGGTAATACTGCTTGGCTTGAAAAAAATGGTTGGAGAAGTTTTGTTGATTATGAAGAAGAGGTAAACGATGTTATCGGCGAATATCGGATGATGGCAATTTGCACTTATTCCCTTGATAAATGCGGAGCATCTGAAGTCATAGATGTGGTTCGCAACCATCAATTCGCTCTTATTAGGAGGAGGGGTGAGTGGGAACTTATCGAAAGCTCTGGGCTCAAGCGGACGAAAGAAACTCTTAGGGAATCTGAAGAGAAATATAGAAATCTTTTGGAAAACGCAAGAGATACCATAATGACACTAGATCTAGAGGGAAATATCACTTTCGTAAACAGAGTTGTTGAAGAATACGGCTTCAAAAAAGACGAAATCGTTGGAAAAAGCATGGCCGAGTTTGTTTCCGAGAAATACTTGCCGAGACTAATCAAGGAAATTGCGAAGGTGATTCGAGGAAACCCAGCTGAAGGCGAAATAGAAATAATAACTCCGAAAGGAAAAATAATCTCAGAGTACAGAAGCAGCCCAATAAGACGAGGAAATAAAGTCATTGGCTCTCAAACGATTCTAAGAGACATCACAGAACGCAAGTGGACGGAAAAGGCATTACAAGAATCAGAAGAGAAATTCAGGAGCATCTTTGAGAGCGCCAACGACTGTATGATATATCTGGATATATATGGAAAAATTCTTGATGTTAATGAAAAAACTGTGGAAGTGTTTGGTGGATCAAAAAAAGAACTGTTAGGAAAACATTTCACGAGGCTGGGTGTAATTTCTTCGAGAGATATACCAACGCTTTTGAGTGCATTTGCAAAGGTTCTTGCTGGCAAACAAGCCACTCTTAACCTACGCATCAGGAACAAGAAGGGCCAAGAGATACCTTTAGAATGTTCAGGTTCCCTTATGAAAACAGATGATAAACTCACTGTGTTGGTTATTGCGAGGGACGTTGCAGAAAGAAAGAAGGCGGAGGAGGCGCTGAGGGAGAGCGAGGAGAAATATCGTTCGCTAGTTACGCACATACCAGATGTCACATGGACGACCGATCGTGAAGGCAACATCATCTTCATCAGTCCAAATATAGAAACCGTTTCTGGGTACACTCCAGAAGAATATTATAAGGGAG
>Ga0315314_1002877_pt1 | contig 13910 bp, 14 predicted proteins | sample TDP9_MG_FD_203631 | JGI IMG/M metagenome (GOLD analysis project Ga0315314, IMG submission 203631) | Freshwater sediment microbial communities from Lake Towuti, South Sulawesi, Indonesia - TDP9 | ecosystem: Environmental > Aquatic > Freshwater > Lake > Sediment | place: Indonesia: South Sulawesi...
AGGACCCGATAGAGCTCGCGGAGCGCCCGGGCCTTGTCGGGAAAGTCCCGGAAGGCAAAGGCGGAGAAGGCACGGTCGACAGAGGCTTCCTCGAGGGGGAGGGCCTCGGCCTGGCCGAGCCGGAACTCGTAGCGGTCCGCGGGGAGGCGGCGCCGAGAGGCCTCCAGCAGTCTCGCTGAAGGATCCACGAGGACGACGCGGCGGCTCCGCAGATGCTCCGCAAAGCTTCCCGGGCCGCTCCCGACCTCCAGGATCGTCTCCTCAGGTCGTGCCAGGGAAGCGGCGCGTCGTCTCCAGCGGTCGGCAAGGCCGAACGTGATCGCCCGGTTGAGCCCTTCGTAGGCGGGCAGGAGCTCCTCCAGCGAGGTGACGACCTCGCGCCATTCCTCCTGGGGCATCCCCCGCGGGTCCAGAAGAGCCACCTCGGCTCTGCGAGGCCCGACGGCTAGGAGGCTCGGTCCAAGATCCGCTGAGCGAGCTCGGTCATCCCGTGCCGGTAGGGCCCGTCGTTGATCCCCTCGAGGTACTCGAGCGCCCCGTGGGTGTACTCCCGCGCGATCTCCATCGACTGGTCGATCGCCCCGGTAGATCGGATGAGCTCCAGGCAGCGTCGGACCTCTGGCTCAGGAGGCGGGCTCTGCTTGATCGCCGCCAGGATCGCCACCTCCGCCTCCTTGGAGCGGTCCATCGCGAGGATCGACGGCAGCGTGAGGTTCCCCTCGCGGATGTCCGACCCCGTGGCCTTGCCGAGCGTCGCGGCATCCCCGATGACATCGAGGACGTCGTCGACGATCTGGAACGCGATGCCGAGGTTCATCCCGTATTCGCCCAGGGCATCGATCTCGTCCAGCTCCGCTTCTGCAAGGTAGGCGCCCACCTTCGCCCCGGCCGCGATCGGAAAGGCGGTCTTGCCCTCGATGATCTTCAGGTACTGATCGAACGAGATCCGCCCGTCGTTCTTGTAGCGCGCCTGGAGGATCTCGCCTTCGGCGAGCTTGGTGCAGGCTTCCGCGGTGAGCTCGACGATCTTCCCGCCGAACACGCCGCCCAGCCCAAACGCCTTCACGAAGAGGAAATCGCCCGCGACGATGCTCGTGTGCAGGCCGAACTTCCGGTAGGCTGTGATCCGGCCCCGGCGCGTCGTCCCCCCGTCGTTGATGTCGTCGTGGATGAGTGTGGCGGAGTGGATGAGCTCAAAGGCGGCCGAGATCGAGGCGACCGTCTCAGCATCCTGTCCCCCAAGGGCGCGGTAGCTCAGGATCGTGACCGTCGGGCGGATCCGCTTTCCCCCCGCCCCGATCACATGCATCGCGACGTCGGTGAGGATCGATTCGGGGGACCGCACGGCCTCTGCGATCTTCCGCTCTACGAGGGCAAGCTCGCTTGAGACGCCGAAGTCCCAGCCGCCCTTCACGAGGCGCTCCAATGCCCCGGACCCTACTTAACCCTTCCCGCAAGGCCAGTATGCTGGCCAGCAGGAGCGAATCGCGCCCCTGTCGACGTATATGCGCTAGCCGACAAGGCCCGCCGCGACGCGCTCGGCGAACTGGAAGAACGGTCCGGGAAAGACGCCGATGAGGACCGTTGCGACGAACGCAATCGCCACCGCGGCCGCGACGCTCGGCGAGAGGCGCAACCTACTCGCACCGCTCTCGGCAGGGACGACGTACATGTAGCGGAGGATCCGCGCGTAGTAGTAGAGCGACAGCGCCGAGTTGAGCACCCCGGCGATCGCCAGCCACACGAGCCAATCCGGCCCGTTGAGCGTCACCTTCACCGCGGAGGAGAACAGGTAGAACTTGCTCGCAAAGCCCGCGAGGGGCGGGATCCCGGCCAGCGAGAGGAGGAAGACGGCCATCGCGAAGGCGAGGAAGGGGCTGCGCGAGCGCAGTCCCGAGTAGCTCTGGAGGGACTCGCCCACCCCCACGGTCGCCAGCGCAGCGACGACGAAGAACGCCCCCGACTTCATGAAGGCGTGCGTGAGGATGTGGATGATCCCGCCAGCGAGGCCGATCGGCGTGTCGCCCACCGCGACATGGGCCTGGACGGGCAGCGCGATGAGGATGTAGCCCGCCTGCGCGACGCTCGAGTAGGCCAACAGGCGCTTGATGTTCGTCTGCGCAATCGCAAGGAGATTGCCGACCGTCATCGTGAGGACGGCGAGGGCCCCGAGGGCGAGGTCCCAGTCCGCCTTCAGCGCGAGGAGCGCGACCAGGAAGACCTTGAAGTAGGCCGCAAAGCCCATCTTCTTCGAGCCCGCGGCCAGGAAGGCCGCGATCGGCGTCGGCGCGCCCTCGTAGACATCGGGCGCCCAGGCATGGAAGGGCACCGCGGTGATCTTGAACCCGATCCCCGCGATGAGGAAGACGAGTCCGACCGTCGTGAGGGCGCCCAGGCCGCCGGGGCTTCCGACGGCATCCGCCACGCCGGGGATACGCGTCGTCCCCAGGGCGCCGTAGAGGAGCGAGATCCCGTAGAGCGTCACCGCCGAGGAGAACCCGCCGATGATGAAGTACTTCGTCGCCGCCTCCGCGCTCGGCGTCTCGCGCTTGAGGAAGCCCGCGAGCGCGAAGGTGGCAAGGCCGGAGAGCTCCAGGCCGACGAATAGGATGAAGAGGTCGCCCGCAAGAGCGACGATGGTCATCCCCAGGATGCTCCCCAGCAGGAGCGCGTAGTACTCCCCGTGGTTCTTCTCGCGCGCGATCAGGCGGGGTGAGCAGAGGATCGCGAGGATGCCGACGGCCAGAAAGATGAGCGTGAAGCCGACCGAGAAGGTACTGATGACCAGAAGGCCCATCGCTCCCGGCCCGGTCTCAGCCGTCGGGAAGAGCTGGAACCCGGCTTCAAGCTGGGTGGAGAGGGACGGCGCAGACGGAATGTCCGGAGGCAGGAGCCAGGTCATCCACTCGATGGTCTGCGGGATCAGCAGCAGGACCTCGAAGGCGGCGACGACCAGGAGCGCGCCGAGTGCTGTGCCCGCGAGGATCCGCTTGTCCTTGACCAGCCAGTCCAGCGCGGGGATCACCAGGGCGGCTCCCAGCAGGACGAGCTGCGGGAGGAGCGGCTGAAAGAGCCCCCAGAGGTCTGCCATCGCTCAGGCGCCCCCCAGGATGCCGAGGATCGGGCCGAGGCTTGAGAGGATGCGCTCAGTGATGAAGGCGGGCCACAGGCCAAATAGCGCGATGAGCGCCATGAGCGCCGCGAGCGGCACGGCCTCATACCAGCTCGCATCCTCGACATGTTCAGTGGGGATCTTGTTGGTGAGGGGCCCAAAGACCGTCCGCTGAAGGGCCCACATGCTGTAGGCGGCCGTCACCGCCATGGTCGCGATCGGCACGAAGACCCAGAGGCCCCAGACGGTGTAGACCGAGAAGAAGACCAGGAACTCCGCGGGGAAGCTCACGAGGCCTGGAAGGGCCACTGCGGCGAGGAACCCCGAGGTCATCAGCGCCGAGAAGGCCGGCATCCGCTTGCTCAGGCCTCCCAGCAGGCGGATCTCGCGGGTGCCAGTCTTGTGCTGGACCACGCCGCAGACCATGAAGAGGGCGGCTGTGATCAGGCCGTGGGCGAACATCTGGAAGACGCCGCCGACAAAGCCGAGCTCGGTGAAGGTCGCAAACCCGAGCACGACGATGCCCATGTGGGAGATCGACGAGTACGCGACGAGCTTCTTGAGGTCCTGCTGGGCGAGCGTGAGGACGGCGCCATAGAGGATGCTCACCACGCCGATGATCGCGATGAGGATCTGCCAGTAGTCCGCCCCGGCCGGGAGGAAGGGGATGGCGACCCGGATGATGCCATAGCCGCCCATCTTCAGAAGGACGCCCGCGAGCAGCACCGAGCCCGCGGTGGGAGCCTCCACATGGGCGTCCGGCAGCCAGGTGTGCAGGGGGACCGAGGGGACCTTCACGGCAAAACCGAAGAACAGCGCCGCAAAGACGAGCACTTGGAACAGCCAGGGGAACCCGGCGCTCACCGCACCGATCTCGAGGAACGAGAAGCTCCCCGCACCCGACTGGAAGTAGAGCGCGAAGAAGGCGACGAGCATCACGACGCTGCCGACGTGGGTGTAGATGAAGAACTTGATCGCGGCGTAGTCCTTGCGAGGGCCGCCCCAGATCCCGATGATGAAGTACATCGGGATCAGGACGAGCTCCCAGAAGACATAGAACAGGAAGAAGTCGAGCACTTGGAACACGCCGATCAGCCCGACCTCGAGGACTAGGAGCAGGCCGAAGTACTCGGCCGAGCGGTGGGCGACATCCCACGAGAACAGGATCGCGAGGAACGAGAGGATCGCGGTGAGCAGGACGAGCGGCAAGCTGAGCCCGTCGATCCCGACGATCCAGGACATCCGGAAGTTCTCGGTCTCGATCCAGCTGTACTCGTGGAAGAACTGGTAGGGATTCCCCGGCGTGCCGCTGCCGCCGAGCGCAAACCCAGCGACAAGCGTGGCCGCAAGCCCCACCGACACGCCTGAGGCCACCAGGGCGATCGAGCGTGCGCGCTCGAGCGTCCGTCCGAAGACGAACGCGGCGACCGCGCCGATGAGCGGGACCAGAATCAGCAGGGTGAGGATGTCCAGCTGGTCGAGCAGGCTCGCAAGCTCTCCCGCCATCCTACGACCACCCCAGTGCAGGCAGGAGGAAGAAGAGGAGGATGAGCAGGCCGCAGACGCCGATGACGATCATCCCGGCATAGGCCTGAACCAGCCCGGTCTGGAGGCGGCGCAGGCTCCGCCCTCCCCGGACCGAGACCCACGCGACGCCGTTCACGACCCCATCGATGACATGGAGGTCGAACCAATCGACGGCGCGGGCCAGCCCGTACATCCCGTAGGTGCCCACGGCATCGTAGAACCAGGAGAGGTAGTAGCGCTCGCGCAGCATCGTCTGGATGCGCCCGAGCCCTCCGGTGGCAAAGGGCGCCCGCGCGATCCACCCGCGGGCGTAGACGGCGTAAGCAAGCCCGATGCCGAGCACGCCCACGCCGATGGAGAGGAGGTTGAGCGGTTCGGCGAAGATCTCCGTGAGCCGGTCAAAGGGAGCGACCGTCGGCCCGGTCCCGAGCCCGAGCTCGGAGTAGTGGAGGAAGGTCGCGATGCCGTTGGGTAGTAGGAGGATGAGGCCCGAGATGGCCGCAAGGGAGCCGAGGATCAGCAAGGGCACCGTCATGACGGGCGGGGACTCCTTCCCAGCATGGCCAGCCCTAGGCTTGCCACTGAACGCCAGGAACCAGAGTCGGAACATGTAGAACGCGGTGAGGAGCGAGGTGAGCAGGCCCAACAGCCACAGGAGATAGAAGAGCCCGTGGACGCTCCCCGCGCTGTAGACCGACAGGAGCACCTCGTCCTTGCTCCAGAAGCCGGAGAGGGGCGGGATGCCGGCCAACGAGAGGCCGCCGAGCATCATCGTGGTGGCGGTGATCCGCATGGTGCGGCCCAATCCCCCCATCGCGTGGAGGTCGTTGGTATGGATGGCGTGGATGACGCTGCCAGCGCCCAGGAACATGAGCGCCTTGAAGAAGGCGTGGTTGAGGAGGTGGAAGATGCCTGCCGTGTAGCCTTCGCTCTCTCCCGAAGCGCCGACGGCAAGCACATAGCCTCCCGCACCCAGCGCGAGAATCATCAGGCCCAGTTGCGAGATCGTGGAGAAGGCGATGACGCGCTTGATGTCGTTCGCTGCAACGGCCTCCGTGGCCGCAAGGAACGCCGTGATCCCGCCGATCGCCGCCACGATCAGGAGAGCGTCGGGGGTCTCGATGAGTAGCGGGTAGGTCCGCGCGACGAGGTAGATGCCCGCCTTGACCATGGTGGCCGCATGGATGAGCGCGGAGACGGTCGAGGGCCCCTCCATGGCATCGGGCAGCCATTCGTGCAGCGGGAACTGGGCGCTCTTCCCGATCGCGCCACCGAAGATGAGCGCGGTGGCGAGCGTGAAGATGCCAGGATCGATCGGTGGCCTCGCCGCCTCGTCGAACAGCGTGGAGAAGCTCAGCGTCCCCGCCTGCGTGAACAGGATGATGAGCCCGACCAGGAGTGAGATGTCTCCGACGCGCGTCACGATGAAGGCCCGCTTGGCAGCAGCAGCCGCTGCGGGTCGCTCGTACCAGAACCCGATCAGCAGGTAGGAGCAGAGCCCGACGAGCTCCCAGAAGATGTACAGGAAGAGGTAGTTGCTCGCCAGGACCAGCCCGTACATGACGCCGATGAACAGGGAGATCTCCGCGTAGTAGCGGGGGCGGGTCGGGCCCTCCTGGTGCATGTAGCCCACGGAGTAGATGACGACGAGGGTTCCGACGATCGCCACGACCGCGAGCATGACGACGGCGAGCTGGTCGAGGTAGATGCCGAAGGTGAGGTCGAAGCCGCCGACTCGGAGCCAGGTGATCTCCTGGATGACCGGAGTGGCAATGACCGAGGGGTCCGTGAGGACCTCCCAGATCACCAGGGCCGAGAGCAGTCCGGCCCCGCCCGCAGTCCCGATGGCAAGGTACGCCCCGCCTTCCGGCGTCCGTTTGCCGGTGAAGGCCACCAGGAGGAAGCCAACGAGCGGCAGGGTCGGGATGAGCCACGCCCATTCGACGAAGATCCTACCACCTCAACAGCGAGATCTTGTCCAGCTCGATGGTCCCGTGGCGGCGGAAGACTGAGAGGAAGATCGCAAGGCCCACCGCGACCTCGGCGGCGGCAATCGCGATGGAGAAGAGCGCAAAGACCTGGCCCGTCGCATCCGGATTGCCGAAGAGCTGTGGGGCGTAGGCGGAGAACGCGACGAAGTTGATGTTCGCGGCATTGAGCATGATCTCGATCGCCATGAGCACCACAATTGCGTTGCGCGAGGTGAGCACGCCGTAGGCGCCCGCAAAGAAGAGCAGCGCAGAGAGTCCCAGGAAGTACTCGAGCGGGATCACCAGCGCTCCTCCTCCTTGGCCAGGAACACCCCGCCGAGCAGGGCGACGAAGAGCACGACGCCGATGAGGACGAGAATGAGCGCGTACCCGCCGAGCTCTCCGGTCCCGAAGAGCGTGCGCGCGAGCCCCGGGTTCGACGAAGGCGTGGGCTCCTGCGGGCTCCCGTAGTCCGCGGTGATGAGCGAGGCGAACAGGAACGCCCCCAGCACCCCAGCGAGGATCCCGCCGACGATCTGCGGCTTCACGGGGGCCGGGCCTCCATGATCTCGCGTTTGGTGAGCATGATCCCGAAGAGGATCACGACGACGACCGCGCCGACGTAGATCAGGAGCTGGATGATCGCCAGGTACTCCGCATTGAGGAGGATGAACAGGCCAGCAACTCCGATGAACGCCACTGCGAGCCAGAGGGCGGCATGGACGACCTCGCGCACGGTGACGACGAGCATCGCAGAGACGAAGGCGATCGCCGCGAGGATGAAAAAGACGACCTGGTCGAGCGGGATCGAGCTCACGAGCTCGCCGAGGGTCGTCATACGGTTACCGACTCCTCGCGGATGCGCTCGCTGTAGAGCTTAGCGGCCTCCATCCAGAGACTATCGAACTTGCAGGCCTCCGCGCAGAGGGCGCACCCGACGCACTTGTCCATGTCCCAGACGGGGCGCTTCTTCGGCTTCGTCATCGTCCCGTCGGGCCTGCGCTTCTCCGTCCCTGGCATCTCCGTCATCGCGATGCATTCGGTGGGGCAGACCCGTGCGCAGGCCGCGCACGAGGTGCACTTGGGCAGGTAGAAGAATGGCCGGTCGGTCTCGAGCGTCTCCAGGATGACCTGATCCATCTTCCAGGCGCTCTCCGGGCAGGCCTCGACGCACTTCCCGCAGGAGATGCAGTTGTCGAAGTCCACCTCGGGCTTGAGCCGGCTGGTCCGCTCCACCTGGGCGATCGTGATGCACTGGGTGGGGCAGACCTCTGCGCACTTCGCATGGCCGGTACACTTGGTGAAGTCGTGGAGCGGGAGAAGCTTGCGGTTGAAGCGCTCCTCGCCATACCCGTCGTGGCGGATGTCCTCCGGGTCGTAGCGCAGCGATTCCCGCGAGTAGTCGGCAAGCTCGAAGTCCGAGGTCATGAAGAGGCATTCGCGGGGACAGACTTCGGTGCACAGCCCGCAGAACAGGCACCGGGCATAGTCGATCCCAGGCCGCTCGATCTTGCCGAGCTCGGGGTCGTCGAGCTTCTTCATGAACATGCACTCGTTCGGACAGACCTTCACGCAAAGCGCGCAGCCGATGCACTTCTTGAAGTCTAAGGCGTGCAGGCCTCGATAGCTCGGGGGGAGTTCCAGCTTCTCGTAGGGGTACAGGACCGTGTTCGGCCGTACCGCCGAACGGATCGCCTGCTTGAGCGTCACGAGCATCGGCTTGACGACATATCCCGTGAGGCTGAGCTTCTTCTCCGGGCGCTCTGGAACGGGAGTCTCAGATGCCATGGTCAGACCCATCCGAGGGAAACGAGGACCACTGCGACGAGCAGGTTGAGCATCGCCAGAGGCAGGAGGCGCTTCCAGCCGATGTGGAGGATCTGGTCCGTGCGCACCCGCGGCAGCGAGGCGCGCATCCAGACGAAGACCACCCAGAGGAAGTACGCCTTCAGGAGCGTCCAGCCCCAGTCGGGGAGGATCGCAGGACCATCCCAGCCGCCTAGGAACAGCAGGGTGGCAAGCAGGCACCCGATGTAGCCGCGCAGGTAGTCGATCGCCATGATCATGCCGAAGCGCATCCCCGAGTACTCAGTCGTCCATCCTTCGACGAGCTCGGCCTCGGCCTCCGGGAGGTCGAACGGGATCCGCTCAAGTTCGGCGACGATGCAGATGAGGAAGACGACAAAGCCGATGAACAGCGGAGCCGCAAACCAGATCGATGCCTGCTGGGCCTCGACGATCGTGACGAAATCAAAGCCGCCGGCAAGGACCACCACGGAGGCGACGGCGAGCAGCATCGGGATCTCGTAGCTCATCATGAGCGCGGCCGCGCGCATCCCCCCGATCAACGTGTACTTGTTGTTCGCCGACCACCCCGCGATGAGCACGGCAAACGGCGGCACTGCAAAGGCGGCGAAGGCGAGCAGGACGGTCGCGCTCGCGTAGCTCCCCTGGTAGGTGAGGCCAAGGCCAGGGGCGATGGGCACGACGCCGATGATGAAGAAGGCCGCCGCACTCAGGACCACCGGAGCGGCGTCGAACCCGAGCCGATCGGCCTTCTCCGGCACGATGTACTCCTTCAGGAACAGCTTGAGCCCATCCGCGATCTGCTGGAGATAGCCGAGGGCGCCGACGTACATCGGCCCACGCCGGTCCATCATGCGGGCGAGGAGCTTCCGTTCGATCCAGATGAAGGTGAGGAGGTTTGCCGTCGCGATGAGAAGGAGGACCACAGATTCGACGGTGATGGCGACGAGGGCGAGGTGCAGGTCGCTCCGGATGATGCCATCGGACCAATGGAGGAAGTCCCCGAAGACCCAGGGGAGGTTGTCGCCAAGCCCTCCCACGATCCACGAGAGGATCCCGATGATCCACTTCGCCACCCCTTCGGAGAAGTCATAGAGGGAGCTCCAGCCGGTATCGATCCCGAAGAGCGCCACCTACTTGTCAGCCTCCCCCATGCAGACATCGATGCTCCCCATGATCGCGGGGACGTCTGCGACCTTGTACCCCTTCAGGAGCATCCCGCAGTTCGACATCGTGATGAACATCGGCGAGCGGATCTTGACGCGATACGGCTGGTCGGACCCGTCGCCCACCACGTATATCATGGCCTCTCCGCGCGGGTCCTCGACCCTGCCGTAGGCGTCCCGCTTGGGCGCGCGACGGGGGGAGCGGACACGGTAGTCGCCCGCAGGGATCTTCTTGAAGGCGTCGCGGATAAGCCTGCAGCTCTCGCGCATCTCCTTGATCCGGACGCGGTAGCGCGCGTAGCAATCCCCAGCCGTCTCGACCGCAGGTTCGAAGTCGAGCTCCTCGTAGGCCTCGTAGGGGAGATCCTTCCGGATGTCGAGGTTCGCGCCGCTCCCCCGGAGGTTGGGGCCGGTGATCCCGGCCGCGATCGCCTCCTCCTTCCGGAGGATCCCGACGCCTTCAGTCCGCATCCGGAAGATCTTGCTCCCGTCGAAGAACCGTTCGTAGTCGTTGAGCTTCTTCTCGAAGTACGCGACCGCCTTGAGCGCTTCGCGCTCGAAGTCCGGCGGGAGGTCGTTCGCCAGGCCGCCGATGCGGGTGTAGGTGTAGGTGAGCCGGGACCCCGTGAGGGACTCCAGGAGGTCCAAGAAGAGTTCCCGTTCGCGCATCGCGTAGAGGAACCCCGTGAGGGCGCCGAGGTCCGGCCCGTAGGCGCCGAGCCACATGAGGTGCGAGGCGATCCGTTGGATTTCCAGCGCGATGACGCGGATGTACTGCGCCCGGGGCGGAACCGCGATTCCGAAGAGGTGCTCGCAAGCCAGGCAATAGACGTGGCTCCAGGACATCGCCGCCGCGTAGCAAAGTCGGTCGGCGAGCGGGATGTTCATTACGTACTGCTTGTTTTCCATGATCTTCTCGTAGCCGCGATGGAGGTAGCCAAGCTCGGCCTCCGCCCACACGATCGTCTCTCCGTCGACGCGGACCTTGAGGTTCCAGAGGCCGTGGCCCATCGGGTGCTGCGGGCCCATGTTGATGACCATCTCCGCCACGGGCCCACCTCCCTCCTACTGGCCAAACCGGTAGTCCTTGCGGAGCGGGAAGAAGTCCGTATCTGGGGGCAGGTAGACCCGCTTGAGGTTCGGATGGCCGCGGAAGACGAAGCCCATCATGTCGTAGGCTTCGCACTCGTGCCAGTTCGCCCCCTGCCAGAGGGGCGTGACGGAATCGACGATCGGGTCGTCGTGCGGCAGGGGGGTCTTCAGGACGAAGATGAGCTGATGGATCGTGGAGTGGAGGTGATAAACGCACTCGAAGTGGGTCTTGTAGTCCACCGCCGAAATGAGCGAGCAGTGGTCAAACCCGAGCTGCTCCATAAGGGCCTTGCAGACGGCAAAGACGTGCTCGCGCTCCGTCCGCGCGGAGACCTCGCGCCTCCCGCTGATGGCGAGGTCCGTCAGCCGCGGGCCGAACTGCTCGGCCAGCTTGCGGAGCACCTCCTGTTCGGTGAGGCGCTCCTGCGACGGGCTTTCGTGGCCTCGCTTAGCCTGCGCGGCGGAGGGCTGGGGCGGGACGGCGAGGCTCAATCCTTGTGCCTCCCCGTCTCCCCCGGGCATCCTCGAGAGCTCAGATCCAGAGGACCTCCTCCTTCTTCAGCGCATAGGCCACCCCCACGAGCAGGATGCCCAGGAAGAGGATCATGGCGAGCTTGGCGAGCTCTCCCAGGTCCACGAAGAGGAGCGCCCAGAGGAGGACGAAGACGGTCACGAGGTCGAACGCCACGAAGAGGATGGCGAACATGTAGTACTGGAAATGGAACTGGATCCTCGCCTCTCCTTCGGGCACGGAGCCGCACTCGTAGGTCGCCTCGGCGCGGGGGTCCTGCCGCGAGGGCCGGAGGAGCCGGGTGAGGAAGAACGTGAGGATCGGGATGACCACGGCCAGTGCTGCAAAGAAGCCCACTGGCAGGTACTCCCAGAAGGCCATCGCGGGCATGATGAGGCACTGCGTATATATGGCTTCCCCGCTGCGAATTCACGAGTCCTCAGAGGCTGGCTTCGCATGTATTCTTGGCCCCGACGGGTTCGAGAAAGCGCACATCTGAGGGGGAGGCATGGTCGTCAGCGCCACACTGCGCTGAGCTTCGGAATCGCCCATCTCCGGGGCGACTCCGCGCACCCGTTCGCCGATTCCGGCTAGCAGGTTAATAGCCCTCTGGGGCCCTCTCGGCGGAGGGGCGCTGTCCTGTGGGCGAACTGAAGGCGCTCATGCAGCATCTCGAGGAGCTCCGGCGCCGGGTCATGGTCGCCCTCGCCACCCTGGGAGCGCTCTTCGTCATCGTGCTCTTTGTGAGCGTGGAGCAGACGGAAGTCGCGGGGATTCCGCTCGCCTATCCGACCTTCGACTACGGCCATTCCCTCACCATCACCGTCTACGACCATCTCGTGGAGAAGTTCAAACCCGACAACGTCACCCTGATGCCCTACCAGGCCACGGGCGGCATCTTCCTCGTCATGAAGATGGCGTTCTACCTCGCCGTGATCCTCTCGCTTCCCGTGATCCTCTACGAGATCGCCGCCTTCATCGCTCCCGGCCTGTATGTGAGAGAGAAACGGCTCATCCGCCGCTACCTCATCCCGGGGACAGTGCTCTTCATCGCAGGCGCGATCTTCTGTTACGTTGTCGTGCTGCCCTGGACGTTCGGATTCCTCGCCTACTTCGCCGATCTCATCGTCCGCACGCCCGATCCCACCCAGACGATCCTGTGGGATGCGGGGAACTTCGTGACCCTCATCCTGCTCTTCATCCTCGCGCTCGGCTTCTCCTTCGAGCTCCCGATCATCATGGTGGCGGCCACGCGGATTGGCTTTGTGTCGCGGAAGTTCTGGGCGGACAACTGGCGCTACGCGGTCATCGCGATCATGATCTTCGGGGCGGTCGTGACGCCCGACGGGAGCGGCGTGACGATGTTCTTCGTCGCGATCCCGATGTGGGCGCTTTACGCGGCGGGCTGGTGGCTCGCGAAGGATCCCACCGACCCCTACGAGGCCGCACAGGCCAAGGCCGCGGGCGAGCGAACGCGCGCGCGGCTGCAGCCCCTCTGGGAGGGCCTCCTGGATCGGCTGTTCGGCCTGTTCCGCCGATGACCGAAGGGTTAATGAACGACCGGCTCGATGGTCTGGAGAGGGAGAGGCCAATGGGGTTCTTTGACAGCCCTCAGGAATGGCTGCCGATCCTGATCGTCATCGTCGTGTTGCTCTTCGGCGCGAAGAAGCTCCCGGAGCTTGCGCGTAGCGTGGGGCGCGCGCGCGGAGAGTTCACGCGCGGGCAGCGCGAGATCGAGCGCGAGCTGCGCGCGGAGGAGACGACCTACCGAGCGGCCCCCCCGAGCCCCGCCGAGGAGAGCCCGACGGTCAAGGCGGCGAAGGCGCTCGGCATCGACGTGACGGGCAAGACCGAAGAGCAGCTCAAGCGCGAGATCGAGGCACGCCTGAAGGCGGCCTAGGGCTGCGCTGCTCAGGATTGATGGGTGCGGCAGCATCGGTGCCGCGCGACTTTATCTAGACGCAATGGCTTCGAGCGGCCGCGTTCCGCCCCCAGATGGCGGCAGCGTCCAGAGGACCGGAACGGAGCGTGGATGGCCTGGCCGAGCCTGTCGTGATCCTGAAATCTGAGAAAGAGGCGGCGGAGAAGCCCGCCCATCCCACGGTGCCCGGCTTCAAGGAGGTCCTCGAGCCGTGGGACTACGGGTCGCTTCGCGCGATGGTCAAGAAGGCGGTGGAGTCCCGCACGTCGCTTGTCTCGCTCACCGAACAGTTCCTCTACTCGGGCCTAGTGCGACCTGAGCCCTCGGCCAAGGCGATCAGTCTTGCACGCCTGGAGCAGCTCGAGGTGGATGTCGAACGGCTCGTGGCCCATGTGGGGGCCGGCGTGCCGTTCTCGCGCCTGGCCGCGGAGCTCTCCCGCAAGGGGTTGGAGACCGGGGTCGCGCCCTTGGGCAGTGCGGACTTCACCGTCGGCGATTGGGCCCATGAGCCCATCCGCGCCTTCTCACTGTGCCGGGGCGATGCCTCGCGGCTGATCCTGAACCTCTCCGTGATGACTGCAGGAGGCGCGGTGGAGAGCGGGTTTGACGCGGTGCCGAGCTACGGCGCTGGCTATGATCTCACGCGCCTGTTCCTCACCTCGCGCGGTACTCTGGGCATTCCCTATGGGGCCACCGTGACGATCTCATCCGTCCCGGAGGCGCGGCGCACCATCGCCTTCGGCCTGGATTCGCTGGATGCCTTAGGCCCGCTGCTGGAGCGGGCCGGACGCTTCGGGGGCACCGT
>Ga0315314_1002878_pt1 | contig 13910 bp, 10 predicted proteins | sample TDP9_MG_FD_203631 | JGI IMG/M metagenome (GOLD analysis project Ga0315314, IMG submission 203631) | Freshwater sediment microbial communities from Lake Towuti, South Sulawesi, Indonesia - TDP9 | ecosystem: Environmental > Aquatic > Freshwater > Lake > Sediment | place: Indonesia: South Sulawesi...
AAGCGAGCAGGAGTTCTATACCCTTACATTGGAAACGTTCACGGACACAAATATGAGAATACTTACTGCCCTAACTGCGGCGAACTACTGGTTAAGAGGCTCGGCTACAGTATCGTTCGCTACAACATTGCCGCCGCGAACGAATGCCCCAAATGTCGAGTTGATATCCCTATCACAGGTAGATACATCAGAAAGTTGCCTCCGCTATTATAGAACGATCTAGACAAGGTGTTCCAGTACGTCTCTCAAGTCGCCGCTATCTATAGTTATATCCGCGATCTCTCTGACATCTATGCTTTTTGGGTTGAAAGCTATCTTCAATCCTACGATGTCGGGTAAATCGAATACGTTATCTCCAATCACTGCGCAGTTCTCCAAATCTACGCCTAGCATCCACGCCATCTCTTTGATTATCTCATCCTTGTTTCTTAATGAAACCTTCACTCTGACTTCTCCGGTAAGTTTTCCTTCCTCAGACAGAAGCTTGTTTGCGACAGCGAAATCTGCGCCCAGCTCCTTTTTCGCTCTATCTGCAAGAAGAGAGATTCCGGCGCTCACAATTCCGGTCAAGATCCCACGCCTCTTCAATTCTTCAAAAGTCTCAGTAGCGCCTTCAACATAGGGAATCTCGCGAAGTATCGAGATGACCTTCTCAACTGACACATCCCTCCACAGTATAGAATCCTTCTTAGCCCATTCCTCGTAGCCTATCTCGCCTCTCCAGTACTTCTCAGCCGAAATCCTTCCTATCTCCCAAGTTCCGAGCTTGACGTGTAAGTACTGCCATGTACTCTCAATCTTCGTTAGAGTTCCGTCTAGGTCGAAGATAGCCAGTTGAATTTGCTTCCGGCTCATGGAATGACTTTTTCGATTCGAACTTCCAGTCTTGAGGGATGGTTGCTTCCACATGTAATTTCAGCCCTATTCCAGCGTCACGGGTTTGTCAAGTGGTCAGTCCAATAGATTAAGCCAAACCTTGGCATATGTCTAAGCTCTGCTTAGCGTCTGAGAGATCTCTCGAATTATCATTGGCGGTGTCCAGAATGAGAACACTTTCAAGTAGTTGATCCCGCTTGCTCTTCTAAGTGATTCAGCGTCGCCGACGAGAATGTAGCCCTCGATGAAGCTCTTCACAAATTCATGGAGGCCTCCTGATGGGCCGACGCCGTAATGACCTGCGTAGTACAAGAACTCAGAAATATCCCAGACCTTATCTCCCGCTTTTTTTGCTTGCTCAAGATCTAGAGCGTAAACTTTCTGATCTGAGCCGAGTATGAAATTCTCGGGCTTAGTGTCCCCGATGCCGACCCCTAGAGAGTGTACTTTCGCCATGGAAGCACCAACATCACGTATAACGTTCTTTTGTTGTTGGGAAAGGTTGCTCGACATGACGCTCTCTTTGACTATCTCAACGATCTGCGTGCCTTCGATGTACTGTTCGAAAAGCATTCTGTCAGGGATGCTCACATGGATTATGTTCGGAACGGGGATCTTGTTCTCTGACAGGAAGCGATTCATGCCGTACTCATTTGCTAGCCTAGTCTTTCCGGCAAGAGAGAAGATCTTTGTTCCTAGCGCAACTAGATTTAAGGTGAACCATTTGAACCCGTGCCAGTCTGTGAATCTCTTAGCGACCAGCTTCTCTTCGCCCGCGCTGACAAGGTAGACTTCATTCAACACGCTTGCAAGTGGAGTTACTGCCACTCTTGCGTCCGGTCTCAGTTTCCTTGCTACGTCGTAGATTGATGCTCTCTCGTTAAGGCTTGTGGGTCCTGACGATGTCCTTAGAAAAAGAAAGTTCTTTGGGTCTTCAAGTTCATAGCCGGAAGGCGCGTACAGGAGCTCTCTTCTAATTTTTGAAGCCAATTCCTTGGCTACGATATCTATACTTACTATTCCCGCCGTTCCATGGGTAAGATAAGAGTACAGTGCTCTTCGACTCTGCTCCACGACGTTTACTACTCTTTCGTAAGTTTTTCTCGAGAGAATTTTGTCTATATACTCGTTTTCAAGGATTACATCACCGTTTCTCCGTCCAATAATCTTGGACTTCGTCAATGTGTCGATGGCTTTGTCGTATCCTTCAAGAATCATTCGTATATTCTTTTCTTTGAGATCACCGCGAAAGAGCTTCACATAGCTATATCGAATAGGCGGGTAGACCTTCGCTCGCTTCTTCATTCTTGCGAGCGGAAAGTATTCAGGCCTGATTTCTAATCCTCGAGCCAGTTCGCCGTATTCCAAGACCAGATCTTCTGTCTCTTCCTCTACCACACGCCTCTTCACTTGAAGTTCAGCTGATTCAAGATATTCGGAATTTGTTATTGGAAGATACGGTGACATTAGCCTTCCCGCTACGAAGTCTCCGAGACCACCTTTCTCAACATCGAGCTCGAAGAGTTCTTTGTCAACCGCTAGTACTGCCGCGTTGATGGAATCCAGTTTCCTGTAGTGGTATCGTACTGCATCTCTGTAGTTCTCAAGTATTAAGAGGCAGTCGTAGTCGCTATCTTCTCTAGCATATCCTCCGACGCGTGAGCCGTAAAGGCATGTAGCGGTAATTACGCATGATTGTGCGATCTCATTGACGAAGGACATCAGTTTCTCATTGATTTTATTCGAGATCACTAACACCTGCCTCGCCTAGCTTTTCTCAATTATTCTCCATGTCTATTAGGCTTTGAAGTCTCGCTCACCAACGATCATCAGATCTTGTATAATCCTGATTCCTGCATTACTTGGGCAAGACGATCTCGTATATGTATATCGGCTGAAGTTCAGTTTGGACAGTGTATTTCAACTCAAACCCTATTTGGTCGACCGTTAAACTCTTACCCAGCGCCAATTCTGGGAAGAGCCACCACGTAGCTGAGTATGAAGCGTTTTGCCAAACCAGATATGTCACATGGTTCTGCTTCAGCCATTCCCGTAGTTCAAGTTTGTTCCATGTGCTACCGTACCAGAAGATGTAGTTGCTCGAGTAGACGCTTTTGGGATCGAGTTGACTATAGTATATTATGGCTGGGCTGTCGCAGATCACGTTTCCTCCACGATAGATCTGTTTCAATTTCAAACCGGTGTTGATCTCAGGTTCTATCAGATACGATTGTGGTTTGAACAGGTCGGTTTGTGTCACCACTGGTAGAGCAATCAATGATACCATAAGAACTGGTAGAACTATCTTCTTCGGGAGGATATGCGGAAGTTTCCTAGCATTGATTCCTTCTAGAAATTGAAAGCAAAGGACAGCAGTGATCGGGAAAACGTATGCAAGGTGTCTAGGATGAAGTAGGGAAGATCCGAGTGAATGTTGAAAGCTAATTAAAAGGATGTACGTCAGCTCAAGTATTGCTAAGATGACTGCGGTGCGTCGTGGAGGCTTCTTAAGTATGCAGGCCGCTAATCCGATCAGGAAGGTGTAGGATGTCGCATCCAGAACCAGATTGAAGTATAGAGTCAAGGTATGGAGATCCAATCTTTGTTCTCCTCCAAGGAAGAGAACATCCCATCTCAGCATTGTGCTTTGGAGCTTATACCACGCGAATAAGTCTGAGGTATTGAAGTAGCTCCAAGAACACCAGCCTAGTACTATGCTCGAGCATGCGACTAGATAGATTAAGTACTCCTTCTTTGTCCATTTTCTCTCGATGACTGCGGCAAGAAGAAGCATCGACGCGAATACCCAACCCTCGTACCGAGTTAGCATCGAAAGAGCGATCGAAACTGCTGTGTAAGTAGGTTTTGCGTTGAAGTAAAAGTAGATTGCGGAGATAATGAAAAGCGTAGCCAGTGTTTCAGTGACGCCCCAGCTGTTTATCTCTATGAACCATGGCTGCACCGCTAGCGATAAGCCGGCCGCCGTTGCGAAAGTCTTGTTAAGACTCAGGCGAGCGGTTTTGTATACCAAGATGCATGTAAGAGTGCCCGCGATAATGTTGACTGCGTGAGGGACGGTTAAGTCATAGATTCCGGAGATGTTCATCAAAAACGCGTTGATATAGTGGTAGAGAGGTAGCCAGACTAGATTCATCGTTTTCGGCTTGAAGTCAGTGTAAACATAGTTGTTGACAGCAGTCAGATAGCTGATGAGCCAATGATGGTAGCTGTCCCCATAATAGTCTATCCTCGTAAAGACGCGCCAAAAGCGTGCTACGGCCGCTATGGAAGCGATAGTAGCGAGCAAGAGCCCTTCTGAAGTCTTCACTCGTAGAATCGGCCGCAACCTGCTCTCTCCTTGGTTGAAGCAGAGGTCAATATGTCAGCTCGTTCTATTCGTTTCAAGCGGATGTGTGATTAACCTCGTATAGGAATATGTCAGGAACCCTAGGTTCTCCAAAAGCAGGGTCATGCTCCCAAAAGCCTGGTCCCGCTAAATGCAGGCGCAAGGAGTCTTCGTATACGAGCGTTAATTTTGTCTGGCTAAGCTCGTATGATTCTGTGGGGATGAGAATCGCGAATTCCTTTACATATCCTTCTTTGACTAGCTGTGGGAACATCTTCCATCCGATGGAATATGGAACCTTTTGCCATACTATGTACTCCACGTTGTTTTCCTTGAGCCAAGATTCCAGTTTCGCTGGGTCTGGGTCTTCGAGATACCAAGCGAGGTAGTCGTAGCTGAGGAATCTGCTCGGCTCGAGTCTGGAGTAGTATATGATAGACGGCGAATCGGTTAGAATTACTCCTGAGTTGGCGTTCTCGCGAATCCATAGCCCGGTTCTGTATTCAGGGGAGATGACGTAAACTTTCTGCGGGAAGATCCAGCTCAATGAGACGTATGGGATTAATATGATCAACAGCAAGTAGAGGCAGATTAGCGATCGTTTCCGAAGTCCACCTGAATACTTCGGGAAGGCTGATGGAACGATTAGAGTCAGTATCGGCATAAGCGGGATCAATCTACCCTCATAACCCGGGTCCAGTGAGAACAAAGTAGCGAGACTGTAGAACGCTATGTACGAGACGATCAAGCCGCTGAGTGCTCGAGTTTCCTTTCCACGCATAGTTCCGAAGAAGAGTCCTAGTGCGAGGAGGAAGAAGCTCATTTTGAGTGTTTCATTCGTGTAGAATATCAGTCGTTCTGAGGGATCCTTGATTTGAGGGAACCAGCCGATTGACAAGAGGTAGGTTTCAAACCATCCGAGCGGCTTTCCCGTATTTATGAAACTCCAGGAACACCAGAGTAGAAATACAGCTAACATGATAGCGGCAGGAAGCGTAATCTTCGCTCGTGGCCACTTCTTGTGCCTCCAACCCAGAATTAGTAGGAAAGCGACTATGAACCATCCTTCGTAGCTTGTGAGCATCGTTAGACCTGAAAAGAGACTGAAGGCTTTCCAGTTGTCGGTTACCAAGTAGTATATGGACGCTGAAGCCATAAGGCCGAGTAGAGCTTCTGGTGTAGCTAACGTTGAGTAGTCTATGTGCCATGGTTGGAAAGCGAGAATTAGTCCTCCTACTGCTCCGAACCATCTGCGGTTATAGATTCTAAGACAGATGAAGTAGGTTATAACGCAAGTTATCGTTCCAGAAGCTAGGCTTAGGAGCCTAGGAACATCAATTAGTGTACTTCCGCTTAGCAGCATGAGAACGGCCGTCAAATACTGGAACAACGGCATCCAGACGATCGCAAAGTTCGGCATGGGTTTCAGATCGGTGTAGACTCCGTTCCGCTCTAGAGTTAGAACGCTCATAAGCCATCTATGGTAGCTTTCGTCTAGACGGTCAATAGGCATAGTAACGAAGTGCCCAAGCCTCATTCCCAAAGCGATCGCCAATATGGCCGCGCACAGAAAAAGGTCAAGACTGATGGAACGTGCTTTGACGCTTCTTGGAGGAGCATCAGTCAATCTAGGCTCCCCCTACTCGCTCACCTGTTGCTGATATGAGCGAGCAGCTTGGCCGACAGTGATCCTTGCAGTGTAAAGGTATGCTATCGCGTAGAGAACGAGAATCGGCACTATCCCCAAGTTCGGAGGTACAGTCACGAACGCTTTGACTATTCCAATTATTCCCAAAATTCCTAAAATGATCTCAAGTAGGACCATTCTGTTTACGCGAACTTGATACTTCTTGTCCCTCCAAGTGTCAGAAATCTTCTCTATCTTATACTTAGGGGTTCTCGAGAATACTCCTGGCTCTCTTCCGAAAATTCCTCTTAGAACAGCGATTGTGTTGCTGAAGCTTATTCCGAACCCGATCAAGCCGAGAGCCCCCAATGACTTGATTTGGCTCTTGACGCTCATCCCTTGCAGTTTAAGTGCCTCCGCATAGAAGATCCACATGGAGATTGCGCAGAAGAAGATCATTACGTTCAGTACGATCCATTGGGGCATTGAGATGAATGCGTTCCAAGCCATCTGGATCAAGCCGTAGATGGTGCGTCCATATGGGATCGATGTGAACAGTGGCGGGATCGTCTCTGGCATTGGAGGTTCGGGAAACTGTAGTACTCCGACATTGACCAGTCGAACGTCTAGGAGGGCAGCGACAAGGGCGATTACGAACGCGGAGAACATGAATGGATGTACTGCATAATATGAAAGGTGAATCAACCCCTCGATTTTTTGACCGAAGGATAAGCGTTTATGACCTAAGACTTGGAGGCACAGCTTTCTGAAGACTCTCATTGAACCAGATGCCCAGCGAGTCTGCTGCCTCTTTACAGCAGGAATCGTCGGAGGTATCTCAGCTGGGCATTCTATGGACCTGAGGTAGATCGCTTTCCAGCCCTTCAGCTGGATACGGTAGCTAGCGTCCAAGTCTTCCGCGAGTGTGTCGGCTTGCCATCCACCCGCTTCCTCTAAAGCCTTCCTTCGAATTACTCCAGCTGAACCGTTGAAGTTGAGGAGATATCCTCCCGCGGTCCTGCCGGTCTGCTCGACTATGTGGTGGCCATCGTAGCCTATTGCTATAGCTCTTGTTATGAAGTTGTAGTCTCTGTTGAAATGTGTCCAACGGCATTGGACTATGGCTAGGTTTGGATCTTCAAAATATGGCATCACTCTGTCCAAGAAATCTTCGGGCGGCACGAAGTCGGCGTCGAAAATAGCGATGAAGGGATGCTTGGTTTCGGGCATAGCGTTCTTTAGAGCTCCGGCTTTGAAGCCTTCGCGGTTGTCCCGGTGAATGAAAGTAGCATCGTAGCCCAAGTTTCGGAATTTCTCGGTGATCTTCTCGGCTAATTCTGTGGTTTCATCCGTTGAGTCGTCCAGTAGCATCAATTGGACCGATTCCTTTCCGTAGTGATCTATCATTCGGATGCATGCGTCGACCAGTCTCTCTACGACGTAACGTTCATTGTAGACTGGGAGTTGAATTGTGGCTGGGTACTTCTTTCTGCCGTTCGGATTCGGGATCTCGTATTCTTGCGCTCTTCTCATTAAATAGTAGAAATTTAGCCCGTAAGGGAAGAATAGAATTGACAGTGCCACAGAGATAGCCAGTAGAATCGAACGTATGATCTCTGGGTCAATAGGCAAATGGCACTGTCTCTCCAGCGATGTATAGCTATGATAACGCCTGAATATATTTAAGAATTATAAAAGAAGAGTTCGGGAATCCGAGCTGAATATGATAGTAGAACGAGGACGTATACTCGTCTTCTGGTTAAAGTTTGCTTCAACTAAAGTTTCATATTTCACGTAAGGGATATCACGATTCGAAGGATGAAGGCGTATGCGGAAGCCGACTGTGGCGGTCATGATCTTTCTCTTGTTTGCCGCAGTCTTTTCTTCGTCAGTTATCAGCGTTCAAAGCGAACCCGAAGAGGTCACTCCTTTCCTACTTACACTCTACGCTCATACTGACAAGAGCGTTAAGCAGTATGATGGTCGAATTTTGAGTACTGCGCCTCCCTACGGTATTAAGAGATCTGCTTCTGCGAATGAGGAGGTAAGTTTCTACCTCTATCCGTCTCTGCCCAACTCGCTTCCGGTTTCGGGTTACGCGAACTTCCGAGTGTTCTTGAGCGCCAGTTCCTCGGGCAGAGGCGTACTGAACGTCAGCCTGTTTGAGGTTACATCTCAAAATGCAAGGAGGCTCGTCTCTGCGGTTCAAGTCGCCGTTACGCTCAGCGAAAGAATTCAGGAGTTCCTCTTGGCGGCGCCTGTACCGTCGAACTACGCTTTCGAGATCGGATCGACGATCCAGTTCTCGGTCTTGGTTGCGAGCGCTGAGTTATCAGTATCTCTCCATTGGGACGATCCGAGTGCTGCAACCCAAGTGAGTCTCCAAGTGACAAGCGCTTTCCCCGAATTCTTTAATCTCCAAGTTAGAACGGTTGATGCAGAGAATAGGATTTTGAAAAACGCGGAAGTTTATGTGCTTCTAGGACCTGAAAGAGCTTGGGCGGGTAGAACAAACTCTTCGGGTTGGGCGAAAGCGCTCCTAGCGTCGAGTGAGAAAGTCGGTCCATACTCCGTTTCCGTGTACTGGAATGAGACTTTAGTCGCTTCAGTTGGGGATATCAATCTTCTGAGAGATATGGAGGTAGTTTTGACTTGCGAGATTTATGATCTCACCGTATTCTTCTTCGACTTCCTCGGTCAACCTCTCGAAGAAGCGATCGTCGATGTTTCTAAAGACTCGTCGATCGTCCTCAGTTCCAATACTGGATCTAGTGGAAACGTCAGCTTGGTCAGAATACCGAAAGGCGTCTACGATTTGAATGTGAATTACAACGCTACTGTTCTAGGTTTTACTCTTCGAAATCACGCATCCTATTCCATAGATGTTTCAGGTCCAGAGGGAAAAGAGATCAAAACCTCGTTTCTAAGCCAATCTTCACTGAATTGGCTCCTAATCTTGCTCTTAATTCCAGTAGTGACTGCTGGATTGTTTGTGGCGAAGCGGAGTAGGAGGCTCAAACCTCTTTCATTTGAATACTTCAATACACTGGTGCCGGAAGGCGTTCCAGCCTCAAGCGTGATAATGGTTTCCGGCAGCCCTGGTTCTGGAAAGACGGTCTTTCTGGAACATATGGTTGATCAAAGTCGGCGGATGAATAGATCATGCATCTTCATTACGAATACGGATTTTCCTTCTAAGATTAGGAAGAACATGGTTGACCTTGGGCTGGGCGGTAGCCCGAAGGATGATGCGAGGCTCGTCTTCATCGACTGTTATTCCGGGACCGCGGGTCAACCTTCGACTGAGGAGCACTTTGTATCTTCACCGACGGATCTGACGAGTTTGGGAGTGAAGATCTCAATATGTCTAGGAAGCTTAGGCGGTGAGATCGATGTCTTCCTTGATTCTTTAGCTCCTTTGTTCACGATGTTGAAGCCGGACTTTATAGTGACATTTGTTCATTCGATCGGCGCGAAGGTGAAGGGTGCTAATGGCAGGTTCTTCTTCACGGTCGGGGCGGGCGTGGATGAGGAGGTCATAACCAAGCTTGAGGGGACCTCCGATGGCGTGATCGAGTTTGAGACGTATGAGGAGAAGGGTGTTCAGCGGAGAAGGCTTAGAGTGAAGAAGATGCGTGGAAGATATGTTGATAAATGGGTTCAATTCTCCGTTGAACTTGGTAAAGGACTGGTCTTCTACGCTAGAAAAGACTAGAAGAATAGATGCTTAAGTTTTGAGTAGGATTCGATTAGAAGACCCTGTCCTTCGGGAAGACTTCTATGCCGTCCTTCTCGATTTGATACGGCCTGAGTTGCGTATCGTGCCGTATTCCTCTCATTTTCTCGATCTGGATCGCTCTAATCACGTTTCCTTCATGGACGAGCGAGTGAAGTAGGATTACTCCCTGCGAGAGGAACTCTTCCAATTGGAATGCTCTATTCAGCATGCTGGTTCTCAGTTCTGTCGTCACCAAGGCTGTGCAGCCCGTTTCGATTAAAGCGTCGAAGAACAATAGCATAGCTCTTCTTCTTTTCGGGATTTCGTCGTACCTCAACATCACGGAAGTAATCGGGTCGACAGCTATCCTCTCAATATTTTCTTCTTCAACGACCTTTCTGATTGTTCTTATCAAGCCGCCGAGAGTCAATTCTGGAACCGTGATGACCATGCCTGTCTCTGTTGTCTCGGATGTATACTCTGGTGGCCCGAATCTTTTTCTTCTACGGATAGGGGTGGCATCCAAGAAGAGAAGTTTTCCCTCTCTCTCAAGCCTATCCAGTTCCCAAGCGTAAGCAGACATGTTCTCCTTGACTTGCTCAGGTTTCTCATCCATGCTGATGTAGAGCCCTCTCTCTCCAGAGAGTGCGCCGTTCTTTAGGTACTGCATAACGAGCGTAGTCTTTCCTGAGCCTGGGCTTCCAACGATTAGAATGCATTTTGTTTTGGGGAAGCCGCCTCCAAGTAGTTCATCGAGGCCTTTGATTCCTGTCGCAACTCGCTCCATGATCTCTCACCGATGTATATCAAGTAGAATATCAGCGACAGCTTTTAAAACTTGCAATACTGTTACGGCGTCCTTATCGGTGATGATGCTTTAATCCGTGCGAGTTGCCTTCTAGAGATCCAAATCTCGGACTGTGTTACGATCATTAGGAAGGCTATTATCCAGACTAGGAATAGGACCTCTCCGATGTTCTCGTGGAAGATCTTTATGTCGACGCTTATGTAGGCTACGTAATATGTTATCAAGAAGATCCTCAGGATGTTTGTGACGAATGTTCCTACCGCTCCCACAGCAGCGTATGTGATCTTCCTTTTGAGCGGAGCTTCCAGTTTCACCATCAAGATTACTATTATGAGTGAGTATATGAGCATGCTCAAGATTCCTACGCAAGGCCAGTACATTAGGAGATTCATGTAGCCTGTTGTTCCTCTTATCGCCAGCATATTGTCGACTACTTGAACCGATGGTCTTGGCGCATTCAATTCAGGCGTACGCATTACGTAGACGCCTGAAAGCCATAGTAGACCTATGACTATCTCCGTTATCATCGGGACCAATCCTTGCAGGAAGCCGAGTGATTCGTATGGGTAGACCCCATCGAGCAGCAATATCGACGCCATTCCCAAGAGATAGACGAAAGGTACGGAGAACTTTGAGATGCTTCTTACACTGAACAGTGATGTTACAACTCCTAATATGTAGGCCGCTAGGACTATGTACTCCCACAACCAAACCCAGTTCTTGAGGAAGGTGTCGTTCTGCACATTGAGCGTCTTGCCTGCTTCAGCTACGACAGTATGTAGATCGAAGGCGTACACAGCGATGAAGAATATCGAGAGAAGTACTATGCATAAGGCGTAGGCGGCCTCCCGCTTCCTCGTCAATTTGACTGTAATTAGGTTTCTCGCTTCTTGCCATTCCATCAATAGGAAGAATGCTCCGAAGAGGAGTCCGCTCCGCCCTTCATTCCAACCTAGGATGAAGGACTCTGAATCGTAAAGCAGGACTCCCAGTAATGGCAGGAGGGAGGCTAAGATCAAGGAGTCTGCTCTTGTGATCCTTCGCTGCGTCTTGTTACTGGTTTCCGCCACTCGTATCCCGCCAGTATTCGATACAATCTCATGAATCCTATTTAAGAGTAGAACCTTACAAAGACCAAATAGTCGCGGTAGGATCCGCTGGAAGCTAGAAGCGGTTTGAGAAGGCGTTCCATGATCACTCTGAGGTCATTGGCGCTTAGCATCATACAAGACTTGAAGTTCTCGGAATTGGAAATGCGATGAGTCGCTAAGAGGAGTGGGGTTATTCTCTCGATGTCGAGTGAACGACTATTCCATCACGTAAAGCATCCTGTATCGTCAAACTGTATCTTCTGAGCTTCCTGAATTCCTCCTCTGTGTAACCGAAAGCCTCGATCGAACGTCCGTACTTCTTGAATTTCCAGAATCTTTCAAGGAGGATCAATCTTTCCTCGAGACTCATAAGTTTGAAATCGGGCGAGATAACGATCAGGTCTATATCGCTGTCTTGAAGATTGTCTCCTCTTGCCCATGAACCGAAAAGGATGGCTTTCTCGATTTTGATCCTCTTCGATATGCTGGCCAGATAGTCCTTGATTATCTTCTTGACATCTTTCTCTCTATCCATTTAATTATCTCTCCCACTTTCCGGATGTACTTTGAAGAATATTCGCTTCCGTAGACTTTGGAAGGGATCCCGAAAGCTGCGTCAGGATATTTCGTAGGGAGATAAAGAGGCGTCAGATCGAAGATCGCTTCCTCAAGCCTACTCGGAAGACGTAGTTCTGATCTCACCATTCTATAAAGTAGGTTGAGCTTGTGTCCTTCAGCTCCTCTAGGATATCTCTTTCCAGTCGAAAGTATAGCCGCTTTTAAAGCCTTCTCGATTGAGGTATGAAGCAAATTCAAAGCGTTGGCGTGCATTCCAACTTCATACAGCCTTAGAGCGGATTTGTAGTCATCCCTCGCCGAACCCAGCCACCAGACTACGTCCTTCCGAATCTTCTTACTCATCTTCCATACTTCCAAGCTCGCAATGTCACTATTTCGTAAGGAATGGCAGCATATATACTATCATTGGTTGACTGAGTGAGCTCTCTCGAATAGTTGTTGAGGTAAGTAGGTAGGGCTCGAGTTTCGCTTGTGAAAGTCATGTGTAAAACTAGATACACTCGCCGGGTCTTTTACACTACTTTATGCCTCAAGAATTATATCACTCGAAAGCGCTAGGATGCAGTCATCTCGGATCTGCATGGCGCGCAAGAGTAATCAAAGATGAGTAGTCACAGTACTTTCGCTTTCAAGCCTTTGGTTTGCGTCTTGATCGTATTATTCGCATCAAGTCTGTATACCGAATCTTTCAGTCTGTATGCTTCGTCTGCCGGAAGCTATGATCGTGAGTTCGTTCCTCCGTATGATTTGAGCAACGCATCCTACTTTCCAACAACCGATTACGCGACGAGCGTAGATCGAGTAGCTAATGTGAAAAGAGTTTCCGGAGCTGAGTCTGCGATCCTAATATTGGTCGAGTTCACGGATCTGAATCATACGAAGAGCACGAACGATATTTCAAATCTATTCTTCTCAAAGGTGAACAGTTACTTTGTCGAGTCATCATACAATATCACTTGGGTTACCGGCGGCAGCACAGATTGGCTAAGGCTTTCCAAGAATTTAGCGTATTACGGTGCGGATTCAGGAGACAGTATCGATGTGAAAGGATATCAATTAATTCAAGATTCGATAAACGCGGCGAACCCTTACGTGAATTTCAAGCTGTATAAGCATGTGATGATAGTCCACGCTGGTTATGGTCAAGAGACGACTCATGTCTCAACCGACATCTGGTCATCTCACTACTATATGAGCCCGCCGATTTATGCTGATGGTGTAGGGATCGACGATGTCTCGGTTGTCCCTGAAGCTGAAATCTCAGGCTTTGACCCGACTGGAGTATACGCGCATGAGTTCGCTCATGGCTTAGGGATGCCCGATCTCTATAATGAGAGCGATCTTAACGCTGAGTATGTCGGCCGGTGGGATTTGATGGCCTTAGGGACGTCAAACGGCATCCCGCCAGGATCGAGCCCGCCTCACTTTACGGCTTGGGGGAAGATAAAATTGGGTTGGACAAATCGAGTTCAATCAATCGCAACAAATACGTACATTAATGTGACTTTGAATCCACTTGAGGATTCTGGAGCGGTTCTCCATGCTGCGAAGCTACCTGTTACTTCAACCACCTACTACTTAATCGAGGTTAGAAAGCAAATCGGGTTCGACCAATATTTGCCGAGTAGCGGCGTCTTGGTTAGCTATGTTGATGAGATGTTAAGTTCGGGTCATGGAATAGTGAAAGTGAAGGATGCGAATCCGTCGACATCAACGCTTAATGATGCAGCTTTCCAAGTCGGGCAAACCTTCACGGATTACACAAAGAGCGTGAGAGTTTCAATTCTCTCATCCGACGGTTCATCGTATCTCATCTTCGTGGATCGACGTGGGCCTATGCCAGATCTAACGATTACAGATTTGAG
>Ga0315314_1002879_pt1 | contig 13906 bp, 10 predicted proteins | sample TDP9_MG_FD_203631 | JGI IMG/M metagenome (GOLD analysis project Ga0315314, IMG submission 203631) | Freshwater sediment microbial communities from Lake Towuti, South Sulawesi, Indonesia - TDP9 | ecosystem: Environmental > Aquatic > Freshwater > Lake > Sediment | place: Indonesia: South Sulawesi...
TTTGGCCAATCCGCTGGCGTAGCCTTCCAGTTGATCGACGACGTTTTGGGCTTAACCGCGGATGAGAGGGCTCTCGGAAAGCCCGTGGGAAGTGACATCCGTGAGGGAAAACGAACCTTGATCATTGTTCACGCGCTTCAGCATGCCTCAGAGGATCAGCGGGAAAAAATTCTGGAAACGTTAGGAAACAAGTCAGTCTCTCTCGAGCATATACGAGAGACGACTTATTTGATCAATTCGTTGGGTTCAATCAGCTATGCCGAGAAAAGGGCAAGGGAATACGTTGAAAAGTCTAGGATGGCGCTCGCGGTCTTCCCTGACACCGAGGATAAGGAAGACCTCATAAGTCTCACCGACCTTATCACTGCTAGAAAATATTAGCTTAAATTGTGTGGAAGCCTTGGCTTCGAGTGAAAGAGCGGAAGATATAGAGGCCATACGAAAAATTGCGCTTTTAAACGCGCTTCTTCATGATGGGAAGGCTCAGGTGCAGCCGGTCCTTGGCAAGCTGCTCGCCGAACGACCACACTTGAAGGCGAAGATAAAGGAAACCATTTCCGTAATCGCTGAAGTTATTGAGGAAGTGAACAGACTCCCTCTGGATGGGCAAAAGAAGATGGTGGAGGAAAGGTGGCCAGAGGCTTTAGTCAGGGAAAAGGTGGAAGCGGAGAGGGTGCTTCCGCCCCTGCCAAAGGTGGAGAAGTATGAGCGGGTGGTTACGCGTTTTTCACCTAACCCCGACTGTGTCCTGCATCTTGGGTCGGCTAGGGCTATAGTCCTCAGCTACGAGTATGCAAAAATGCACCAAGGCCTCTTTTATCTACGCTTTGAAGACACGGACCCGAAGCTGAAAAGGCCGGCGTTGCCCTTCTATGACTCCATACGCGAAGACCTAATCTGGCTTGGATGCAAATGGGACGACGAGTTCATTCAAAGCGATAGACTTCCCATCTATTACGAGCACGCCGAAAGGCTTCTCAAGGAGGGACACGCCTACGTTTGCACCTGCCGACGCGAGGAATTTCGTAAAAAAGTGATAGCCCAAGAGCCATGCCCCTGTCGAGACCGAACACCGGACGAGCACCTCTCCCGCTGGAAACGCATGCTCGACGGAACTTACCAAGAAGGAAAAGCCGTGGTGAGGATCAAGACCGATCTAGGACACCCAAATCCCGCTGTTCGAGACTGGCCTGCATTGAGAATTATTGACACAAGGAGGTATCCTCACCCTCGGGCGGGAGGTCAATACCGCGTTTGGCCCCTCTACAACTTCGCCTGCGGCGTCGACGACCACCTCATGGGCATAACCCACATCATACGTGGAAAAGAGCATCTAACCAATCAGGTGCGGCAGGAGTACATGTACCGCCACTTCGAATGGGAGTATCCCGAAGCCATCCATTACGGCAGGCTCAAGATAACAGGAGCTCTCCTCAGCAAATCCAAGATCGTGCAAGGAATGAGGGAAGGCATCTTTAAGAGTTGGGATGACCCCAGGCTTGCCACGTTTTCCGCCTTGAGAAGGAGGGGATTCACCCCGGAGGCGATTCGGCGCTTGATCATCGATGTGGGGCCCAAAACCGCCGATGTGGTCCTGAGCTGGGAAAACCTCTACGCCTATAACCGAAAAATCGTCGACCCCATAGCCAATCGATACTTCTTTGTACACAACCCGATACAGCTGACCGTGAAAGAAGTTCCACATGCCTTCTCCGCTAAGCTAGCTCTGCATCCGGACTATCCCGAACGAGGCTTTCGTCAATTCGAGATAAAACCCATAGAAGGCGAAGCGTCATTTTGGGTCTCCAGCGATGATACGGATTCCCTAAAAACAGGTAAAGTCATACGCTTTATGGGACTTTTCAACATTCAAGTCGAAAAGGTTGAAGGACACTGGATTGACGCAGGTTTCCACAGCGAGTCCTATGAGGAAGCAAAGAAAACGAACGCGCCCCTAATCCATTGGATTCCCATTGGCGCCGACATCCCATGCGAAGTCGTCATGCCCGACGCATCTGTAGCAGAAGGCATCGCCGAAGGTAACTGCAAAACCCTGCGCCTCGGCGATGTCATCCAGTTTGAACGCTTCGGATTTACACGAGTTGACCAACTTAACAAGAAGCTAACCGCATACTTCGCCCATCGATAGTCGATTTCTAAATCGTCTTGAACCGAAAAGCTACTCCCTAGACATCACAATCATTCCGCGTAAGAATTGAGGGAGTAACTACCCAATGAATCTATCAAGCGGAATACTCGTATCCTCTCTCTTGGCTCTCTTTAGCTTTTTGGGCGGTCTAATTCTAGGTTCCTCCTCGCCCTTTATGGCTTCTGGCTTTGCTTCCATAATTCTGGAGATCCTTCTCTCAGCTAAGATCTTAACAAGCGACCGTAAATATTCTATAAAATCTTTTTCAAGCCCAAGAACCTCTACAACGCTCGCGTTTATTGCATCTACAATAGGCCGTATTATTTCAAGATTCTCTTGCGTGTCTACGCCGGTGGTCTTTCTTGCCTCGATTTCGAGTTTTTTAAATAATCCACTTAACTTTTCGACATCTTTTCCTGCCAATTCATTAATATTCAGAACTGGAAGTTTTGTGACAGAATTTACATCTAATTCTATTACTCCTCCTCCGGTTGATCTCCCATAGATTTCGATAAAGAAACGTGAGAAATCCGAGTTGAGGTATGCCAACATAGCTTCAAGTTTGTTTTGAACAATGTTGGTTTCTTGCTTGGGAACTAATGTAATCAAACTGTCGTCGAACGCCAAGGCCATTAGCGACAAGACGAATCTATGATGATATTGTGCTCGTCTTAGGGTATATATTTGTGCAGGTATGATGCCACCTAGGTCATACCATCCGTAGAAATTTTTGTTTCTCTCCCTTGCTTTCGACGCGGTGGATTGATTCGCTGTTTTTGGTTCTTCTCCCTCTTTTACCCTAACAAGGGTAGTTGTCTCTCCCCACTTAACGAAAGCCTCTACATTTTGAGGTAGCTGTGCCCTAGGTTTATGACAAATAAATATATAAGAAGGTTTATCTGCATTAGCTAAATTTCTCCATTCTCTGTCAGTAAAGGTGAAGAACTTACTATACCTTGGACTAATAAGAAGCGGATATAAATAATCCTTCGTCAGACCCCACTTCTCAGCATCTTTTTTGGTCAAATAGAAGAACTTATCAGCTCCGGTTCCGCCTCTAGCCGATACACCAGATATGTTGCCATATCTAGGCTCAAACACGTTGTTTAATCGGGTTACTAGAGGCGAGCACAGTATAATTCTCTCTATCTCCTCCGTTTTGAACATCATTTTAATCCATTTATCATTTCGTGGAAGTTCGCTTTGTCTTACGATGCTAATGAGAAAACGGTTTTTCCAGCCTTCTGGATTCTCGATAGCATCAAGAATTTCTTCTACTCGGGCTTCTTTATCGATGTACATGAAAGTAGTCTGGTTGCCGTCCCTTTCCTTTGCATCTCTTTCTTTTTCGAGGAGTAGTACGCATGTGGCTATGAGTGGTATCCTGAAAAGTCTTTGGTTGAAGTCGATAACGGCTTTTACTTTGAAGTGGTCCAGTAGGAAGTTGGCGAAGTTGACGCCGTAATCCGATTGAAGCCAGCTATTTGAGATTATCATTCCTAGTCTGCCATTATGCTTCAGAAAATCATGGGCATACATAATAAAATGAATATATATTCCAGTCTCGTTTCCAATGCCACCTGTCAACCCATAGTCTTTAAGCTTCTCGCCAATAACCTCAACTATGGAGTTTCGCGTCTTAACAGGTATCTCAACCCACCTTGTATAAGGCGGATTAGCAATTACGGCGTCAAATTCTGGGATGAAGATTTCCCGTTTAATCTGGCCTGCTGGCGTAGTGACGGTATATGGCGTTGTGAACTTTTCGCTAGGCACAACTTTAAAGAAATCGCTTAAGATCGTGTTCATCTCACTTGATGGAGCCCTAATGTACCGAGAAGCCAGTTCCAAGGCTGTCAAATGCAATGGAAAGGGATTTATGTCAATAGCGTAAAGCTGATTGAGAATTTCTTTATGTGCCTTTTCAGTCGGTTCTTTGTATCCCTTTAATTCCAAAAGTTTTCCATAAGCCTTAACTAAGAATGTTCCCGATCCGCATCCGGGGTCAAAGACTTTGTTATCGGGACCTCTAACGGCCCACTTAGTTATTAGTTCTGCGATCGGTGGCGGTGTGTAAAACTGTCCTAACCTGTGTCTTTCTTCGGCGGGTAGAAGTTCCTCATAAATGAAGCCGACAACTCCGGAACCTAGATCTTCAAGTCTGTAATGGTCCATATCCTCTATGAAGGCGTTAACTTCATCCAGCACAAATCTGTCGTCAGGTATCACTATTTCATCGTATATTCCGGCAAAGAAAACTGGTTCAAAATCTTTCGTAACATCAACAGCTTTTTTAAAAAATCCGTATAGAATGTTCAGATAAGTCTTAGAGTCAGGAGCAGAAATCGGCTTAAGTTTTCGAATGCTAAGTTCCTTGTAATATCTCTCTAAAACTTTGTAGAAAACTATTTTATTCATGAGCACGTAGGACATTTCTTTAGCCAATTGTTCGGCATCTGGCTTGTAACCAACCTCTTCCGCAAATTTTTCGTAGGTCTTCCTAAACTCCACATCAGCCTTAAGTTTAGTTTTGATAAGCGGCGCAACTACATCAGCAAACCAGTTAACAAAAGATCTAAGCCTAACAATGAAAGCCCAATCCAGTGGAGTTATGGACACCGGAACTTTAACATGAAGCTTAGCAACGGTAGATAATAATTCTTCTGCGAGCGTCTCAGTGAGCGTTGTTTCCTTAATTAGGATTCTATGCTTTTCGTAAGAAAATCTCTCTCCTCTCTCTGGAACAGTGAATAAAGCGAAAGTTCTTCCATTTGTTGTAGCAAAAAAAGGCGAACCACAATGAATTGCATACCATAAAGCCTGGTCTATCACGACTCGACTAGTAGGGTCAATCTTGCGTTCTTCTCTATAATAACCTCTCATCTCAAACTTTCTTTTAGTTTCAATTATCAACAATGGCTTTTTCTCAGCTAACACTAATGCCAAATCGGCCCATCTATTATCGACTCGATACTGAGTCTCCACACTTTTAAACCCCACACCTTCAACAGCATAGCCCCTCTTCTCCAAAACATTCTCAAGAAGCCTGTAGAGCTCACTTTCAACTTTAGCTTCACGGCTCAACTAAAATAACTCCTCTTTCGAGACTTCATATTTAACTACCGCAAAGTGACTATAAAGCGTTTAAGTTTGACCCAACCGAAACGCAAGAAGACATACGACCCTGAGTTGGATTTAAACTTTAACATGGTGTCGGCCAGCGTCGAAACATTGATAAATGTGTGTTGTTGAATAAGTCTGCGTTTGAAAGGGGTGAGGCTTATGTCCAAGCCGTTTTACGTAAAATTTGACGTACCCAAAGAGGTTGCAGATGCGGCCTATGAAGCCCTACAGATAGCGACCCAAACAGGTCACGTCCGAAAGGGCACTAACGAAACAACAAAGGCCGTGGAGAGGGGGCAGGCAAGGCTGGTCGTCATAGCCGAAGACGTGGACCCACCTGAAGTGGTCGCCCATCTCCCACTGCTCTGCGAGGAACGCAAAATCCCCTACATATTCGTACCCAACAAGGGAAAACTCGGAACCTCAGCTGGAATAGACGTCCCGGCCGCCGCGGCATGCATCACCGATGCTGGTGACGCCTCGGCTCTAATAAAGGAAATTTCCAGTCAAGTTGAAGAATTAAAGAAGGGGGCCCCTAGCGGGTGAGCGAAGAGGCGGAAGGAGAGTTAATACCCACCGAGGTCATTCAGGTGATTGGTCGGACAGGGGTGACTGGCGAAATTACCCAAGTTAGGGTTCGGGTGCTAGCGGGGAGAGACAAGGGGCGCATTATAACCAGAAACGTGAAGGGTCCTGTGCGAACCAGCGACATCCTCATGTTGAAAGAAAGAGAGAGAGAAGCCAAGAAGATCCGGTAACGAAAAGGAGGTTTGCCGGTGCCAAAGCCTCGACGCTGTTCCTTTTGCGGACACGAGTTTCCATCAGGCACCGGCATCATGTACATAAGAAACGATGGATCCATTCTATGGTTTTGCTCCAGCAAGTGCAGAAAAAGCTCCATAAAATTGGGACGAGACTCGCGCAAGCTTCGATGGACAAGGTATTATGGGAAAGAAGAAAAAGGGAAAGTTTGAAGGCAGATCTCACTTTCAGTCGGAAGCCCCTGGGAGGGAGTCAGACGCAGCAAACTTTCGTCATGATCAAGCCCGACGGCGTAGCTCGAGGTCTCACTGGCGAGGTGATTAAGAGGTTAGAGTCGCAAGGTCTAAAGATTTTAGCCATGAAAATGCTTATGCTCGACAAGAGAACGGCTGAGAGACTCTACAGTGTCCATAGAGGAAAGAACTTTTTTGAGGGCTTGGTGGAGTTCGTAACCTCGGGCCCGGTGGTGACCATGATTCTCGAAGGAGAGAACGCGGTCTCCCTCGTGAGGAAAACGATCGGCGCCACCGACCCTGCCAAGGCTAAGCCTGGGACTATCCGCGGCGATTTCGGAGGGGGCGTAACGACTAACATCATCCATGCCGCAGACAGCCTTAAGAATGCCAAAAAAGAAATAAAAATAATTTTTAAACCCGACGAAATCTTGCGATCTCAAAAGCCTAGTGCTTGCGGCGTCAAGAAGCCCGTATGATGCATTAAAATGCTTCAGGAAGAGATTGAAAAGCCTGAAACGGTTTATATAGATTGACGCGTCAATGATGATAGAATCGTTAAAGGAGAAGGATTAAAGTCTCCAATTCGGCCGCATGCAATGAAGAAATGACACCCTATCGGCATATTAGCAGAGGTACGGAACATGCCTATACGTCAACCCATCGTCTGTGTGCTGGGTCATGTCGATACTGGAAAGACGCTTTTGTTAGACCAGGTTAGAAAAAGCAGCGTTCAAGCCCGTGAGGCTGGAGGAATGACTCAGCACATTGGGGCGAGTTTCTTTCCTGTGGAGACGCTTGCAGAAATCTGTGGGCCTCTCCTAAAAATATTCAAGACCGAGATACAAATACCTGGATTGCTCGTTATCGACACCCCGGGACACGAGGCCTTCGCCAACCTTAGAAAAAGGGGAGGAGGAGTAGCGGACATCGCCATTCTCGTCATCGATGTCTTGAAGGGGTTTGAGGCTCAAACCTACGAGAGCCTCGACATCCTCAAGGCAAGAAAAACCCCCTTTCTCGTGGCAGCAAACAAGATCGACCGCCTACCAGGCTGGAAATCAATGCCAAACGAGCCCCTTTTAGAGTCTTATGAAGGTCAAGACCCCTATGTTCGTCAAGATCTTGACGAGCGCTTATACGCAATTATGGGAATATTCACCAGACTTGGTTTTCGAGCCGACCGCTTTGACAAAATTTCAGATTTTACTCGAACCGCGGCCATGGTTCCAACCAGTGCCAAAACCGGTGAAGGCATACCCGAGCTTTTAGCGGTTCTCATCGGCCTAACTCAACAATATCTGCGATCCCGCCTCCAAGTCACTGAGGGTCCTGCAAAGGGCACGGTGTTGGAGGTGAAGGAGGAACCCGGGCTTGGGACCACCGTTAACGCCATTATCTATGATGGAATACTTCAAAAGGGTGATGTAGTTGTTGTCGGAGGAAAGGAGGAGGCCATCGTTACCAAGGTTCGCGCCGTCCTCTTGCCTAAGCCCCTTGACGAGATTAGAGACCCTCGAGACAAATTCTCCTCGGTAGACACGGTTTCAGCCGCGGCCGGGATAAAAGTTGCAGCAACGAACCTCGAACATGCCTTGGCTGGAGCCCCCTTTTACGTAGTCCCACCTGACGCCCTCCCTCAGGAATACGTTAAGTCTGTTTCAGAAGAGGTAGAGAAACTCAGAATAGCCATAGATGTCGACGGGGTTGTGCTGAAAACCGACGCCTTGGGTTCCCTTGAGGCTATCGCTGAGAGTTTAAGGCGAAGCGAGGTTCCCATACGATTAGCAGACGTGGGAGATGTCTCTAAAAGAGATGTCACAGAGGCAACCGTGGTCAAGGAGCATGAACCGCTCTACGGAGTCATCCTAGCTTTCAATGTTAAGACGTTGCCCGACGCCGAAGAAGAAGCAAAGGATCGAGGTGTTCCGATCTTCCAACACAACATTATTTACCACTTAATCGACGATTATGTTGAGTGGATGAAGAAGGAGCGAGAAAAGTTTCTACAAAAAGAGTTCGATCGAATAATCAGACCGAGCAAAATAAGACTTCTTCCCGGCTACGTGTTTAGGAGGGCGAAGCCCGCTATCGTGGGTGTCGAGGTTTTGGCTGGGCAGGTTAAACCCAAATGCTCGCTTGTTAGGGAGGACGGAAGGGAAATCGGTGAAATCATGCAAATTCAGGATCGAGGACAAGCCATATCAGAGGCAAAGGCTGGAATGCAGGTGGCTGTCTCCCTAGACAAACCAATCGTGGGACGACACATCTATGAGGGGGACGTACTCTACGTTAAGGTGCCTGAAGCCCACGCAAAAGCCTTGCTAACGAGGTTTCAAGATCGTTTATCCCCTGACGAACTTAATGCATTAAATGAATTCGTCGACATGATGAGACGCAAATCACCCTTCTGGGCAGCTTAAACGCTTAACTGAAAAGTTCTTATCCTACGTTGTCCTCGAGCGACGGTTAGCCCTAAGTTATTTAGCATTCATAGAGTTTATTAAGTCTTGTTATATAATACATATTCAGAGTCGGAATTTGGAATGGTAGCTACGCTGGCGATTTCATCATCCTTAGAAAAATGAAACGAGAGAGGCAAGAGGGAAGGCGGATGGAGCTTGAGCCAAAATTGGAGAAGAGGCCATCCGTGTTTCGGGAAGTATACCCCATCTATGAGCCGTACGTTTATGCCGCCATTGTGAAGGAGCCAGCCACACAAAAAATACGATACGAGATAATTGAGCCAACCCTCCTTGAAGAAGAGGAAAACCAGCTTAAGGAGATCAAGGACCTCTTAATCGAAGAAATAGACGTTAACCTTAAGGATCTTAAAACAAGGGAGACGGCTGAGGAGTATCTGAAAAGCAGGGTTCGAGAAATCATCAACGATTATCGCATAAAAATTCCTGAGGAAGCTATCGGAAAACTCATGTACTATATCGTACGGGACTTCATTGGTTATGGGAAAATTGATCCCCTCATGAGAGACCATCTCATAGAAGACGTCTCTGCAGACGGAGTCAACATACCCATCTACGTTTGGCATCGAGAACACGAATCCGTACCCACCAACATCGTCTACGCGAATGCCGACGAGCTCAACTCCTTCATTATTAGGTTGGCCTACCTCGCGGGAAAACACATCTCCATCGCGACGCCGCTACTTGACGCCTCTCTTCCGGATGGAAGTCGCCTTCAACTCACCTACGGAAGCGAAATCACCCGAAGGGGCTCAACCTTCACGATTCGTCGCTTTCGTGTCGATCCTCTCACCATCTCAGACCTCATCTCATTCAACACCATCTCTTCAGACATGGCCGCATACTTCTGGTACGCCATCGAGAACCGGGCGTCCATCCTCGTAGCCGGTGGTGTGGCAGCAGGAAAGACAACCACGCTCAATTGCTTGTCGATGTTCATAAAGCCTGAACTAAAGATCGTGAGTGTGGAGGACACGGCTGAACTCAACTTGCCCCATGAGAACTGGATTCCATCGGTCGTGCGAACAGGCTTTGGGTCCGAGGGGGGAGGGGTGGGCGCCATCACGCTCTTTGACCTTTTAAAGGCGGCGGTGAGGCAGAGACCCGACTACATTATCGTGGGCGAGGTTCGGGGAGAGGAGGCGTACACGCTGTTTCAGGCAATGGCTACAGGACATTTAGGAATGAGCACAGTTCATGCCGAATCCGTGGATGCTGTGATTCACCGCTTAGAGTCTGAGCCCATGAATATTCCGAGGCCCCTTCTCACCATGATCGACGCTGTGATGGTTCAGTTGCGGACGGAAGTTGGGGGGAAACCGGCTAGGAGAGCCCTCACCGTGACAGAAATCGTGGCTCTGAACCCTAAGACGAAGGAGCTCTCAACGAACGAATTATATTGTTGGAACGCGAAACGTGATGCCTTCTCGCACTCTGGTCGTAGCTACGTTTTGGAGAGGAACATGAAAAAGATGGGGCTCCGAGAGGAGGAGGTCCAGGAGGAGCTTCACCGAAGGAAAACGGTGTTAGAATGGATGATGAAGAAGAACATTCGAAGGTACACAGATGTTGCCGCCGTGATTCGGGAGTACTATGCTGACCCCTCCCGGGTGTATCGAAAGGCGAGGCTGGGAAGGTTATGAGCGTGAAGAAAACCAGAAAGGGCGTTAAGAGGGCATATCAACACGTCAAGGATGCGTTTGGCCCATTTTTCTCCCCAGTTCTTGTTCACTTTCATCGATGGATTGAAGGCGTTCGCTTAGGCGTGACCAAGCCTCAGGCAATTGCTTACGGAATCGTTGGTGAAAAAACCGCCCGATTCTTGCCCTTGTTTAAGGATATGGACACGAACCTTCGAAAGTGCGGAATGAGGATTAGCTTCAAGGCCTACGTTAGCCTGGCTATTCTCATAACCTTGCTGGTTTCCGTCTTCGTTCTAATTCTGGTTCCTCCTCTACTAATTTTCATCTTTCATCTTCCCTTTGTTTCGTCTCTGCTCTTCGGGATAGGAGCGGGTCTACTCAGTGGAGCCCTCACCATAGTTGGATTTTATGTTTATCCTATTTATCGAGCAGACAACCTGAAAAGAACCTTAGAGGACGGACTTCCCTTCACCACGGGTTACATGGCAATACTGGCTGGTGCTGGAGTGCCGCCGGACAAAATTTTTCGTTCCCTGGCTCAAGTTGACGCCCCTTTAGCGGTTACGAATGAGGCTAAAACCGTTGTACGGGATGTGGAGCTCTTAGGATTTGACGTTCTTTCAGCTTTGGAGGCTGCTTCCAGTAGAACACCCTCTGTAATGTTTAAGGAGCTGCTCGAGGGCTTCATCGCCACCATTCACTCTGGGGGAGGCTTAACGAAGTATCTCACGGACCGATCGCGTCAATACATGAGATTAAAACGAATCGCTCTGCGTCGTTTCGCAGACACTCTTCAAGTTTTGGCGGAGTTTTACGTTACTCTTCTGGTTGCGGGACCCCTCATTCTCGTGGTGATGCTTGCAGTGATGGCTATGTTGGGCGGCGGGGGACAGGGATTGCTCGACCCTCGCCTGCTGCTATACCTCCTAACCTATCTCAGCATTCCGATCGGTTCGATCGTGTTTCTCATAGTCTTAGACGTGGTTTATCCAAGGCGATGAGCATGCCGAAAGTTGAGACTTGGGAGAAAAAAATGGCTTGGATCGTATCCATAATCTTAGGCGTGACCATAGTGGTAACCGCCTGTACGACGCTTTGGGGTAAGCCCCTCTTTGATGAGTACCTGCTCTTTGCGGTGGTGATCACGGTTTTCCCCTCCGCCGTGTTGGATTATGTGGATTATCGTTGGAAGAAGTCCGTGGACGAACACCTACCCGACCTCTTTCGGAGCATTGTTCAAGCCCAACAAACCGGCATGAACCTTCCACAAGCCATAGAGGAAGCCTCTAAACGACGCTATGGCCCCTTAACGGAAGAGTTGGAAAAGATGGTAGCTCAAATGTCTTGGGGGACATCGTTTGAACAGGCGTTTCAATCCTTTGGCAAGCACGTTGACACGGCGCTGACGCGGCGATCGGTCCCCCTTGTTATCGAAGCCAGTCGATCGGGGGGACGAATTGAGAGGGTCTTCAACCCGCTAGGAGGGTTCATAGAAAGGACCCTAACGTTTGAAAGGGAGCGACAGACCCAAACAAGGCCCTACATTGCGATCGTTTACGTTGCGTTTTTCGTTTTCCTCTTCACCATTATCATGCTCTTCAAAACCTTCTTTGTACAGATGACCGAACTTCCCATCATGTGGTCTGTCCTCTTGACGCCAGAGGAAGCCGGAAGAGTCTTCTTCCACATGAGCACGATTCAAGCCTTCTTCGGAGGTCTTGTGGCTGGAAAGATGGGTGAGGGCACCGTTAGTGCTGGCTTAAAACATAGCGTTATCCTCCTTACGTCTGGGTATCTAGCCTTCAAATTCATCATATAGGGGTTATGAAAGTGAGGAAAATCTTGTGGAACAGAAGGGGAATCACCCCGGTCTTGAGCAGTTTACTACTAACGGTTATTGCAGTAGCGGGCATGTCTATTGCAATAACCGCAACATACGTTATCACGGGCAACCTTCGCGAGACCATGGGTGAACGCTTCATCGTAGAGGACGTTTGGTTCAAGACCGGAGAGATCGCGGTTTATCTTCGCAACACGGGCAGGACACCCATCAAAATCGCCGCGGTATACGTGAACTACGTATCAGAGTCGTTCACGCCATTCGAGTTGGGTCTCGAAGACCACGGTTGGTTAAATGTAACCTACGTTTGGGATTCGGGCTCCATATATCACATTAACATTGTAACTAGTAGAGGGACACAGGTTGCGAACTATTACAAGTCTTCGTCTTAAAAAGGATAGGCGCGGCGTCAGCAACATCATCATCGTCGTGCTTAGCTTAGTGATCATCACGGTCATAGCGTCCAACGTCGTTTTGTGGAGCTATCAGATGAATCAACTTGATTGGGAGAAAATGAAGGAAGATATAAAGATAACTGATGTTGCTCGTGTTTCTCCTTGGTTTGTGACCCAAAGCGAATACAGAATTAATGTGGGAAGCCGCACCAGTGGCACCTACACGGACACGCAAGTCATCGATAGCAGTTATGAAACATTCACTGAGGCTATGTCGGGCACTCTATCTTGCTATCCCTCTGGATACATTCTTGGTGGGTCAACAAGCAGGGTGTCAGGAAGCGTTTCAGATCTGACTTCAAATAACGGTGTCTATATGACTTTCAGGAGTTATTCCTCGGGAACAGATACATCAGATTTTGTAGACAATAATATATCTAATGTAGATCCTAGTGCAGACAAGGGGACTCATTCCAATTTCACTGCACAACAATATGGTCCAGACTCAATTTATGACACTTTAACAGAAGAAAACACTGGTGGTTGGAAAGTCCAATCCGGAACAGGATCTATCGACTCAGGAAACACTTACACCACCGTCAATATTGATCCCGTTACTTTATCCAAGTCATTTCTTCTCGTAAAATTTGGAGGAGGTATTGCTGGAACTCAACCCGAACAAGATGTTATTGTTAGTGGGAAGTTTAACTCTGCTTCACAACTACGTTTCGATAGGGTAGGAACAACTAATCCCGCCAACTTTGGCTGGTATGTAATCGAATCCTTAAGCACACAAATAAGCGTTCAATCTGGAACCACACAGTTCGCCTCAACAGAAACTCAAAAAGATGTGACTATAACTGATGTTACAGACACTAGCAAATGTGTTGTATTTTTGTCCAGAAGATCAACTGGAACTGATAGAACTCAATATAACAAATGTTTTGTTACCGGAGAATTAACAAGTGGTACTAACTTAAGATTAAAAAGAGAAGGAACTGGAACAATAGTAACTGTTGAATGGTTTGTAGTAAAATTCAATGATGAAACAACAATTCAGACTGGAGAAACAACGGTAAGTACATCAAATCCTACAAATCAAAGCATAAGCTCAGTAGACTTGTCGAGGACTTGGCTTTATTTTACATGGAGAGCTACTGCAAATGGATTAGCGCAAGTTTCTCCAAGAGGATGGTTAGAAAGTTCTACAGAAATCCGATGGTTTAGACAAACAACTACTGGAATATGTTATGTCCGATGGTTCGTAATACAAATGCC
>Ga0315314_1002880_pt1 | contig 13904 bp, 9 predicted proteins | sample TDP9_MG_FD_203631 | JGI IMG/M metagenome (GOLD analysis project Ga0315314, IMG submission 203631) | Freshwater sediment microbial communities from Lake Towuti, South Sulawesi, Indonesia - TDP9 | ecosystem: Environmental > Aquatic > Freshwater > Lake > Sediment | place: Indonesia: South Sulawesi...
CTACCGAGGGTGACAGTTTCGTGCAACTGCTGTTCCCCTATGTGAAGAACATCCAACTCTTCAAGTGTCCCAATCTGGACAATCCGGGGAACAACTTGCCCACCCAGATTGAGGACCTCTACTACGGTGGCCCCGATAACTGGAGTTCAGGCTATGGCCTCAACATCGTCCTGGGCTGGGCCCATCCAGAGGTCTGGGTGATCTATGGGATAAATGCGCCCAGAGAGGCATCCCAACCCACCCCTGCGGAAACCATGTGGGTCTGTGACCATGGTTATGTCAATGACCCGGCAACAGGGGATATCTTCACCACCTACGACCTTACCGTCCCCACCCCAGGAATGCCGGATCCCAGCCTCTGGTACACGTTGGAGAACGGTTTCGTCGGCTATTACGCCCGTCCGCCCTGGTGGGGCTATTCCTACGGCGATCCTGCCGTCGCCATGCCTCGCCACAACCTGATGGTGAACTGCGGCTACCTGGATGGCCACGCCAAGGCGCATAGCATCGGGTGGATCACGGACCTGTCGTGGGAGAGGATCCGCGTGTTCTGGGGTGACAACAGGTTCTAGCGACTGGAGGAGACAGGGCCGGTATTTCTAGCCGCCCTGTAGGGCGGGGCCCGAAGCCTCGGGGGATTACCGTAAGTTCTGGCTTCGGGCCCCGTCCAGATGTTTATCTGTGGAAGCAAACAGGGGAGAGCAGATGATGAAACCGAGAAAAAGGCATGTCTCACCAGTGCTTGCCCTGGTGGCGATTGTGGTAGTGGTGCTTATCGCAGTGGTGGTCTTCTTCCAGGTCACCCGGGCTCCGAAGAAAACGGAACTCCCTGCTGTCATTCCCGGAATGGGTGGGGGGATCCCGCGAGAAGAGTTGGAGAGGTTGAAGGAGCAGTTGAAGGGGTTATCTCGTGAGGAGCGGGCGCGGCGCATAAGGGAGTTCACAATAGAGATGCGGAGGCAGCAGACGCCGCCAACACAACCCACCACCCCTCCCGCTCCCGTCCCTCGGTAAGAGTTATCCCCTGCGGAAGAGGCCATGAAACATCTGGCGCGGCCTCGGCGCAGTCTCTTTGTGATTTGTCTGCTAATATTGCTCCGTTATTTTGGCTCAGGAGCACTCTAATCCGCCGGAGGCGGACAAGTCGCATGGAGACGGACCGCGGGACGCTTGGTGAAGCGTCCCCTACAGGGTCTTTTGACAGGCGCTCCTGGAAAATCCCGTGGGGGCGGCTTTGTGGCTAGGCCTGCCTTTGGCGGGCCGCCAATCTTACCGTAATACAAGAAATTCTCTGCGCCATGCAAAATGGGGGTTGCCCTTGCAGAGTTCGTTTGCGGTTGTGAACGCGGCAATGCGCAAACAGCGGGCGGAACGGATTGGCCTGCTTGATTACCACTGGCCAGATACGCTGAGAAACTGGACCCAGGAGGGCTATCCGGTTGATGAGAAGGGGAATCCCAGGGAGCCCGTGGAGGTCTTCCATTTTGACCTGGCGAGGATAGCCGTCTCTTTAGACAGCTTGCCCCTGCGGGGCCAGTCGGAACTGCTTGCCGAAACCGAGGAGTGGACTATCAAGAGGGATGGTGCGGGAGCGGCTTTCAAGTATTGGAAGCACAAATCCGGCACACCAGAACATATTGACTTCCGCATGACAAGCCGGGAGGTTTGGGAGCGCGATTATCGCCCCCATCTTCTCAACCTTGACCGGGAAAGACTGAATATCGCAGCCGCGAAAGAAGCCCTTGCAAAGCGTCGCCAACAGGGGTTCTGGACCTTCTATACAGTTGGCTTCATCTGGGAGACGCTGCGGCATAATCTGGGAGATAAATGCATGTTGGAGAGCCTGCTCCTGGATCCGGCATGGATACATGACTTTAACCGGGTATACACCGACTTCTATATTTCCCACTACAAACTCCTGCTTGAAGAAGTAGGCAAGCCCGATGGTGTCTGGGTGTGTGAAGACCTGGGATATAAGAACGGCTTATTCTGCTCCCCCCGTACTCTTGAGCAACTGGTGTTTCCCTACTTCAAGGAACTGGTGGACTTCTTCCACTCCTATGACCTTCCGGTGGTGCTCCATTGCGACGGCAGGATTGAAGCCGCACTTCCCCTCATCGTGGAGGCGGGCTTTGACGGCCTCAATCCCATGGAAGTGAAGGCGGGGTGTGATGTGGTGCGCTTCGCCCGGAAGTATGGAGACAAGTTGTCGTTCGTTGGCGGCCTGGATGTTCGCATCCTGGAAAGCGGGAATCGCGGCCTGATGAAGCATGAGATAGAGAACCTGATAGAGGCGATGAAGGACACCGGTGCGGGCTATGTCTTTGGCTCCGATCATTCCATCACCACCAATGTCTCCTACGCCGACTACCAATACGCCCTGGAGGTATACAGGAAGAGGATGATATACTGAGGGGAAAGCCCCTATGGGCGGAAAAAAAGTGGTGATCTGTTTGTGCCATGAAGACAGAAGCAATGGTGTTGATGAAACCCGGGCAGATAGAGATAACCCGGGTGGAGGTTCCTCCTCCCGGGCCGGGAGAAGTCCTCATAGAGACCAGGGCCAATGGTATTTGCCGGGGGGATGTGGCACTGTTTACAGGTCGGACCCAGGTGCAATATCCCTTTTTCTTTGGCCACGAGCCCGCGGGGATAGTGGTTGAAGTTGGTGCAGGGGTTGATGGGCCAAAGCCGGGAGACGCGGTCGCCTGTTTGGGCTATCCGACTTTCCAGCGACATTTCATCACCCGGGCGCGGCGCGCAATCAGAATTCCCAATAAGAACACAGACCTCGCGGTCTGGATCAGCGAGCCCGTTGCCTGCGCGGTAAACTGCGTTCACGGAGCAGAAATAAGACCTGGCGACAAGGTTGCCTTGCTTGGCTGTGGCTACATGGGGCTGCTGATCTTACAGGCCCTGCCGAGAGAGACTCTGGGCCGGCTGGCAGTGGCGGACCCCGATGGGAGCAGACTGGGTGTGGCGCGCTCTTTCAATGCCCCAGAAACCTATGACCCCAGAGAGACGGATTTGCCCGCCCTGGCCCAGCAGGCGGGAGGTTTTGATATCGTGATAGAGGCAAGCGGAGAAGAAGGCGCCCTCTCCTTGGCCACGGAGATGGTGCGGCCTGGGGGGAAACTGATTATCTTCGGTTGGCACCATGGGGAGGAGAAAGTGCCTATCGGGAAATGGCACCTGAAGGGACTGAGGGTGCTGAATATCACTCCTCGCTTCGCGGAGGATTTTGACGCTCGCTTCCAGACTGCGGTCAAGTTGCTGGCCCTAGGGAAGATAGACCAGAGGCCCTTGATTACTTGCCGCTTTGCCTTCTCCGCGGGCCAGAAGGCCCTTGAAGCGGCTGCCGCCAGCGCAAAAGGCTACCTGAAGGGTGTGATCGTTTTCTAGGCTCTTGTTCGGACCCGAGGCCAACCTCATCTGTCAAGTTGGGAGTTATCAAAACAAGGAAGAGTGCCACAGGGGGGACGATTTTCTTAATCCAGAGAAGCGAGCAAATTAGCATGAGCCCGAAAGAGAATTTCGTGAAAGCCCTCACCTTTGACTGGCCCGATCATGTGCCTTATGAGGATGTGGTCCGGGTTTTGCGCTGGAAAGGGGACATGATGTGGTTTGGGGAGTCGGGAACCGACCCCTGGGGTGTGGTGTGGGAGAGCATCCAGGGCGAATATATGCCTTTGGCCAAGGGCCACCCTCTCAGCACTCCTGAAGAAGTAGAGGCGTTTCTCCCCCCCAGGGTGGATAAATTGGAGTTGCTGGAAGAAGTGGGGGGACTGTCCTCCGTTGGGGCAAATGAGGAGTTCCTGCGCTTCGGTTTTCACCCCCACACCTGCCTGGAGCGGGCCTGGATGTTGATGGGAATGGAGAACTTCTTCGTCAGCCTGCTCACCCATCCCAAGGTCGTCAAGGGCCTGCTAGAGAAGATCGTGGATTATCACATTGAGGTGGCCCACCATTTTCTCCGGCTTGGGGTGGATGGGGGTTGGGCGGGAGATGACTACGGCACCCAGCGGGCCCTCATGCTCGCGCCTGGGATGTGGCGGGAGTTCATCAAGCCCCCGCTCGCTCGCTTCGTGAAAACTTACAAGCAGGCCGGCAAATGGTTCTTCCTGCACAGTTGCGGCCACATCACTGAAATCATAGAGGACCTGATAGAAATCGGAGTGGATATCATCAATCCCGTTCAGGCCCGCGCCAACGACCTGTGGGAATGGGGGCGGCGCTTCGGAGGACGCATCGTCTTTCACGGGGGAGTGGATACTCAACATACCCTCATGCGGGGAACCCCCGCGGAGGTGAGAGCAGAAGTGTGCCAGAGGCTGCGACAATTGGCTGGAGAGCGGGGAGGCCTCATCCTCGCCCCGGATCAGTGTATGCCTATTCCGCAGGAAAACCTGGAGGCCCTGTGGGAGGAGATAAAGATTTCTGGCCGCTATCCCATCAGAGTATAGAGAGGAGGAATGCCCGGATGACCTCCCGCGAACGGGTGTTGAAGGCCATCAATTTTCAGGAACCCGACCGGGTGCCGGTAGATTTGGGAGGGATGCGTTCCACTGGCATCGCGGCAGGAGCCTATGCGCAACTGCGCCAGTACTTTGGGGTCAACTCCTCCCCTCCGAAGGTCTACGATTTGTTCCAAATGCTTGCTGAGGTGGAGGAACCGGTGCGCCAGCGGCTCGGAGTGGATGTCATTCCTCTGGATTGGGAGCGGGCATGCTATAACATCCCCAACCGGGATTGGAAGCCCTGGCAATTATGGGATGGCACGCCGGTGCTGGTGCCCGGCGGCTTCAACCCCGTGCGGAGAGAAAATGATGCCTGGGAGATCGTCTCGGGGGAAAGGATCGTAGCGCGAATGCCGCGAGACGGTCACTACTTTGATATGGTGCCCGGGCTCTTCCAGCGTCCCAAGCCCGAGGAGATTGACTGGCCTCATCACCAGGAGGAGGAGTTTGAGTTCCTGCGCGAGAAATCCGAGTGGCTCTATGAGAACACAGAATACGCCATTTTGGGCGGCATGTATGGGGCGCTCTTCATGATATTCTTTCCCGATGGCTTCGCCGAGTGGATGTGTGACATGATAACTGACCCCGGCTATGTGCATGCGGTGCTGGAGAGGATAGTGGACAATACCATTGAGGAGTTGCGCTGCTACCAGCAGGCCGTGGGCGGGCGTGTTTTCGCGGTAGTGCTGGCCGACGACCTGGGGACTCAAAAAGGGGAGTTCATCCGCCCTGAAGTCTTTGCCGAGGTGATCGCTCCCCACTACAAGCGGCTCTGCGGATGGATTCATTCCCACACCCCTTATAAAGTCTTTCTCCACTGCTGTGGCTCCATCTATCACCTTATTGAGACCCTGATTGATTGCGGGATTGACATCCTCAACCCGATACAGACTTCGGCCGCCAACATGGAGCCAGTCCGGCTGAAGCAGGAGTTTGGAGGACGCATCGTCTTCTGGGGCGGAGGCTGCGACACTCAAAGCACACTCCCATTTGGTAGCGTCTCCGCGGTTGAGGCGCAAGTGGAGGAACGCGTCCGCATCTTCGCGCCAGGGGGAGGTTTCGTGTTCACCCAAGTCCACAACATACAGGACGGGACCCCGCCGGAGAATATCGTGGCCATGTTCGACACCGTGCGACGTGTGGGACAGTATCCGATCACATCTGCATAGAGAGAAAGGGGCTGGCGTATGCAGACGTCACGGGAGGGAATTGGTCGTCTGCTACGGTTAGAAACATTGTCCGGTCCGCACAGGACTTTGCTCCCCCTCCTCCTTGACTGGAGCCTGTTGATGATGATGCTACTGGCAGCCATTGTCGGCTGCGCGAAAGAAGAATCTGGCACGGCCGCCACCGATAAGATAGGGATTCACCCCTCCACCCGAGAGGCGGCCCGGTTCGGCCCCCTGGAGGTGGAGGTAGAACTGGAGAAAAACTACGGCAATCCCTTTGATCCCAAGGAGGTGGAGGTAGGGGCGGAGTTCATCTCCCCTTCAGGGAGGAAATTCACTATTCCGGGCTTCTACGGGCAGGATTACCGGCTTGTCGCAAGCCCGCCCGGCAAGCCGGATCGCCTGGAGGAACAAGCGCCTCCAGGGTGGCGAGTCCGCTTCACGCCTTGTGAGGAGGGAATCTACACCTATCGCGTTCTTGCCAGGGACCGCGAGGGCACACGGGTATCAGACCCCGCGCAACTCCATGTTCGCGGAGCAGCCGGCAAGGGCTTCGTCCGCCGCGACCCGGATAACCCCTTTTACTTTCGCTTTGATGATGGTTCCCCTTATGTTCCTGTAGGCTATAATTATTCTTTCCACCGCAGCCCTCGCCTGGCCGATTACGAAGAGCGCTTCCACAGCATGGCTTCGGTTGGTGCCAACTGGATGTATGTGATCATGGATCCCTATGATGTCGGCCTGGAGTGGGGCAAACGCCCTCCAGGGCGCTATGATTTGAGAAACTGCTGGCGGTTGGACTACATCCTAGAGAGCGCCCGGCAGCATGGCATCCTGGTGCTTCTCTCCTTCAATGTTCACGCGGATACCATGCCACGCAATGCTCAGGGATGGGGCTGGTGGGAGGACCATCCCTATAATGCGGCCAACGGCGGCCCCTGCGAGAGCGGTGATGACTTCTTCCAGATGGAGGAGGCGAAAGCCTTTTACAAGCAGCGCCTGCGCTACATCGTTGCCCGCTGGGGGCATCACCCCAATGTATTGGGATGGATGCCCATCACCGAGATTGAAGGATCCGCACTCTGGAATCCGCAGAGCAGGGACAGAGACCTCAACCTGCGAGTCTGCTGGTATCTGGAAATGGCCCAATACTTGAAGCAAATTGATCCCTACGGCCACTTGGTTTCCACAAGTCTGGGTGCGGCCAGCCTGGGGCCAGCAGTTGACGGCCGCCTCTTCGCCGCTTCGGTCACGGACTTCGTTCAGCCCCATATTTATCTTTTTGACGGCTTCGCCGAAGATATTGATTATTGGGTTCATCACCATAGGCGCATCTTTGGCAAGCCTGTGCTGGTCAGCGAATTTGGCCCCACCCACTACTATGGGTTTGACAAAGTGAAGGCCTATCTTGAGCAAGATGAGGCGATGTTGCACCACCACGATGGGCTTTGGACGGCCTTTTTCGCGGGGGGAGCGGGCACCGCTATGCATTGGTACTGGCGGGCGGCAGAAAGACCGGCCGGGCTAAATCACCTTCGTGCCATCAGCCGATTCCTGAAAGCCCTGCAATGGCCCAAAGGCGGCTACATGGCGGGAGAAGCAGTAGTTGCGCATTGGCCAAATAAACCTCCTGCTGTCTATCAAGACCTCCTAGTGATGCCTAGCAAGGATGCCGACCTTTCCTGGGCGCGTGGAGAAGGAAAGTCCTTTCATATCCACCCCGATGGCCGCGTAGAAGGCTTCTCTGTGCTGCGCGCGGCGCTCTACAGTCGGGGCTGGCGGCAGGCTAACGCTAACTCCCCGCTTCCGGTGGGGGCAGAGCCACCGACGTTTTCCGTTACCTTCCCCAAGGAGGCGCTGCTGGAGATCACGGTGCAGCAGGTTCAGGGAGATAGCGCTCGCTTACTGGTATCGGAAAAGGGCCAAATACGGCAAGAAGTGCTTCTTGCAGGTCTACCCCTCCCTTATCACTTACCGGTGCCGATGTCCGCCGGCTCCCATACCATTCATGTTGAGAATTCTGACGCCGGAAGGAGCGTAATCCATGTCAGTGGCTACCGCTTTGCCAACTGCCGGGAAACCCGTTGGGCACCCTTGCTTGCACGCTCGCTGCGCGGCGAAGGAGAGTGGCTGCTTTGGATTGCCCGAACCGATCTGCGGGAACTTCCTCTTGGCGCTTTTCCACCGCAGCCGCTAGCGGGGGCTGCTCTATTCATGCCTAACCTGCCTGCTGCTCGCTACCAGGTGGAGTGGTGGGACAGCTATAGCGGCGAGGTTATGGGCAAGGAAGAACTCACTAATAAGGGAAGGGGCCTTACCCTGGCCTTGCCCCCTATCTCTAGAGACATCGCCTGTATCCTCCGGCGAATCTCGCGTCTGCCTGGAGGCGTATCTTGAGGGTAAAGGAAAACCACCTTCGGGCGCTCTCCTTTGCCAGCCCAGAGCATGTGCCTTACGAGGAGGTAATTCAGTTTGTGCGCTACCAGGGGGACATGCTGTGGATGGGCGAATCAGGGGTTGATTGTTGCGGGATGGGATGGGAAAGCGTCAAAATCTGAGAGCGGGAGGAAAGAGGTTGACAAACACAATTGATCTGAGCGGGCAATGGGAGTTCATGTGGCGATCCCCCAAAGACTCCCCTCTCAAGGTGCCAGAGTGCCCGGGCTGGTTCATCGCTAAAGTGCCTGGGGATGTTCACTCGGACCTGGCGGCTGCGGGTCTGCTGGAGGAACCTTTGAAAAGCGATAACGCGCTCAAGCAGCGTTGGGTGGAGTGGGCGCAATTCCGCTTTCGGCGAACTTTCTCTTCCCCCTCAGCAAAGGGCTTTGACCGCGCCGAATTGGTCTTTGAAGGACTTGACCTAACCGCAGAAGTAATCCTAGATGGGCAAGTATGCGGCCACCATGCTAATGCCTTTCGCCCTCTCCGTCTGGATGTGACGAAGTTTCTGCGCGAGGGCAATCAGCACACCCTGGAGGTGCAATTGGACTCCGGCTTGGCGGCGACGCGCGGCAAGCCTCTGGGTCGCTATTGGGATTTCTGCAAGCCCCCGGCACCAGAGCGGATCTTCCTGCGCAAACCCCAATTCTCCTTTGGCTGGGATTGGGCGCCCCGCCTGGTCACCTGTGGCATCTGGCGTCCTGTTTCCCTCCACCTGATCCACAAGGCTTGTCTGCGGAATGTATGCCTGCGCTCCCGGCTAAGCGGTTCCACAGCCCATGTTGCAGTTTCGGTAGAAGTTGAAAATGTGACGGAGAGCGTCTTGCCCGCATTGATCCACATCAGCCTGGAACGCCGCAGTGGGTTTCACGCAGAATCCATCGCGGTCAGCCTCCCCCCCGGTTCCAGTGTGTTTCATCTTTCCCTACTTATTCCCGATGCCGACCTGTGGTGGCCCAGACCCTTGGGAGAGCCGTCTCTGTATGAGGTTGAGGCGGTTCTCTCCGTGGAGGGGGAGGCGGTTGACAAACAGGTCTTTCGCTACGGAATCCGTGAGGTGTCGCTTGCTCAGCGCCCTCTTGATGAAGGGGGCACTGACTTTGTTTTCCACGTAAATGGCGAACCCGTTTTCTGCAAAGGAGCAAATTGGGTGCCCGCCGACTCACTGCCAAGCAGGGTTACAGAGAAAAAGTACCGGCGGCTACTGCAAATGGCCGTCCACAGCGAGTTCAATATGCTGCGGGTCTGGGGAGGAGGAATCTACGAGGCCCCTCTTTTCTATGATCTGTGCGATCAGTTAGGCGTCCTGGTCTGGCAAGACTTCATGTTGGCCTGTGCCGAGTATCCGGACGATGCCCCCGCTTTCCCGGCCGAATTTGAGGCCGAGGCGCGCCATGTGATTCGTCGCTTGCGCAACCATCCCTGTCTGGCCCTCTGGTGCGGCGATAACGAGTGTGACTGGCTTTTTGAGAACCGGACTGCTGAGGCCGGGGAGAGAAAGAGCGGGAGGATGCTCACCCACGACCTCTTGCCTCGTCTCCTGGCTGAACTTGACCCGACAAGACCCTATTGGCCCAGCAGCCCCCAAGGAGGGCCTGAGCCAAACAGCCCTCTGGCAGGCGACCGGCACATCTGGGAGGTCAGCATAAAGAGTTCAAATCCTGAGGGGCGGGTGGGGTTCGCGCGCTACCAAGAGGATCGTTGCCGTTTCGCCAGCGAATATGGATTTTTGGCGCCCACGGTGCGGGCCAGCCTGGAGGAGTATCTCCCCCCCGATCAGCGAATGCCTGGCAGCAAGGTGTACTCGTTTCACAACAACACAATTGCTGCCGCAAATGTCTCCTTGTCACTGAAGCGATATTTCGGCGAAGAGCCTGAGAATGTGGACGAATATTTGCTGAAGGCCCAGGTTTTACAGGCCGAGGCTCTCCGGACGGCGATAGAACATCATCGTCGGCAAAAGTGGCTCTGTGCCGGCTCCTTGTTCTGGATGTACGCGGACTGCTGGGGCACGAGTGGATGGAGCATTGTAGATTACTACCTGCGCAGGAAACCTAGTGCCTTCGTTGTCCGGCGGGCCTTCGCTCCGGTTGCCCTAGCACTACTGCCATCTCAGGGGAAGATTCAAGTGTGGGGGATCAACGACCTTCCCACCGAGGTGACCGGAATCCTCCGCGCCGGCCTCGGGCGGTTTTGCTGCCCGGAGCAAGAGATGCTGAGAAAACCCATTGTGCTCGCGGCCAATTCCTCCCGTCTGATAGGCGTCCTGAGCGAGTCCCCTCCGGATCGGGAGATGGTTGAATCCTACGCCTGGGCAGAATTCCATGAGGAGGGCAAGTTGCTGGTGGAAAGTGTGCAACTGTTTGTCGCTCCCAAATATCTCCTGTTGCCGACGGCAAGGCCTCGGCTAGAAGTCTTGAAACAAACACCCGGGAGGGTGCGGATTCGGCTTTGCTCCCCTGAGTTCGCCTGGTATGTCTGGCTGGAACTGCCTGACGGAGTAGAGGCCAGCGACAACGCCTTTCATCTCCGCCCGAACTTTCCAAAGGAAGTTATCTTGGCCGGCAACTCCGACAGGGTGGATTTGGAGCCAGTCACCCTCTCTGCCGTGAATATCCCCAGGATGAGTCTGAACCGGATGCTTGTGTGATTTCCGTTATTGATGTTTGCATTGCCAATTCAACTTTCGGGTTGATGGAGGGCGGCGAGAATCTTTTCTGATGTGGCTACTGGGTCTTTTGACTGGCAAGTTTCAACAATGAAGAGGATGGCAGGGCCCGGAGGCTGACCCGTGTGCAAAGGTTTATCCTGCGAGGAGGAAAATCTAGTGTCCAGCAAGATATTTTCCACCTATATCGCCTATGGGCACAGCGGAGCCATGGGAGTGAACCCCGATTGCTGCACAACTCCTCCACTTCGTGGAAGCATCTTTTACCCCCTCCTCCCGCTGGTCGGCTTTGCGCCAATGCCGATGTATGGCTATGCGGATATCATCGCAGAACGCTTTTCCACCCACCCCTTGCCTCCTCCCCGCAACCCCGGTTTTGTCTATGCCCAGGATTATGACCCTTCCAAGGGAACCATTATCTTCCTGGAAAGCCTTCAGAAAACCCGTCCCCCGCGCGTGGATCTCATCACTCTCGGGGAATTAGGCCTACATGACATACTAGGCGTGATTGTGCAAAGGAAAGCACCCGAACAGTCTCTTTCTCCCCCCGCCTATGGTGAAGCCCTCTCCTGCGTTCTCCAATTTCTCCGAAGAAATGTCCTTACCCCTGACGGCCTTCCAGTTCTTTGGAGCCTCCCCGATATTTCCTTGTCCCCGGCCCTCACCTATGCCACCAATCCCTTTACCGGCCAGCCTTATCTCAATCCCGTTACTGGCAAGCCCCATGCCCTCACCCCGGAGGGAGAAGCGGTCTCTTCTGAGCAGAGAGAGGCGATCCATGCCTGTGTGCTGGCCTTCAACCAGATAATCCGAAAGTTGGCAGAAGAAAACCGGGCGTTGCTGGTGGATTTTCCGAGCGAAGAATTTTTTCTCAACCATTGCTATTTTTACACTCCCGGCAGTTGGGGAAATGATGGTCTTCATCCCAATACCGCGGGCCATCTTTTCATTGCATCAAAGATAATCACTGCCGTCTGTGAGCACGCAGGAGTTCGCTGAGAAGGCCTATCAGCGAAGGTATTTGCCAAACTCCCAGGCCGCCTCAAGCATAGCAAGGAAGTTCTCATAAGGCACATAGTTGGGGATGGAGTTGCTGGAGGCAATACAGTAACCTCCTCCGGGGGCAAGGGCAGCGATCTTCTCGTGCACCTCTTCTCGCACTTTCCCGGGTCTGCCCCGGACCAGCGTCTCACCTACTTCCACATTGCCGATGAGAGCCAACCGGCGGCCGTAGCGACGCTTTACTTCAAGGATGTCCATAGCCTTGGGCTCAACCGGATGGAGGGCACAGAAACCGCAAGCAATGAGGTCCTCCATCACCTCCCAGAGCCGCCCATCGGAATGATAAAGGAAGGGAAGGCCTTTGCTTTGGCAGAGGTCGGCTATGTGTCGATACCAGGGGAAGAGGAAGCGCCGCAGCACCCAGGGGGAGACCATCAGCCCACTAGCGTAGGCAATGTCATCCGTCAACCATACTGCGCCTACTTTCGGCTGCTCAACCGCACGAGCAAAGAGCCCGGAGACGAGTTCCCCCACCCGCTGAAACAGGGCCTCCACTACTGTGGGGTCATCGGCGAGAGCACAGCAAAACCGCTCATATCCCATCCACGCCCAGACCCGGGTGAAGATGTCTCCCTCCCAAGCGATGGTCTTCATACCGGTGGGGAGGGCAGCAGCGGCCTCCGCGAACTGGCTGAAATCAGCCTCCTCAACCTCGGGCCAGGGATAGGCCTCTATATCGCGCAAGGAGGCGATGGGCCCATTCTGTTCCTGTAACCAATGTTGCCTGCCGGGAGCGCCTCTAGACTCCAGGGCGAAGGCCGGCAAGATGGGTCGGGCCTGGACGAAGTCAAAGCCGGCCGCGGCTCTGAAGGCCACCTGATCGGCCATGCTTCGCAGCGGCCGGCCCAAGAAGGCGGCTTGAACCTCCGCGCAGATGGACAATTCTCCCAGGGGCACTCTGTCTGGCTCACCCCGGAGGAGAAGCGCCCTTCGCAGGCGCTCAAAATCCGGGTTATAGGGGGCTTTTAGCATCACATGGTTCCTCAGCCTGCCAGGGGCAGCCCTTCCAGGCGAGGGGGCGAAATTGCCTCCCCCACAGCATAGGGCGCGCCCCATCCCCACTGATAAAATGTGCTCCGGTCTGCAATGAGGGGTGCAGTTGGAAGTTCGCCTTTCGGCCGGCCGTAAGCAACCGCGGCTTCCACGAGATAGGCCGCCTTCTCCAAAGGCGTGGCAGGTGTTAGATTGGCACCATCGGAGAGCACGAAGCCGCCCTGAGGGGCAAGGGTTTCCAGGCAGCGAGTAGCCGCGGCAATAATCTCCTCCCGAGAGCCGTTTTGAATCAAGATGGGGTCTACATTTCCCTGCAACCACATTCTTCCTCCCAAGACCTCTTTGACCCGGTGAAGGTCAAGGGGATAGCCGAAATCAAGGCTGGTAACCCGGACTTCATCACGCAGGAGTTCCAGCAGGTGGTTGCCCTGTCCGCACATATGGAGATGCCGAAAGCGGGCTTCTCCGAAGTCCTCCAGCAAGTAGGTCAGAACGAATTCGCGAAACATCTGCGAAGACACCTGACAGGCGGCATCAGCATCACTCCATTTCACCGGCGGAGCGGGCCCTGTTGCCATCAGGCCGCGGCAGTGCTCCTCCCAGATTTGGTTGGCTTGCGCAATCTTTCGCAGCAGGAGATGGCAGGCGCGAGGATATTCGTAAAGCCACTCATAAAATGCCGGGCCAACCATTTGCACCGCGGCCGTGAAGGGGGATTCTATTCCCCCGATGCCGACCTGCACGGGAAACTCCTCCCCATTGAAAACAAGGCTGGCATCTTTTGCCGCCTCCTTCATTTCCAGATACCAGCGCGTCAGTTCACCGTTGAGGTTATCGGCCGGCCCCGGCACCTCCAGGCGGTCAATTTCCTCCGGCCGTTTCAGCAGAGGCACGGTTGCCGGAGGCTCGTCATCAAGAAAGAGGATGGGTGCGCCAAAGGCCCCCGGGGCGTGCAACCCTCCCCCTCCAAGATAAGGGGCGAAACCGAAAAAAGGCCCGCAGCAGCGGTCATCAGGCACATTCTCAATCCCCCATTTGGCATTGAGAAGTTGATGG
>Ga0315314_1002881_pt1 | contig 13896 bp, 10 predicted proteins | sample TDP9_MG_FD_203631 | JGI IMG/M metagenome (GOLD analysis project Ga0315314, IMG submission 203631) | Freshwater sediment microbial communities from Lake Towuti, South Sulawesi, Indonesia - TDP9 | ecosystem: Environmental > Aquatic > Freshwater > Lake > Sediment | place: Indonesia: South Sulawesi...
GCGAGAAAAATGCTGATTTGATTAAAAATGCTTATGGTATTTAAGAATGGCTCTGTTAGGAAATTGCCAAATAAGACGACTTATGATACGTAGTTTACAACTATGAAATTAAAAAAGTCGCTATGGTGCTTCTTGGGTTCATATGAGTCCAGATAAGAGTTGGTAGGCTAAAGCTAGGGCGATCAATAAATATGAAAATCGCGGTTTTTGCACCAAAATTTCTGCAAACATATGGATTAGGAACCGTCCACGGTAGTCTAGTGTTGTTAAAAAGCCAGCTTGAAGCGTTACATGAACTTGTATGTGAAATTATCATCTTAGCCGAGTCGAGTCAACGTAATGTTACACTAAATATTGATGAATGCAAAGTATTTCCGCTTTTTTCTTCATATCCAAAGTTAGCGCACGTTACACTAGATTACCTATTCCCAGATATCCCTACGGATATTATTTACAGCGCAGCACGCATTATATCCAAAGAACGGGCAGATATAATAATGAGTACTGGTTCAATATTTTCAGCCTTATGGACGGTTATGCTTGGTCACCTAACGGGTAAGCGCACAGTTCATCAAATACCATTGGGAGTTATTATCCGTAGGCGAAAGTGGTGGCCAGTGGATGCCATTGGAGATTATAGAACGGCATATCGTTTTATCCCCCAATTCGTCCGGGATTTTACAGAACTAGTTTTAAGAGAGATTCCCAAGAACCGACTAGTTATTAGAGGCTTATTAAATAGTATCACGCACATCGTAGTTAATTCGAATTTTTGTAAGAAAGAACTCATAGAAATATTTGACTTGAGCGAAGATAAGATAGATATAATTTATCCTATAGTTAAACTTCCCAAGTTGAATGATGCTCATAACGAAGGAAAACCAATTATTACATATTTTGGGAATTTACGCGCTGGAAGAGGCGTGCTTGACGTAATTAAGGCCTTTAAAATCATACACAGAATCTATCCACAAGCAAGGTTGATGATTGCTTCCTCTGAAATTTATGAACCAACCTATTTTTATTGTAAAAAGCTAGTACATGATCTTGGTCTCGAAAATAACGTGACTTGGCGGGGGTTTTTAGCGGATATATACTCTGATTTATTGATTCCCTCCACAGTAATCGTGCTGCCTTATAAAGATACTCCTTCTATTAAGTTAATCGAAGCCATGGCTGCAGCCAAACCGGTTATCACTACGAGACTTGACTGGGCGCCAGAATTCATCTCTGATGGCGAGAACGGTTATTTAGTAAACTTAGGTGATACCGATACGATTGCAAGTAAGGCTCTCTCAATAATTAACGATAGTCAATTAGCTAAGCGGATGGGAAGGAAGGCAAGAGAATTTATTGAGAACAAATGTTCGGCAAAGATGAATTCCAAGCTGCTTATAAATACTTTAGAAAATGTCTTGAAGACTAGATGATTATGGTAAAATACCTACATAACTGTTCTCTAGTACAGGCTCTCCACATCCAGATCCTGGATGTCAACAGGCTTTGGGATGGTTAGGGTCGTCGTATGCTACGACAACAGAGATTTGAATGGAGAACCAGCTTTCCTAGCCACGAATAGGCTCCACTGGTCAGTTGGAAATAGACATTTGAAGATGCTTGGTATATATCTTGGAGCTCTTCCTACGTTTCTAGGTTTTGTGAGTGGTGGTGAACGACACTTTATTGAAGTATGCAAGAGACTAAAATCTCAAGACTTTGATCTTACTCTATTAACTACTGAATCTGGTCAGGATATACTGACAATTAATGGAATTGATGTGAGAAGCTATCGTATTTCCACTAACTTTGAAGGCTACTTACAAAAATCATCTATTGGCATGGCTCTGCTTTATGCGATACGTATCTTAAAATCAACTTTCATAGCATTAAGGTTGATTGAAAACTTCGACATAATATGTGCATCTTCTCACTTCATCTACGATGTATTACCGGCGATGATTATTTCTAAAAAGAATCAAAGATCCACTATTGTTGTATATTTACATCATTTATCGCCAAATCCATTCAAAAGGTCAAAATACAACCCTGCACTTTCTAACATCCTTGCCTGGATAGCTCAAAACTTTAGTGTGTTCGTAATTAGACACTTCATAAATCTAGTGTTAACATGCCCAGCTATCAGAAATCAATTGATTCAAAGCGGGATATCAAAAAAGATGATTAGAATAATCTACAATGGCCTCGATTTAAGAGAAATAGAGAAAGCTGAACTATCTGGTGATAAGTACGAAGCATGCTTTGTTGGAAGGCTGTACCCTCTAAAAGGCATATTTGACCTAATAGACATATGGAAGAACATTCACATAGCGTTCCCCAACGCAAAACTAGCGATAATAGGTAGCGAATCAGGACGATATGTTGATCAATTTAAGAAGAGAATTAAAGTAGAGCATCTTGAACGGAACATTCTACTACTTGGAGCATTAAGCGAGGAGGGTAAGTATGGGGTCCTTAAGGCATGTAACTTCTTTATTTTTCCAAGTTATGAGGAGGGCTGGGGTATCCCTCTCTACGAGGCTTTAGCCTGTGGTTTACCAGTGGTGGCATACAATTTGCCAGCCTACGAGCCTTTAGGAAGTAACTGCATAATTAAGGTTCCAGTAGGAGATAAGAAAGCTTTCTCTGAGGCTGTATTAAAGCTTCTTTCAGATGAAAAGTTGAGAATGGAAATAGGCGAGAAATCCAAGAAGATTGCAAGTAAGTTCGAATGGGATAAAATAATAGAGAAAGAGCTTGAAACTCTAAAGAACGCTACCATCAATAATAGGTCGATTAAACAAACACGTTTGGATAGATGAAATGGGAACCAGAATTCTGAATGGGCTATTGACGATATATGGCTATAACTATGGAGTTATAAAAGCTAGGTGGTTTTTTTTCCAATCACCCCTTATAGTCTTAAATCCCTTCTATTTATCTCTCTATGATCTAAATATGAAAAGTGCGATTAGGCGAAGGAGAATCCCACGCACTGTAAGAATAGAAACTACCGCCTTTTGTAATATGTGTTGCGTTTTCTGTCCACATGCTGATATGAAGAGACCTAAGGGGACAATGAGCGACTCTTTGTATAAGAAGATAATAGATGAATGTACATCACTGGGAGTGCAGCATATAAATTTCGTAGGTATGGGGGAGCCAACGATCGATCCAAAACTCCCTGAAAGGGTTAGATATGCCCAATTAAGAAACATCAACGATGTATCTCTAACATCGAACGGTCTCTTCTTAAACGAGGAACTAGGTGTAAACTTAATTGAAGCTGGACTTGATAGAGTTTCAATAAGTTTAGATGCAGCCACATCCAAAACATATGAAAAAATACATAGAGCTGACTTCAATATCGTAAAACAGAACATACTCTCACTTATAAAACAGAGAAATGAGAGAAAGTCAAAGTTAAGAGTAGAGGTTTCTTTTCATGAATTTGAATTGAATAAATCCGAAGTAACCTTGTTTATCCGAGAGTTTGGCGATATGGTTGATAGAATATCTTTTATTCCAGAAATTCATGATTGGGCCGGAAAAATCAAAGGTAAGTTTAAATTTAAAGAAATGACATTTCATAAAAGGCTTCCATGTATGGCTTTATGGTATGGTATGCAGATATACTGGGATGGAAAAGTTCCTTTATGTTGTCTTGATATGGAATGCGAGGTACCTTTAGGTGATGTAAGCAATTCCTCGATTAATAATGTTTGGAATGGTGAAAAACTAAGATGGATCAGAGGTTTACATCTAAAGCAACAGTTTAACAAAGTGCCTTTGTGCCATAACTGCACCGCTAATATTATCTTGTATCAGCCATGGTGGATTTAAAGCTAAAAAGTATAGAAGAGATAAAAAGGCTAACTAAGCGATAGAAATGTTCCAAGTAAGATCTATGAACAAATCTGATGTAGGTGCGTGGAGGGAGATTGTGGAATCCTCCAACACCTTCTTTGGATTAAGTGTAACCCATACATATGAGTATGCACGACTTCAGAAGGCTCTTGGCACTCCCGTGTTCCCGATGATAAATGAGGATGAATCCGCAGTATTGGTTGCGTATGGAAGGACGATGCATGGCTTGCGATTGCCTATCTTAAATATCATAGGTGGCCCCCTCTATAGGAATGATATACAGGATTACAAGGTTTTTAACGTTTTCCTCAAGTATCTTAGTAGGACATACAGGGGTTGGATTATCATGTTTAGGCCTCCATTCAATTATGAAGATAAGGAAGCTCTTCATGTTCTATGTAAAAACGGCTACTATCCCTTAATTACTCCGGGGGAAAGGTATGTTGTCAATCTTGAGCGCGAGCTGGGCGATATCTATTCTCATATGGAAAAGAGAGCACGATATGCTATTAGGAGGGCTCAGAGACTAGGTATAGCGGTTGAACTTGAAAGTTCAAATATTTTCGAGTTTTACAACCTTTATCGAGGGTCAAATCCACCTAAGACAATACTAGATCTCAAAACCTTTGAGCTATACATAAATACTTTTGGCAGAAAAGCAAACATTTTTTTAGCTAAAAAAGAGAGTGAATATTTGTCGGGCGCCATGACACTTAGCGTGAATAGTAAGCTTCTTACATATTCTTTTGGAGGCCATCACACAATTAGAGGATACAGTTGCGCAGCTGAGTTTCTGTTCTGGCATATCATTAGTTGGGCAAAAGAGAGGAAATTTAAGTATCTTGACCTAGGTCATGTTTTTGAGAAAGCCCGTCCAAGAGTGCCCATTGATAAATCTGATTTGTTACAGTCGCGATCAAAAATCCTTTTCGTAAGGGGTTTCGCTCAATATACAACATCACTTGGCTCTTTTTCATCGCTACATCCCATTATCTATAATATCATTCAAGTGCCGTTGGCGAACACTAAGAAGCTTTGGAGAAAATGAGGAGAATTGAGAATTTGATTAGAAAAATCCGGGGAGAAGTAGCTATCCTCTTCAGATCACTCATTCCTTATATTTTGTTTTTTACGCTCGCTTTCTTTGTCTTCCGGAAACTGATACTCTCACCAGGTACTATTTTTCAACATGAATCAATCTTCCCTCCATTCACAGCCCAACTAAAGCAGTTCCTTCTAAATGTTCTCCATTCATGGGGCTCTCAATATCCAAGTTTCGGACAAAAGAATTTCTCTCATCCTTCTGCGTTATATCTCTATCTACTCCTTTATCTCTCTGGATCATCAGGTGTTGGAGGCGATGTTGTATCTAAGCTCGCGTTCTTCTTGCCTGTTGCCTTGGCAGGTTGTACGATGTTTTACTTGTGTAGACAAATGGAAATTGATATCCCATCATCCATGCTTGCAGGCATCTTCTACCAACTTGTACCCTTCATTTTTGAGAGATCTATTCAGGGTCACTGGACCGCATTGCACGATTATTCCTTAATACCGCTTGTTATAGTGTTGTTCATAAGGTTAGTAGAAAGGAGATATATCTCTAACACTTTCGGCAAGTCTAAGACAATTTTGCTGTTATCATTGGTAACCTACTTATCGACCCAAAGCTTAATCGCCATTTCATACATAACAGTGGCGTTTTTTGTCTACGCGTTAGTAGGAAGCGAAGATAAAAAACATAGATGGAGCGCCCGCCATTTCCTTATAAGTCTGGTAAATATAACCATAGTATTAGTTATCTCCTTTGGCCTTTTTCATACCTTTTGGTTTGAGATTTACTTAACCTATTTTGAGGAAGCTGCGTCACCCGTATCTACTATCCAAGGATTTCTTCCACTTTCTTCAATAACTTGGACGAGAGGAGAAAGTCCGTTAATTACCTTAAGAGCGTTACTAGACGGTTTCGCTTTCAGTTATGCAGCTAGTAGCTGGGGCTTTTGGCAGATCCTCAGCTTCGCTTTGGTGATATTGGCTTTTTCAGCTTCTCTATTTAAACCGAGGGATAAGAGAACGATCTTTTTCGGCGCGTTAGTTATAATAGGCGTTACACTAGCTTCTGGAACAATGGGCATGCTGGGAGAAGCTTATGTTTGGCTAATTGAAAACATTCCGCCATTTAGAGCGTTTTGGGAGCCAGGTCGTTGGAATCCGCTTATAGCTTTTGGATATGCGGGGCTTATTGCAATGGCTTCATCTTGTATTATGAAAGTGGTTAGTGGGTCGTTATTGCGAATATTGCGAATAATGATAGCATGGTTGACTTCACTTCCTCCTAAAGAAATTCCTATGAGGCCCACTATAATAAAAGCGATTTCATCATCTCTTGTATTTATGTTGATCTGCAGTATGATACTTGGCTATGGCTGGCCTAACCTAACAGGTGACGCTTGGGGTATGATGCAGACTTATGATTTCTCGAAGTATAGAAGAAGCTATGAATGGCTCCATCATGAGATTGGAGATTTTAGGGTTTTAAGCGAACCCGAACCTTATCCATTGCTTTATTCAGATCAGAAAGTCTACTGGCCGCAACACGATCCCTTGTCATCAATACCAATGGATAAAGATGGACTATCTTGGGGGCATCCATATATGGGGCATCAATTCGAAAGATTTCTGTATAAAATTTTCTACGAAGGCAATACACAATATATAAGTAAACTTCTAAAGATTGCTGGCGTTAAGTACATAATCTTTGACGCAAATAAGCGGTCGGCGTTTACTGAGTTTAATCCATCATCAATGCTCTTTCCCGAAGAAAGCTACACCAACTCCAAGTTAAACAATACGTTCAGTCAACAGAAGGGAATCGCATTATTTTTAACCGATGGTTCCTTAGAAATTTACAATAATACAAATACAGGCTATCAGCCTCGTATATTCCCGATTAATCAGATAGGGCTTCTCGCCGGAGATTTAAGCTCCTTGATAAGCCTCAGCTACATTGACAACTTAGAACTAAACGACATAGGATTGGTCTTTATTAATCAGCTGTCTCCTGAGGAGTTTGTAGCTCTTAGCAGACTCCCCAGCACAAAAATAATAATTCAAGACGATCACTTTCTCGATGTGGTCTTCGCTTTAATACCGAGAGAGGCTGTTTTTCTTCCAATAAACTATGTTGCTACCACAAATCCGTGTAATGGATGGGCTCTTGCTCCAGCATGGTACAATTGGTATGCTCAGGCTCAGCTAGAGCGCATAGTGTTCACAATGGTAGAGTCAGAGTTAACTATCCCATTCTTTATAAGCCAAGCTACTAACTATGATCTCTGTTTATACTCATATTTTGGTCCTGAGGCTTCTAGACTTAAGCTCAGTATTGACGATCTAGAAATTAGCAAAGTGACCACAAGAACAGATGAAAGAAGGGGCTTTCGATGGCTCAATTTCGGACAAACATTTCTAGCAGAGGGCAAGCATCTGCTAAAGGTTAAGAGTGAAGGCGGAGACATGCTAGGACCCATCGTTATAGTTTCCAAAGATGATATGACAAATGCTTTAAGAACAACCTCCCAATTAGTGAAGAATAAAGCAGTAACTCTGTTATCAGAGTTTGAGTGGCAATTTCCCATTGTATCTGAGCGAAATTACGAGGCGGATGCATTGGCAAACGGTTTTAAGCTAGACTGGGTGTATCCAGAGGATGAACCTTACTTCATGGATATCGCTAACAATTCATGGGTCGTTGCATTAAACTTTCACAGGGGCTCAGAGGTTGAAGAGGTGTACACAGGCAGTTATTTCTTTAACACCTCTTACGACATTGCAGAGTACAGAGAAGTCGAAATTAAATTTAGACTTAGTGATCCTGTGAATACGCAATTTTTGCCTATCTTTTACATCGATGTAGACAATGATGGCATAGTTGATTCATGGATTCGAATAACTCCTTGGTTATCTGAAGCAAAAGAAGTGATACGCGGGAGTATCCATGATATATTTGTGCCTCCTAAGGTTACGGTTAGTAATGGCTGCTCAATATATCGGGTTAGTTTACTTGACACAATGGAAAGGTTCCTTCCAGACAGGAACTATAAGCTGTTAAAGATTGTTATACAATTTTATAAGACAGGCGGTGATTTTAGTGGTAATAACGCCGGATATCGCTTCCTTTATCTTAATAGTATTAGATTGTATGGCAACGATAAATCTTTTTCAGCTGATGTAGGTATAGATGCAAGCCAAGCGAATGCGCTCTTAACCTTCACATCCGCATTTAACTATACTATTTATGTTCCTAAGAATGGGACATACAATATTAAGCTCAGAGCCGCAAGTATGACAAATACGTCAAACATCAAAGTGGAGGTTGGTGGTAGTAAATTTGAGGTTTTATTAAGTCCATTCAGCAAAGGGCTTAAATGGTATGAAATTGGAGATATGTACCTTCAAGAAGGTCTTACAAATATGTCCTTCCACTTGAATAATCACAGTCGATTCTTATTCGATCAGATAATGTTAATCAACGAAACACAAATGTTAACTTCACAAAGTCCGCCTGTTGTCCTTAGCTACCAACGGATCCACCCCGCTAAGTATTTTATATTCGCCAACGCCTCTCAGCCATTTTACTTATTTTTCTCCGAATCCTATGACAACTGGTGGAGACTTTATCTAGATGATGGGTCACAGATTAGAAGTTTTCCTGGCTACTCATTTGGCAATATGTTTTATGTTAATAGGACAGGCGAACTTAAATTAACCTTAGAAACCACCTATGAGAGAACCTACAGCTTTCAAATATGGTTATCCTTAAGCGCACTCCTTATTTCGTTACTGTTCATATTGGCCTCAGCACCTTTAATCCGCATCCCGAATTTCTTTAAAAAGTTTTTCTTTAAAAAATAGCGGACAACTTTCATGTCTCCTGAGAAGATCAAAGTAAATTTAGGGTGCGGACCAATAGGAAAAGACGACTGGATTAATATCGATTATGGTGTCTTAGCATGGCTACAAAAGCACCTTTTGATCAAGGAAATAGCTTTAAGGATGGGGATAATGCCCAAGTCTTACGATTTAAAATGGCCAAAGAACTTAGTGATACATAATTGCAAGAAGGAGTTACCATTTAAAGATAACCAGGTAGACTATATTTATACCTCACATTTGATAGAACACTTCACTAAGTACGAAGCCTTTGCCATGATTAAAGAATGTTTTCGAATTCTTAAGCCTGGAGGATGTATTAGAGTTGTTGTGCCAGATCTGGAGCTTTTGGCAAGAAAATATGTTGAACGTGACCGCCTTTTTTTTAACTTCTGCCAACAAGCATCATCTGAAGATACACCTTTAGCTGACCTCTTCCTCAGTATTTTTTATCCGGAGAAAAATAGAAAAATTATAAATTCCCTCCTTGGTAGACTTTACGATAAATTTACTAGATGGCATAGATGGCATTACGACTTTGACTCATTAAGCTTAATGCTTAAGGCTGCAGGTTTCATCGATATTCAAAAGAAGGGATATCGTGAAGGTAAAGTTCCAGACTTAGAGTATCTTGATGCTCACTCAGGATATAGTTTATCTGTTGAAGCTGAAAAATGAAGAAAGTTTGTTGTCTATTATGAGTAGAAACTTAAGAAGAGTCTTTTACTCTTCGAATTATGCAAGAAATTTTAGTCAAACTGCCAATAAATATGCTAAAGTATGTGAATTGCTTAGATATCGCAATAGAGTACTAGATATAGGATGCGGGGATGGAAGTTTTTGCATAATGCTGAACAATGTTTCTCCAAGTTTAGAGTTATATGGCATCGATATCTCTAAAGATGCTGTCTTAGCTGCATCTAAGAAAGGCATACGTGCATATTGTTTGGATGTAGATAAAGAGAAACTTCCTTTTGAAGACAACTTTTTTGATGGAATATTCTGCGGGGAAGTAATAGAACATCTTTATGACCCTGACCATATTCTTGATGAAATATATCGTGTTCTTACAGAAAATGGTACATGTGTGTTAACGACACCCAATTTAGCTTCATGGTATAATCGCATATTTCTTTTATTGGGTTATCAACCTTTTTTTACTGAAGTTAGTCTAAGGCATGGAGTTGGACATCCATTTCCATTTTGGCTTGGAGGCGGACACATAAGGGTGTTTACTCCTAAAGCCTTAAGCGAATTAGTGGAGCTTCATGGATTTAGAATTCTTTCAAAAATAGGGTTTGGTATTAATACTCGCCTTGGTTATGGTAAGCGATTCAGAATTTTAGCCGAGGTCGCAAATAGATTATTTAGTCGTCCATCTCTATCATCAGATATCATGCTTGTGATGACGAAATAATAATTTATAGGTATTAAATTGAGGATTTCCATATGTTCCTCTAAAAATGCCTTAGATAAGTACGCTAAAGCATGGAAGATGGGCAAGCACGCTTGGGAGAAATGCAAAAAATGGACCTTGGGGCATCACACTAAGCGCTTAGTTGAAGTTATAGAAAAGACTGGGTAAGTTCAATGAGAGTTCGTAAGGTAGTACTATATTATCCGAGGTGTTATGGACCTACTAGACCTACTGTAGGAAGAGTTCCCCTATCTTTGATCGCAATATCAACCTTTTTGGCGAGAGATAAGTTTGAAGTTGTAATTGCATATGACATGCTTCAAACAGATCCCGTTGCTACTGTTTTAGAGGAATGTAAAGACGCTATATGCCTAGGAATTAGTGCCATGACAGGATACCAAATTATAGATGGGTTAAAGGTGGCTAAGCTTGTTAAAGAGAAGTATTCCAATCTTCCTATAGTGTGGGGCGGCTGGCATCCATCTTTAGAGCCCGAAACAACCCTTAAATCGCCTTGTGTTGATATTGTAGTTCGAGGACAAGGAGAAAGAACGTTTTATGAGTTGGTGAAGGCCCTATTTGAAGGGAAGCCACTTGAGGAGGTTCTAGGAATCTCCTTCAAGATGGGAAAGAGAATACTTAACACTCCAGAGAGACCATTAGAAGATATTAACAATTATCCATCTTATCCCTATTACCTTATAGATGTAGAGAGATGTCTTTTTAACAATGAATTCGGTAGTAGGGTGATCAACTCAACCATGAGCTGATATATTGTTCATAGATGTGGTTTCTGTGCCGAGCTTCCGGTTCATAAGAGGAGGTGGCTAGCTCTGGATGCCATTAGAATGGTCGATGAAATAGAGGAACTATTCAAGAATTATAACATTGATGCCGTATCGTTCGATGACTCCGAGTTCTTCATTAGTAGGAAGAGAGTGAAAACTTTCTGTGAGGAGCTTTTGAGGCGAGGCCTGAGGATCAAGTGGTGTAACGCCAACGGAAGAATTGATGACCTGCTACGATATGAGGATGAAATGTGGGAGTTAATGGTTAAGTCTGGATGTAGGAACATACTCGTGGGAGCCGAATCTGGATTTCAGGAGGCTCTGGATTTTATGACGAAAGATCTTAGAGTGGAGCAAATTATTGAGTTCGCCGATAAGTGTAAGAAGTATGGCATAAAGGTTTTCTTTTCCTTTTGCTTAGGTATGCCTTGGAGCAAAGATTATGAGGAGTGCAGGAAGTTAATAGATGAGGAGATCAAGCACACCATAGATCTTGGAGACAAGCTTCATAGAATATATAATCGGTTTAGGCTTTTGTGGTGCGTATTTACACCTTACCCGGGAAGTGCTCTCTATAGGAAAGCCATAGAGATTGGCTGGGAAACACCTAAAACACTAGAAGAATGGGGGCAATGGGCATTTTCTCCTAAACAACCTATACCCCCTTGGATGACCAAGAAGCAGGTCAAACTCATTAATATGTTGGGATGCTACATTTCCTATTTTCTTGATAGAGATAGTTATTATTGGACAACTGCACGGGTAAATAACCCGTTCTTTAAATTAGTTCTTAAGGGAATTTTTAAGGTCTTCAAGCTTATCGCTATGATCCGATGGAGACTTGGATTTTTTAAGATCCCCGTTGACTACTGGATATACTTATGGGCGAGAGAGAACCTCAAGATAGCATAAAGTTGCTTAGGTTAAGGGTTGTCTAGGCAGTAAAGTGGGGATTAAGAGAGGTTTAACTTAAAAGGCACTTCATGATGAATATACTTCAATTGACTCCAAGCATCATTCCTTGCGCATATAGCATAGGGGTGCCAATAGCATGCGCTAGGCAGTCCTATGCTTTAAGAAAAATAGGTCATGATGTAAGGATTTTAAGTTATATAGGTCCTTTAAGGTCCAGTATTCCGCTAGATAATCAGGTAAAGGAGTTACAGCCGTATATATTTTATAAAGATAATTTAAATCAGCCATCGCACTCTTTTGGTTTTACTACCCATCTTTTAATTAGAAAATGCGTACCATTAAATTTGCAGTATGGATTTAACTCTGATGTAATCATCTCACATAACTTTTGTGACGCATTCTATGGTATGAAAATAGCGAGAAAATATGGTATGAAATTTGGTATTTTTCTACATGATCCATCTATGTCAATCATTCATTTTAAACTTCGTCATGATCTACAAATTATGCCTGCTATAGTTCGGTACCTTGTTTACCATTACGCTTCACGCTGTAGTCGTAGTGACAATTTATCTAAGTTCGTACGTGAAATAGGGAGGGAAATAATAAACAGTGCAGACTTTTTCATAGCACAAAGCAATAGGACAGCAAATCTTGCTTATGAAATTTATGAGATCAGACCGAAGGTGGTTCATCTAGGAGCCGATCCTCTTCCCGCAATTCCATCTCAAAGGGGAGATTTTGCTCTTACAAAAAGTACAATTCGAAGGTTTAGAACATTAGCTAGGGAGGAGAAAGAGCCTATATTTGCTGCATGTGCAAAGGCTAAAGCAAAGCTGATAGTATTCGCCCCTTTAGCTTCAGAGAATTACATTCTATCAATTAAGCACTTTCTAAGACAATCTAATATCAAAAATTTTGAAGTCCGCACGAATGTTTCAACCGAACACTTACTTGAATTATATAAGTCATGCAGAGCATATGTTCAATGGCTCTATGGAGGTTTTGGCCTTCCATCTATCGAAGCAGCGTCGTGTGGTGCACCGCTAGTGCAGACAAAAGAATTAGGCTCTAGTGAACTATTTGAGCATAAAGTTGATGGGTATTTTCCAGAAAGACAGGATGTGGATTTATATGCTGAGTATATAGCCGACTTGATTGCTGATGAACGTAAAGCATGGAAAATGGGTAAGCACGCTTGGGAGATGTGCCGGAAGTGGACTTGGAAACATCATGCTGAGCGCTTAGTTGAAGTTATAGAGAAAGCTTAAGATATCTTGAGGTATTACCTATCCTAAGATTTACATGGCAACCTTATGCAAGGAGAAGGAAGATATCTGCCCTAAGAAATTCTGTTTTTGAAGCTGTTCTCAATGTTGAGCTTTGAACGTGAGACCTACAAGAGGCGCTTAGATAAGGCGTTGTTACAACTCTTGACTTTTTACCCTTATGGCCATGCTTTATGGAGGGCTCACGAAGCTGCTCTAATGGGAACTTTTATGGCAGCCATTAAACTTAGACACCCAATTCTTGACATGGGATGCGGCGATGGAATTTTTTACTCCTTAGTGATAACTTCTCCAATGAGCGTAGCCGTCGATGTATCCAAAGACATGTTAATCAAAGCCAAGAATCTTAATCTCTATGAGTTTCTGGTGATGGCGGATGCCAGGTATATGCCCTTCAGAGAATCTATTTTTGGGACTATAATAAGCAATTCTGTGATTGAACATATTCAAAGAGACAGTATGGTATTCGAAGAAGTGAGTAGAACATTGCTTCCAAACGGTCTCTTTATCTTCAGCACTGTCACCAAAGAGTATCCAGTTTTAATAGTCCCAGGATTTTCCAAATTTAGAAGGTTTATGGAACGTAGGCTTGTCATCTCGTCTGGGACGTACAACTATTATGATGCAAAGGTTATAGAAAGAAAAATAAAGAGAGTAAATATTTCGCTCCTATACTACACTTATTACTTACCTC
>Ga0315314_1002882_pt1 | contig 13895 bp, 17 predicted proteins | sample TDP9_MG_FD_203631 | JGI IMG/M metagenome (GOLD analysis project Ga0315314, IMG submission 203631) | Freshwater sediment microbial communities from Lake Towuti, South Sulawesi, Indonesia - TDP9 | ecosystem: Environmental > Aquatic > Freshwater > Lake > Sediment | place: Indonesia: South Sulawesi...
TTACCCCGGCTTGTTGTGGCCTATTAAGAACCAAAAGCCTTCCTCGAGCATAGGAATACGTGGTTACATGCTCAACAGCCCCATAAGAACCTTAATCCACGAGATGCTTCACCGGTCAGGCATGCACGATGAAGCTGAAGCTAGAAGGCTGGCAGACCACTATTACAAAGAATTTAGGCAGATCCATCTCAGCCGCTTCGAGGAAGAGTTTAAGCCAATACTTAGAGAGTGGAAGAAGACGGAGAAGGAGTTTGTGCTGCGCTGACGGATGGTTTCAGCGTTTCTCCCCACTTTGAAAGCTCTTATTCTTCAATAGATTATCTCGAATCCACTCGGTCAGTGGCCCAAAGATGGTGTGGCTTGATACATCCAGAACATAAATTGTGAACATCGGTCTATCTCTTGGTCCTTGGATCTCTTTAACATAAGTCGCCATAGGTGCGAATTCAATATGGTCCCAAACCAAATTGCCACTTACATATTCTTTGCTTACGGCTTCGGAAGGAGGGAGAGTGAAGAAACGGAACAGAACACCATTCGCCCAAAAAAGAGTTGCTCGCACAGGTATCCCCGCCGGAGCCCCCATACATATTGCTTCAACAAGTGCCTCATGGCTTTCATACTGTATATGGCTTCTGAATGACAATTTTCTGTAAGGGTCAAATTCTATTTCCATAGTATCACTGCCTTTGACCTGTTTGGAAGCATGAGGACTGTGGGATCAATAACCCAGCAGGATTTGTCGTTCCCAATTCACTGGGGGCTACGCCTTGTGTTGATGCTATCTGGCCAATTCCAGGGTAGGGAAGACCTGACAGAACGATTCGGTTTTGGGTCTCTTGAGGAAGACGTTGCCAAGCTTCCTGCATCTGGCTCCAGTCCAGCATATGATACCATTCAGCCTTCTTTGCCTTGAAGAGCAAGAACTCTCCTGCCTGCACTCCTGTTTTCTCCGCAACATCTTTAGGCACCGTCACTCGGAATATGAAGTAGTCTTTATCCCTTCTGGTTCTCACCTTCTGTATCTTAGATACGAAAGACATATAGTCACGTTCAGGAACTATGTAGCTGAGTGCCGCTCGTTGTTCGTATTGAAACTTTACCAGTGCCATATTTTTTCACCTTATGACAATTTTGGTAACCGTTATATATAAGTATATCCATACAAGGCTTTGTGTGGTCACACGCATGAATCAAGGGCGTCTCTCCGAAGATGAACAAGCAACTCTCGTTGCACTAGCTGAAGCCTGCCATTTCTCTTTAACAGCTCACGTGCCTATAGAGGCTGTGACCCACAAATTTCCGAAACATCTTCGAGGAAACGCTAAGAAAAATTTGGAGAAATTGCGAAGAAAAGGTTACTGCGTTGAGCATCCAACAGGTAGAAATAGAACGTGGCAACTTACGTATATAGGGCTGAACGTGGCCACAAGTATTATAGGGCGGATCTAATAAAAAGGATAAAAGAATCCAAGACATAATTAACCAAGTTCTCTCTAATTCGCGCAAAAGCATGCACGCCGCAGAGAAACAGAAAAAAGGGGAGTTTGCGGGAGATATCTCCATGGGTCTGGGGTTCAAGTCCGGCCCGCGGCACCACGAAACTCCATGCAAGAAAGAGGCTTGAGTTTGAAAAGTTAAAAATAAATGCATTAAAGTAAAATTAGAGATATGATAAGCATGGAACTAGAAGAAATAAAGAATAAAATCATCCCTGTACTGCAACGCTATGGTGTTAAGAAAGCGGCGTTTTTTGGTTCTTTTGTTAGGGGGGAAGAAAAAGAAGATAGCGACATAGATATCCTCGTTGAGTTTAAAGGGGAAAAAAGTTTGCTTGACCTTGCCGGACTAAAGATAGAACTAGAGGAAGCTTTAGGTAGAAACGTTGATGTTTTAACCTACAATTCTTTACATCCACTGCTTAAGGATAGAATTTTGAGCGAGCAAAAAGTGATTTTATGAAAAAAGACCCAAAAATTTTCATCGAGCATATTCTAGAAAGCATAGAAAGAATAGGGGAATATCTGAGAGGAATAACAAAAGATGAATTTTTTGCTTCAAGGGAAAAACAAGATGCGGTAATTAGAAGAATTGAGGTCATCGGAGAAGCTGTCAAAAACATTCCGGATGAGATAAAGGAGAAGTATCCCGACATTCCTTGGAAAAAGACAGCCGGAATGAGAGACATTCTTATCCATGAATACTTTGGTGTCGATTTGGGGCTCACATGGAAAGTTGCCAAAGAAGACATTATTGACTTAAAGAAGAAGATATTAAAAGTAAAAGAAGATTTGGAGAGAAAATAAAAGTCATATTTATTCTGGGAGCTAATTTTCTAGTTCTTTGCTTCGGTAATGAACATTAAACTCTTATAAGTTAGGATTTAGTATTTTCCTTTGGATGATGACCTATAGAGTCGGCTGAGCTGGAAGGCTGTGACAGAGACTCGACGGGCGAACTGACACCCATCATGTTTTGAAGACAAAATTTAAGAGAGAAAAGAGGCATCATTCTCAAAGGCTGGAGGAGTAAAGGTGACATGCACAGTTGTGGTTTGCGGATTTTTCGGAGATACGGGCAAAGGAAAAATAATCTCATATCTAGCGTTAAAGGACAAGATTGCAGTGGCCGCGAGGGCTGGAGTGGGCCCAAACGCGGGACACACCGTAATTCACGAAGGTAGAGAGTACAGGCTTCGGATGCTGCCAAGCACCTTCGTCTACGACAAGTGCCGCCTATTGATTGGACCAGGCGTTTTGATAAACCCAGAAATTTTGCTTAATGAGATAAAATTAACGGGGTCCAAGGGCAAGGTGGGTGTTGACCAGCAATGCGCAGTCATTGAACCGAGGCACATAGAAGCTGACCGAAAGGGACATCTCGCTAAAGAGATTGCCACAACGGGTTCAGGCACAGGACCATGCAACGCGGAGAGAGCATTAAGAACGGTTAAGATAGCCCGCGATGTGCCGGAACTGAAGGATTTTCTGACGGATGTTCCCCTCGAATTGGACAAGGCGATCAGTGAAGGAAAGAACGTTTTGATTGAGGGAACTCAAGGGACATACCTTTCCCTCTATCATGGAACATACCCCTACTGCACCTCTAAAGACGTAACAGCCTCCGCTGCATGTTCAGATGTTGGAGTTGGACCCACAAAAGTTGACGATGTCATCATTGTGTTCAAAGCTTACGTAACCCGAGTTGGAGCCGGTCCCCTACCAAATGAGCTTTCATGGGAAGAAGCGGAAAAGAGGGGCTGGGCTGAAATCTCCACAGTTACCAGAAGGCGGAGGAGATCAGCGCCGTTCAATTACGAACTTGCGAAAAGGGCGGTTATGCTAAACGGAGCTACGCAAGCTGCCGTAACCAAACTTGATGTGCTGTTTCCAGAGTGCAAGGGAGTCAGGTCATATGAGGAGCTTCCATCTAAAGCAAAGAAGTTCGTGGAAAACATTGAGAAGGAAACAAAGGTGCCCGTAGCCCTAATTGGAACAGGACCAGACACTTGGGAAATAGTGGATAGAAGAACCTAGTTCAAAATGGAGACTAACGCTAATGAGCAGAGAGAAAGTCAGGTGGAAAACTTGTTTTGACTGGTTTTAGCCCTGTGAAATTTTTGGATTCACTTTCTTCTAAGCCTATTATTCGGTATTTAATGTATTCGTTTTCCGTCGTTTTCTTTTTCGCGTTAATCTTACTTCCACCAATTGTTGGAATATTATTTAGATGGAATGTGGTAAACGAAATTTTTGCAGATCCTAGTTTGATGTCCAGAGCTTTGTCCGCTATCTATGCATCATTTGCAGTAGCCATCTTCGTTTCCATCATCGACATAATCGCTGGCTTACCAATGGCTTGGTTTGTTGCGAGAGGCAAATCCAGATGGCTGAACATTCTCGATGGCCTCGTGGACATATCTTTCATATTGCCCACTGTAACTCTCGGCTACTCGTTAATGTTGTTCTGGAGCAATAAATCCCAAGGCATATCCTCATTATTCGGAGAAAGCCTCGTATCGCCTGGTTGGCTCCTCGTGATTTTGCTTCATTTCGCCTTTTCCTATCCCGTTGTAGTCAGAGTAATGGTTGGGGCAATACTTGATTATCAACGAGTATATGAAGAGGCGGCTAGAACACTGGGCGCAGCGCCGCTCACCGCCGACAGAACCGTTACCCTTCCCATTTTGAAACCAAGTTTAATTGCGTCATTTATATTAGCATTTGCAAGATCAATTTCCGAAACTGGAGCAACAATGATGGTTGCAGGCGCATTTGAGAACGGCCCGATTTTCATTAAAAAAACTGAGGACCTGGGTATGGGTCCAATGGTCTTCGTGAGCCTTATTTTAATAGTAATTTCTTGCCTAATTTTTGTGATAATTAATTTGTTGGGCACAAGATTAAAGATGCCTATTAATAAGGTTTGGCCGCTAGCTGAACGAAAACTGAGCGACCGTAAAATAGTGACCTTTAGAGACAGTGTAACGATCTTAGCATTCGTGCTTTTAATTCTTATTCCATCGCTTTTCGTTGCCCTTCCAGCGGTACACGCTGCCTTCAATGGTACAATAAACCAAGCGATAATGAAGGTGGGTGTTTGGCAGGAATATTGGCAAAGCCTCATCTTATCTTACTTAATAGGGTTCATCGTCACTCTATTGAATACAGTAGCTGGTTTGCCTATGGCAATCTTGATTGCAAGAAAAAGAGCGGGAAGGCTGGTTTCAACGGTTCTGGACATATTAATAAACATTCCCTTGATCATCCCAACCATCGCGCTGGGAGTTTCTCTTAGCATATTCTGGAAAAACGTTCCATTTATCCCAGAAATTTGGTTAATAATTTTTGCACATCTTTCATTCACCTATCCTTACTTTGTTAGGTCAATGAGCGCAGCTATCGAGAGACTGCACATAGACTTGGAGAACGCGGCTAGAATACTTGGCGCACGACCCTTTTCCGTCTTCAGAACCATTATTTTACCTTTAACAAAATATTCTCTAATTGCAGGGGCGATCATAATGTTCACAAGAAGCGTCAATGAAACGGGCGCCACCTTAGCAGTAGTGACGCAACTTAAAACCATTCCTGTTCTACTGGTCGATTGGGTTAATGGCAAGGTGCCTCCAGCGGAAATCGGCCTCGGCTGCGGCTTCCTAATAATTCTGTCCTTCATAATTTTGCTAATCTTAAGACTCATAGTCAGAGGAAGGTATTAAATGCCAGAAGTCCGAGTGGTAAATGTCACAAAGAAGTTTGGCAAGATTATGGCGGTTGACCGCGCGAGCCTCCATGTTCACGACGGGGAATACTTTTCTCTTCTCGGTCCAAGTGGATGCGGCAAAACCACTTTGCTGAGGTTAATTGCTGGTTTAATTGAACCAGATGAAGGCGAAATCTACATTGGAGATAGACTTATAACCAATGTTCCGCCTGAGGACAGAGGCATTGGATTCGTTTTTCAAACTTTTGCACTTTTTCCTCACATGAACGCTTGGAAAAATGTAACATACGGGCCACGAGTGAAAGCCTGGGATGAAGAAAAAAGCGCAAGAATTGGACGTGAAATGCTGGAAATGGTTAGACTTTACGAACGCTTAGATGCGTTTCCACACGAGTTAAGTGGGGGGATGATGCAGAGAATCGCGTTGGCAAGGGCATTAGCTGCTGGCGCCGAACTGTTACTATTAGACGAGCCCCTAGGCCAGCTTGATGCCAAAGTTAGAAATGAATTACGGTATGAGCTGAGAAAGATGGTAAAGGACCTCAAATTAACTGCAATACATGTGACGCATGACCAAGCCGAGGCTATGGCAATTTCAGACAGAATCGCGGTGATGAAGAAAGGAAAGATTCTTCAAGTTGGAACTCCAGAAGAGTTGTATATGAATCCTCAGCACATCTTTGTGGCTAACTTCATTGGGGAATCCAACTTTCTTGAGGGCCATGTCGTAGAATCGGATAAGAAAGGAGCCGTCATCGAACTGCGTGGTGAGCTCACTGTCCGAGCCCCCGATAAAACTAGAAGGCGGGGGGACAGGGTTGTTTTGGCGGTCAGACCTGAAATTTTCTCAATTGAAGAAGGCCGAAAAGAGGGGGTTAATTCGATGCTTGGAAGCATTGAGAGGGTCATGTTTGAAGGCACAAACATACGTTACGAGGTTAGACTCGAAAACGAGGACCTCGTGGTGGTTGTTCGCCCAGCCTTGGTAGGTAAATGGCTGGATCAAGGCGAGAAGGTTACGGTTAGTTTTCCGCCAGAAAAAAGTTTTGTATTCGCGTATCCAAGTAAAGGGTTAACGGAGGAGTTGGCGCTTGAGTGAGCTGTTTAAGTGGTTTGAAAAGAGGAGGGAGACAAAAGCCCTAAGGATGATGGAGCGGCACCTAGCCTTAACCATGAGCGCCGTTGAGGACTTAGAGAACGCCATGAAAGCCATGATAAGGGACAATGAAAGCGAAATGAGAGTGCACATAGACCATGTGACAAAGGCTGAAAATGAGGCAGACCAAATAAGAAGAGAAGTGATGAATGAGCTTGCTCGCGGGGAGCTGCCTCCCGCGGAAAGAGAGGACCTTATGCACCTTGTGAAGAGAGTTGACATGGTAGCCGACTGGAGCCGAGAATCTACGCGCATATTAAACGCTACTCCGATAAAGGAGGTGCCGGAAAGCCTGAAGAGGGCGTGCGTGAAGATGGTTGAAGGCGTTAGAGAGTGCGCCCTAGCCCTACGAAAATGCGTAAGTCAACTAGCGGAAAAACCAGAGGAGGCTCTCATAGCAGCGGACCAAGTTGAAAGGTTGGAGGAAAAGGTAGACGGCATCTTCGAGGAGGCTAGACAAATATTGGCTAAGGAAACAAAAGTGAGTGTGGGAGTTGCAATCTTAACCAATGAGCTCCTAGAAGCCATCGAGATGGTTGCCGACTGGTGCGAAGACGCCTGCGATCAAGTTAGAATAATAGCTGTCCGCCAAAAGCATTGAAGCCCATGGAGGTGTGTGCGCATGCCAGAAATCGTAATTGACATATCCGAGCTTCGAGGCAAAGATGACAAAACAATAAAGGATTTAACCAAGCTTTTAGAGGACAAGCTAGGCGGAAAAATAGAAGCAACGGGTAACCAAATTGTTTTAGGCTACAAAGAGGGAGAAAAGCCTCCGGCAAGAACATACGTACGAGTGCTTCTTCGAAAATTTCTGCATAAGGCAGAACTAAAAGAAGAGTTTCGCGTTATATCTGGAAGAGAAAACGCCTTCATAATAAAGGAAAGGCGAGCTGTAGAAGAGGAAGAATAGGTTTTTCACCGACCCTCCGCCCTCTGCCTTTTTTCAAAAATTTGCTGAGCCTCTAAAAGGTAGCGTTGCGCCATCCATGTCTTTTTGTAAGCCTCGTTAAGCTCGTTGGCTTCAATGTTTTTTATGGCTTCTTCTAGGAGTTCTTGAGCAAGCGCGAGGGCTGGTCCTATTTCCACTTGCTTCACGTGGAAACTCGACTTCCAAGAAGAGCCCTCGGATTCCTCTTGATGCATAATGGAGAAAAGGAAGAGGGCATATTCTGAGTCGGCTGCCGCATGCCAAACGTGGTTTAGCGTTTCCTTTTCATCTCTGTTTACGAGGGCTTTCATGGAGTTTTCGAGGTTTTTTATCGCCGACTCTATAGCCGACATCATTTTTTCATGTTTCATTGTTGACCCAGATTTTCGAAGGTTGTAGCCCCTAGGCTTTTGGTTTAAGTAAAAAGCACATGCGAAAGATAAAACTTGTTGCGTAAAATTGATCGATTGAATTCGGAAAGGCTGTAAGATGCCTAAGGGACAAAGTTATGGTCTTTAGGATTTGTCAACTTGTATATATCGTAATGTCAAAACTCTTAAAATATTGTTAACAGCAATTAAGCACAAACAGCAACTAAGCGCAATGATGGCAAAATTCAACAGCAATTAAGCGTGATTAAAATGGAAGTAGACACTAAAATATTGACTGTCTGCATGATGGCATTGTTAGCAACTGCGCCGATGCTGCTCTGGTTTGGCTCCAGCCTATTTTCTATACCAAACTCTGCATATTCCTCTTACAACATGCAAAACACGGACCTGATTGCCGTAGCGCTTGAAACAATTAAATCCTCGCTGAATACATTTCTGAACGTGTTCGCCAGAATATTAAACATGATTTTTTGAATAAGCCGTTAAAGAGGCTCTCTTTTCTTATTTAACGTATCCATTGCGGGAATATTCCTAATAAAACATTTTATGAAAAACATGTTGCAAGTGGCAACTGCGATTCTGTTCGGCGCAAAGGGAGAATCATGGAAAAAAACATTAGCAAATCCAACAAAAAGAAAAAAGAGCCAAAAATTTGTCGAGATAAAGCCGATGTCTTAGCCTCAAAAATTACAGATTTGATAACCCTAAGAACTCTAACTGCAGTGCAATTAATGCTTAAAGAAGAGCCAATCGCCGAAAATTCCTTCGTCATTGAAAAAATTCCGCCTCCCATCATCATTGAGAAAACTTCCATTGAAGAAAAAAGTTCAGCCGCCGAAAAACGCCCTTCCATTAAGAGGAATTCGGCTTTTAAAAGGTCTTCAACTGGAATACCTGGTTTAGATAACTTGATCGAGGGCGGATTTGTTAAGGGAGAATTAATCGCCCTAGCGGGCAGGGCTGGAACTGGAAAAAGCACTTTTGCCATGCAGTTTTTGGTTCAAGGAGCCTTAGAACAAGGGGAAGCTGGAGTTTATGTAACATTTGGTGAAGACGCCTCTACTTTGCGTCGAAACTTTGCCAACTTCGGATGGGACATCAAAGCCCTTGAGAAAACAAGGAAAATTAAAATCGTGGACAACGTCGGGACAACATCCATGAACCATCTGGTTAAGAACTTACAAATGGCGGTTGCCTCAATTAAAGCGAGAAGGTTGGTTATAGACTCCCTTACATCAGTGATGCTCAGTTCACTGACTCCCATTGATCCAAAGGTTTTCACTAAACGACTTTATCAAGCCCTCAAAAAGAATGGCTGTACAACGCTTTTGATCACTGGCATCGAAGGGGAAAAGTTGAGCTTTGGAATCGAGGAAATCGTGGACGGAATCATAGTTTTGGAAGCCGTCCTTGACGGCCCAAACATTAAGAGGCAGGCTATTATTCGTAAGATGAGGGGCACTCAGCACAGCATGACTTATCAAGATGTGACCATTTCAGACAGCGGCATAGGCTTCAGTCCCCTGCCGACAGGACGAATACCAAAAATACACTAGATTCTCAAAAGTTTTAAGTTGAAATCAGCCTTAAGCCTTTAGTCTAGGTGGAAGGCATAGGTGAATGAAAAAAGAGTAGGCATTCTTCTTTTCGTTGCAAGTGTGCTTGCCATGATAGGATATTTTTGGTGGCTTTTTCTATCGCCAAACTGGATAATACTTAATAGGCCTCTTAGGGACTGGGCTTTAATCATTCCAATCGTAATAATAGTTTACGCGTTCCTCTTCATCGTAGCATGGATAGGACGCACCATGGCTTCAACGCCGCGTCCGCTTTCCGCCATGGAACAAGCCAGTGAAGAGAAGGAGGAAACTGAGAAAGAAGAAGAGTAGGTGGCTCTAAGCCTTAAGTGATGTTTAAAGCATGGATTAGGCTATTCGTTGCTTCTCGTTGGCTGAATCATTTTTCTTAGGATAGTTGCAACTAAAGTGATGATTGTGAGCAGGGGCAGGATCCTGGCTATGGGGAACTCCGGTGTTACCCATGTTCCGATGATTTGGACGTAGTGAGTGCTGTGAGCGTAGGTGAAGTACAAGGATGTGTGGGTTTCATTCTCAACTTTCGTGTAGTCTATTAGGCTGCCGTCTAAGAGCACTTTCCAAGCATGGGTTTCATTAGCCCTTAAAAGGGTCTTTGGAATAGTGACGTTACAGAAGCCAAACGAGCTACTCGGGCCTGTCACGTTAAAGCTAATTTGCTTATTCGATTGGCTGAAGTTGAAGCTTGCAATAGTAGAGTGGCTGAACGTAGTGACCTGATAAACTTTTTCTCCCCAAGAAACGTTAAATACCCTGAGTTCGCTCCATGGAGCCATGAGTGGATAGTTGTCCTGATTTTTTCCGTTAATTATGTATGGTGTGTCGCCGATGCCGTCGCCATTCATGTCTGTTCCATTGTAGTCGCTCCAGTAGTTACCTTCTGCACCATTATCCCAAGTGTTTTTATCGCCGATCGCCCCATGGTCATTGTTAATGAAATTGTTGTGGTAAACAGTGTTTCCACTAAATTGGAGAGAGATGCCTATATAATTATTTATCAGGTTATTGCCGATAATCTTGTTTGATTGACTTTGAAATACAGCTATGCCGCCGTAATTGTTTAATATCGTGTTACCGGAAATGACGTTAGCACTGCTACTCCAACTAAGACCGATGCCAGTTCTATAAAGGCCCTCGGGGCGCCCATAATCAATTTTGTTGCCGCTAATCGTGTTGAAATAGCAATTCTCCAACAAGGCGATGCCTTCTACGAGGTATGAGAGTACAATGTTGTCGTCAATTCTATTGTTGCTTGAATGAAATAGACAGATGCTAATACCATTATAGAGAAATATGTTTCCACTGATTGTGATATTATTGGAAAAGGATACGTAGATGCCGTTCTCGATGCCGTTCCCTAAAGGAATACTATTTTGTATTGTGAACCCACTAATTTTAACGTTGTCCGCATTCACTTTAACGACAGTTCCAGTGTTGTTGCCGTCAATAATCGTTGCTTTTATTTTCTCCAATAAGCGACAAAGACTTATTCACAATAACGTTCTCATAGTATGTTCCCGTTGCCACTTGCACAATGTCTCCTTGATTCGCCGCGTTTATAGCCGCTTGTATAGTTCGATAATCATTTGGCACGTTTATTATCACTGGTTGTGCTGTGGCTGGCGTTATAAATTGGACTCCAAGCGTCGCCAACAATAAGAACGCAAATGTAAAAACTACCAAGACAAATTTCTTGTTCATACTTAATAGTATGATATTAATTACTTAAAAATATTTTGTGCAAGGACTTCGCAAGTTACGTCCACATATTCTAAAGCTTTTCTGGTAGGTTAGAAAGAAGAAGAGTAAGCGGGTTTATCTCTCAATGGACACTTTGCTCGCGCCAGCTTCTTTCTCTACGCGTATTACGTGCTCCGCCTTTTCAGCAAAAGCCTCGCTATGTGTCACTGCGATTATCTGTTCAATGGCTTTTAGTCGAGAAATAGCCTCGGCTAATCGGTCAACTGAGCCATCTTCCCTTCCTAGGCTTTCTGTGGGTTCGTCTAGAAGAAGCATGTAGAGGCTGTGGCCCGTTCTAGACTGCATAATTAATTGTCCGAGGCCTAGGCGGTAGGCAAAGGCTAGGAGCGTCCGCTCCCCTCCTGAAAGGTTTGAAGCTTCCCGTTCGTAGCCTTCCTCGCTCTTTACGATCGGAGTATAGGTTTCGTCGATTTTAACGATTAATGGTGAGCCCTCCGCTCCAACGAGTCCGTCTAAGACTTGTTGAACCACCCGTTCCAAGTAAACAATGAATTCACTTCGCAGTTGAGGCTGAATGCTTCTGTAGGCTCCCCGTATGCCATCAACGATCTCCAGAAGCCTACCAATTTTTTCCATTCGATCAATTTTCTGCTGTGCACGGTCTAAACGCTGCCTAAGCTCGTCCATCCTTGATGTAATGTCTCCTTTGCGGCTTTCTGTTGCATCCAGTTTGTGCTTAATGCTGGAGTGTCGTTCAAAGGCTGCGTCACGTAGCCTCCGCGCAGACTCAAGCTCAGTAATGTCAAACTTTGAGATTTCTGTGCGTACAGTGCTGAGTTTCTCTCTAAGCTCCTTTTCCTGCTGTTGACTCTCTTCAAATTCTGTTGAAAGTTTGTTTAGGGAGTCGCGTTCTTCAGTAATTCGGCTTTTTAACTCCTTAATTTGGGGCTCTAATAATTGCAGATTTGAAACAACGCGGTTGACGACGCCGCGGAGCCTCTCAAGTTCCTCAAAGTTTTTCTGGAGTTCAGCTAGCCTACTTTCACGTTCAGTGTTCTCTTGGCGAAGCTGACCAAGAAGGTTGTTTTTATAATCTCCAGTTAGGGGTTGAAGGCATAGTGGGCATTTGCTTTCGGCTGTTAGGCTTGAAATGCGTTGATTGGAAATCGAAGTTTCCTTTATGGCTGCCTCTTGCTCGCCTCGAACGCTTGTCATTTGGTCTTCGAGCGCCGAGAGATTTTTCCTAAGGTCTTCAACTGTTTGATCTGGCTTAAATCCGGCTTCCTGAAGCATGTTTCGGTAAGATCCTTCCTGGGTCTCCATTGATTTTAGGCGTTCTTCTAAGTCGTCGATAAGCATGCTTTTGCGTTGAATTTCTTCTGCGAGCTTCGCGCATGTGTCTTCAATGTTGACGACGTTTGCCTGCAAGCTGGCTTCCTTTCTCCTTAGCTCTTCGTTTCTTTTTCTCATTTCCTCGAGGCTTTGGAGACGACTATCAGCCTCGTTAAGGTCGGCTTCAGCTTTGGCGAATTTCTCTTTTAACCCATCGAGTTCAACCTGAACCTTAGAAAACTCCTCAACTTTTTTGTTATACTCGACTTGAAGCTCGTTTATTCCGGTTACGTCGGGGTCACGCTCATATGCGGTTTTTTCGCCCTTATACTCCTTTTGGAATCCAGCTAGGGCGCTCCATGCTGTTTCGTAGTCTGAAAGCCCGAAGAGCTGATCCAAATTTTTCTGGCGATCCCGTGGGGATACGTCAAGCAGTTCCTTTAGGTGTTCTTGCCGCACCCACACAACTTCGCGGAATAGTTCCTTGTCAAGACCAGTGATAGCCTTGAGTTGTTCGGCGACTGCCTCGCTCTTTACGCTTGCAATCAATTGTTCGCCTTCAAAAAATTTGAGTTGCTCCATGTCTTGGCTTATGCCCTTTCCCCGCCTTCTGAGAGCCCTCCAAAGAGTATAGGCTTTTCCATTGTGAACGAATTCTACGGCTACTTTACCGATGTCCGCCCCCTCTCTGAGGAGATACTCGTAGCTTCTTCCTATGGGGTCTCCGAAGAGGGCGAAGTCAATGGCATAGAGAACGCTTGACTTCCCGCATCCGAGGCCGCCTACGAGGCAGTTGAACCCTTCGGCGAAGGGAACAGTTGTTTTGGCGTGGGACCTTATGCTTTCTAATTGTACGGCTTTAATTCTCATGAGAGGAACTCCTCCATTGCTTCTTTAACCTTGGCTTCTTCCCCCCTTGCCAAGGGATCAATAAGCTTGACAGCCAGCCTCGCAATTTTCTCGGCTTCCTGCTCAGCGTATCTTTCACGGAAAATTTGGAAGAAGTATTCATAGGCCTTTGTTTTAAGGTCCTTTAATCCACCTTCAAAAATTGAGCGGATCACTTCCTCTGGAACCTCAGTTTCCCTTAACCTAAGGAGAGGACGAACAATGAGCGCCTTTTCAGCAGCGTCCCTTATCTTAGCGAAGTCAACCTCCCCGCGTCCAGCTTCAGCGGGCAACATCCCCTTTAAAACGGGGACAATGACTGCTCCAGTCTCGTCAGCCTCCCTCACGAGTTGTACAGCCTTCTCAGTTATTTTCGCAGGGGTCAAGCCCGTGTAGTCGTAATCCAAAACAATGAAGCGCCTAGGCGTGTCAAGCTTGATGCGGTGAAGCGTCGCAACGCCCTTTCCGTCAACTTCAACATGGTAAAAGCCCTTCTCAATTTCGGCGTCGTCGCTGTTCACGGTTTCTGTGCACCCACTATAAACAAGAAGTCCATCATGGAATCTGCCTTTATTTGGTATGTGGATGTGTCCGCCAGCATAATAATTGAAGCCTTCGGGTAGAAGCTCAGGAGTGGCTTCAGCCTCCATGCCCGGAGGTTTCACGTCTGGAAT
>Ga0315314_1002883_pt1 | contig 13890 bp, 15 predicted proteins | sample TDP9_MG_FD_203631 | JGI IMG/M metagenome (GOLD analysis project Ga0315314, IMG submission 203631) | Freshwater sediment microbial communities from Lake Towuti, South Sulawesi, Indonesia - TDP9 | ecosystem: Environmental > Aquatic > Freshwater > Lake > Sediment | place: Indonesia: South Sulawesi...
ATGTGCAGCTCCGGTGCGTTCCTCAACTTCGGCCACTCTGAACCACCCATCAAGATGTTCAAGTGCTGGCTGAATGATGTCCCGGCATACAAGGGCCTCGCAGCTGTTGACGCTTACATTGGAGCCACTGCTATGAGCGAATCCGAGGGGTTCGATTATGGCGGAGGGCATGTGATCGAAGATCTGGTCAGCCGAAAGGAGGTTGAGTTACGAGCAGAAGCCTATGGAACGGACTGCTACCCAAGAAAGGCTATTGAGACGACTATCGTTCTGGATGACTTGAATCAGACTGTTCTCCTTAACCCGCGCAATGCTTATGAGCACTACAATGCAGCTACGAACAGCACTGACAGAATCCTCTACACTTATATGGGGACCCTACTCCCTAACTACGGAAACGTGACTTATTCTGGAGCTGGACAGCTTAGCCCTCTTTACAAGGACAAGAATTTCGAGACCATAGGAATTGGAACGCGAATCTTCTTGGGCGGTGGGATCGGATACGTTATCGGGGAGGGAACACAGCATAGCCCACAGAATGAGTTTGGAACGCTAATGGTCCGCGGCGACCTCAAACAGATGAAGCCCAGATACCTGCGAGGTGCGACATACTATCGGTACGGGACAAGTCTTTACGTTGGCGTCGGCATCCCGATCCCGATTATCAACCTACGCGTCGCTGAATCTGCTGCGCTTCCCGACGACCAAATCTTCACGAACATCCTAGACTATGGGGTTCCATCTCGAAGTAGGCCAGCCGTCAAAAAGGTTTCATACGGAGACTTGAAACTCGGTAGAGTTGTGATAAATGGAAGAAGTATTCCAACATCTCCGCTGTCAAGCTTCAAGTACGCCAAGGAGATAGCTGAGACTCTTAAGCTGTGGATAAAGGAAGGACTGTTCTTCCTCTCAAGGCCGGCTGAGCTTCTGCCGAATCAGAGGGAGTTCAAGCCTCTTGAGGTCCGTAGACATGAGCTGAGAGTCAAGGACATTATGACAGTCAAGGTGACGACGGCTAGGCCGAACCACGATGTAAGGACGATAGCTAGCTTGATCGTCAGGAACGGCGTGGATCACGTCCCCATAGTCGACGACGACAATAGGTTGGTTGGGATAGTCACTTCATGGGACTTGGCCAAGGCGCTGGCAGAAGGAAAGAGTAAACTCGAGGAGGTTATGACTACGAAGGTTGTAACCGCCCGAGAGAACGAGTCTGGTGACGTTGTTGCACGAAGACTCGCCCAACACAATATATCAGGTATGCCTATCGTAGACGACGAGAAAAAGGTGATTGGCATAGTGACCACAGACGATCTAGCGAAGCTTCTAAGGAAGTGGAAAGAATGAAGTTGAGGCTTCTCTACACACGTAGTAACGTCAGCAATCCAGTCATCTCTGACATCGTGCTCAAAACGGAAGTTCCGATAAACATACTTGAAGCAAAGGTCTCCTTAAACGGTGGAGAGATGGTTGTTGATGTTCCCGCTACCGGGAAGAAGCTCGATGAGGTTAAAGAGCTATTCGAGAAGGCAGGTGTCTCAGCTAAGGAGATCAAGTCAGTCATAGAAATCGACTATGAAAAATGCATATCATGTGGAGCATGCGTCTCTCCTTGCCCAGTTCAAGCTGTAAAGCAGAACCCTGAGTGGGACATAGAGCTGGATGAAGGAAGATGCATACGATGCCTCATCTGCGTCAACGCATGTCCCGTCAGAGCGATAAGATCGCCTTGAAAGAGCTGAATAGAAAGGTGGCGTATCCAACCCCAATCTTCGATCGAGGCCTCTTCCGGCTCAGAAGGATAATAAAGCAGTCCAATGTGCTCGCCATCAGCGATATGGCGCACGCCATCGAATCAGGCATAGAATCCATACTTTACCACAGAAGCCAGCTTGAGCGATATATCCGCAGGAGACCCGTCTACGCGCTCTCGCTCGACCCATTGCCGATTGAGGAGTCAACCCCGGAGGTTGTGAAGCTTGCCGCATTGGCCGCTGAGGCTGCCCAGGTAGGTCCTATGGCCGCGGTCCCCGGCGCCTTGGCTGAGCTGGCTGTGAGGGATATGATACTACAGGGGGCCTCAGTAAGCCTCGTCGAGAATGGGGGAGAGATAGCTGCTACTTCAACTCAACCGCTTATCGTGGGAGTTTATGCAGGAGCATCTCCAGTCTCTGGCAGGATAGGTTTTCACTTGGTTCTAGAAGACTTTCCGATAGGCATAGCCACGAGCTCAGCTACTGTAAGCCATGCATTGAACTTCGGTGAGGCGGATGCGGCTGTGGTCGTAGCTGATACAGCGTCTCTAGCTGACGCTGCTGCGAAGGCTGTCTGCAACTCTGTTGTAGGCGAGGATATAGAAGTGTCTGTACAGTCGGGGCTGGAGAGGGCTGAGAGTATCCTAGGGATTAGAGGAGCACTTGTTATTCGGGGGAACTACGTGGGCACAGTGGGTAAGCTTCCCAGATTGGTAAAGTTGAACGGCACGAGAGAAGAGTTGTTCAGGGCAAGTCTTCAGGAGTTACCTCCACAAGAGATTGCTCTGCTCTAGTTCAGATCGAGCCATGACAATCAAGTTTGAATTCTCATTATAAGGCTCAAAGAGCCTTCACGTTGCTTCTCTCTCCTACAACGAACGATATGTTAAGCTGCTTCCCCTTTGAAGGATCCTCGCAAGATTCTGTCCAACCGTTCCGAAGCTAACGATAACCATCCTCATCTTCCTGTCCCCTCTCAGCTAGCCAAGCCCAGCGCTCTCTTGATCGAGTTGTGGTCTGCCCCTACTGTGATGGGCTTCTCGCACGCGCGCTCAACGACCTCAGGATCCTTGAGGCCGTGTCCCGTGGTGACGCATACAACCTCTTCTTCGCGGCTGAGCGCTCCAACTTCGACGAGCTTCTTTAGACCTGCGATGCTGGAGGCGCTGGCCGACTCTACGAAGATGCCCTCAAGCCTCGCTAGGAGCTTTTGGGCTTCTAGGATTTCTTCGTCAGTAACGGTCTCCATAAGTCCCCTCGAACTCCTGACTGCTCTCAACGCCTTCTTCCAGCTTGCTGGTGAACCGATTCTTATCGCTGTAGCAACTGTCTCTGGGTTTGGGACCGGCTCGATTTTGTTCAGTCCTCTTTTGAAGGCTTCGGCTATGGGAGATGCTCCCTCCGCCTGTATGCCAATCATCTTTGGGAGATCCGAGATGAGCCCAAGCTGATTCAGATCATGGAACCCTTTCCAGATAGCGCTTATATTGCCTGCATTACCTACAGGCACGACGATTGCGTCCGGAACCCTGCCTCCCAGTTGATCCCACACCTCATAAGCAAGGGTCTTCTGCCCTTCAAGCCTATACGGATTGATTGAGTTCAGCAGATACAAACCCATCTTGGACTGGGCAAGTTCCACAACAGCTCTCAAAGCATCGTCGAAGCTTCCTTCCAACTGTACCACGCGCGCTCCGTATACCACTGCTTGAGCAAGCTTTCCAAGAGCAACCTTCCCGGACGGTATCACCACGATACACTCAAGCCCCGCTCTTGCCGCGTAGGCTGCGAGGGAGGCGGATGTGTTCCCAGTTGAGGCGCAGGCAACCTTCTCTGCGCCGATCTCAACAGCCTTCGACACTCCTAGAGTCATACCCCTGTCCTTGAAAGAGCCCGTGGGATTCTCGCCCTCATTCTTCACATGCAGCCTCTTGAGCCCCAAGCTCTCCGCAAGCCTGATGGATCTATAGAGGCTCGTCCCACCCTCCCCCAAGCTCACCTTCACCGAAGCCTTGTCTAACGGAAGAAGCTCCTCGTACCTCCAAACGGACAGGGGCCTCGCCTTCCAGAGGGAGATGTCGACTGACTCTCGCAGACTGTCGTAGTCATATCTCACCTCAAGCAAGTCTCCACAACTCTTGCAGGCGTACACGATCTCGCTTGAGAAGTAGTGAGCTCCACATCCGATGCATTCAAGATGGTGGTTCGTGTTTCTCAACCCTCTTCGACAAGACTCGCTCCTCTAGCGGGCTTGGATGAGAAAGCTTGACAGCCAACCCCTCCGGCCTCAAACGCCTCCTTCATGGCTTGAGCAACCCGGATGGCTGGAGTCCTTCTCTCGTCGACGATCGCGATCATTGCTGGGCCAGCTCCGCTTATGGCTACCCCTGCAGCTCCTGCAGCGAGAGCGCTCTCTCTGACTTTCTGGTAGCTTGGAACAAGTTTAGCTCTCGCCGGCTCTACGACAGCGTCTATCATGCTTCGGCCGATGAGGTCTATATCTCCAGAAAGCATCCCAACGATCATGCCCGACACTTGACCAATGTTGTGGACCATCTTCTCCATCGGAACAGACTGAGGAAGGACTGAGCGAGCCATCTCAGTCTTCTTTTGGGCAAAAGCAACCGCGGGTACAGCTAACGCGACTCCGAGATTGGGAGGTGGAGCCAACCCTATTGTGTGGAACGGTTCGTACGACCGAATTATTGTAAAGCCTCCCAAGATCGAAGCTGCAACATTGTCTGCATGTGGAAACCCTGCGGAGGCGGTTTCTCCCTTTGCCGCGAGCTGGATCACTTGATCATTCGATAAACCTAACTCCATAATCCTGTTCAGCCCGACAGCGCATGCAGCAGCGCTTGCGCCGCTACTTCCCAATCCTTTGCCAACTGGGATTCCCTTCTCGATGCGGACTCTCAAGCCGCATCCGCTCGGCAATCTCTCGGCCACACAGTTTGCGACGAATCCTGCGGTATTCTTGTCCGGATCACATGGGATGCATTCTGAATCGACTCCACTTACCTCAACCTCAATTTTCCCTCGTGAAGTAACTTCGATCCTGAGTATATCTTCGAAAGCATCGTGAGCCAGACCGAAGACGTCGAATCCTGGCCCCAGGTTTGCGGTAGTTGAGGGTGCAACAACTTTGACGTAGTTGGCTGAGAGAGGTTTAGCCAACCTCTGAGGTCTGTTGAATCCGCTTCCGCTGAAGATGCTTCCTGCTTGCGGCTTAGCAGCATCCTGCGGCATCTGTTTGACATTCATTTTATTCTAGTCTCCTCTGTACTTGTTCAAAATGAGTTGGAACAGCAAGGATCTGAAGAAAGCTTAGTCGAAAGAGGTTCTCGCCGTCCGACTCAGTTGGTTGTCTGAGTCGTTGTGGTCGTAGTGGTAGTAGTAGTTGCAACGGTCGTGAAGAGCTTCGAGTTCAACGCGGAACCTCTATGTGAGAGTTAACCCATAGAGGAGAGCATATAAGTTTTATTCCAACGGCTTAAACAAGGACCTGCTACCATCAATATGCTGGCTTCATTCGCTTAAATACGTCATGCTTCCAATGCAAAGAGCTGTGGACTCTCAAATTCGGTGCGCGTAACCTCTCCTTTCGCTCGAGATCATCTAACTCAATCTCAAGCCTTGCGAGAACCTATAATACTTCTATCTTTAACGACCTCATTGACCCAGAGATATATCATAGATTATTGTTGAGAATGGAGAGGAGAAGATTCAGTCGACTTCTTAAATCTGAGCAGATAGTGCAAAACACCGCCGTATCGGTCAACCAGTTCGAAACCAGAATCTTTGCACCAGTCGGTTACAGTCGTTCGACGAGGGTAGTCTGGATCTAGTAAGAATTCGCCTATTGCGAGTAAGCCGTCATCTCTGAGAACACGCTTGATCTCAAGTAATGCTTTCTTCCTGTTTGGGATTTCCGCCGATACTGCAATCATGAAAGCTCGATCGAAAGTGTTATTTGAGAAGGGGAGCTCATAGGCGGATGCTACTCTAGCCATCACGTTTGCTATTTTAGCTCTCTGAAGACTACTCTTAAGTCTTGAAATTACAGATGGCTGAATATCTATTGCAAAAACCTTTCCGTTTTCACCAACGCGTTTCGATGCTTCAATCGTAAAGGTTCCAGGACCGGGCCCTATTTCCAAAACGTGCATTCCCTCTCTTATGCCCATCCAATCAACTACTTTCGCTGGTGGCTGTATTCTCCTCCTGATAGGATTGTCGATAAAGCGAGCAATGAAAGCAGGGATCGGAAAGTGAATGAATCGGCGCATAATCCTAATTACAACTTCAACTAAGACGAAGCAACTTACCAAGATAGTAGCTATCCAAAGAATTATCGTGAGTATCACGGAAGTCATATTACTCTTCTATGGCACAATGCCGCTATCAAATATAACGCAATGCTCACACCAGAACTGTATCCACACTATATTGAGTTGGCAGGTGGAAGAGTGAAGGCTGTAGCCATCGCGCATACCGCATGCTAGGAGCCTCTTTCTGCATAAATCACTCCTAGAATAGGTAAGACCTCTTCGATTCTGATGGATAGGAAGCCAGCTTCCTCAAAGAACTTCGTGAGATTCCCGTGCTTGAACCATGAACTCTCGACTCTTGATGCTTTATTCCTACTTTCTTAGGATCTCTGCGTCTTTAACTGCAGACTTCAATCTCTCAATGCATTCGTGGTCACGAACGTTTGCAAAGTATTCCTTTAGCCCCTCTGGCATCTTTGAGCTCTAACCTGTGAGTTGCCTACAATTTTGATGTAGCCTGAAATTCTTAAGTATGAGGTTGTTCGAACATGCTAGAGATGTGTAATGACACCGTCCGACCTACTTGGTCAGATTATGACGAGGAATGTGCAGACCGTTGCTCCTTCCGACCCGTTGAAGGATGCTCTTGAAAAGATGCTCTCGAAGGATATCGGCAATGTGGTTGCGGTCGAGAATGATGTCCCTGTAGGCATAGTCACGGAGCGAGATATCTTGAGGAGGGTTGCCAAGGGTGAGGACGTGTCAAAACTGCTTGTACGCGAGATCATGTCAAGCCCAGTCATAACTGCGACGCCTGAGAATAATGGAATAGAAGCCGTTGACATTATGCATAGAAACAATATCAGGAGACTACCTGTGGTCGATAGGGGTAGATTGGTTGGGATTGTAACGCAGAAGGATCTCATATACTGGGTCCTGAGAGTGGCCTATGCGCCATATCCGCCGCGATAGAAGCACGTCAAGAGCCTTCAATCATGGTACGGGTGAAGCCACGGTGAATGCGATAACGTTGAATCCGGGGGTCAGGGAAGCGACCGACGAATACACATGGCTGGGCTAACGGTTACGCTTGTGGAGTGGAAACCCACTTTGATAAGAATTGTGAAGACGAGCGCGAGTCCTCAAGGCTCTTGAAGCATCTGCCGTGGGAGGAGCTTTCCTTATGCTTCACCTGTTAGGTCTACTGGTCGCTTCGTTCTTCGCGGCGCTGGCAGGTGCAGTTTCACCTGGCCCTGTCTTCGCTGTGACCGTTGCGGAATCTGTGAAGAGAGGCTACCGAGCTGGACCGTTGATAGTTCTAGGCCACTTCATGTTGGAAGCGATTATAGTTTCAGTTCTCTTCTTTGGGTTGGGGTCTCTTCTCGCCTCCGATCAGGCGAGGATGGCGATTGGATATGGAGGTGGAGCCGCATTGATCTCGATGGGCCTCTATCTGGCGTGGTCCTCAAGAAATGTTCATCTCCAAGCAGAAAGAAGTGGGAGTCACAGATTTTCTTCGTACGGTTCGATAGTGTCTGGGTTCCTGACGAGTTGCTCCAACCCGTACGTCCCATTATGGTGGGTTGCGATTGGTGTTCCAATCATGTATAAGAGTTTAGAAATCGCAGGTGTCATCGGGTTCGCTCTATTCCTGATTGGGCATGGTGCAGCGGATATGGGATGGTTCAGCTCGATAGCATATTGCGTTGATAAAGGCAGGAGATTCATGAGCGATCGCTTTCTACGTTATCTAGTGGTTGGAAGCGCACTCTTCCTAGCGGTTCTCGGCATTTATTTCATAGTTTCCTCCGCGTTGACCTGACGTGAAAGATACTTGGCGGATGCAGCGGAAATCTCGCAAAAAGATTCAAGCTTATAAAGATGAGACAGAAAACTCTTTGTTATGATCGACAAACTCAATATTTCAATAAATAATGAAGTTCTTGAAAAAGTTCCTGATCTGTTTGTCAAAACAAAAGTTGTCAGAAATGTATCTGTAGGAAAACCTCCACAAGAACTTCAAGACAAGAAAAATCAGCTTCTTGAAAAGTGGAAAGGGAAAAGTGAAAGCGATCTAAACTCGATCCCTGAGATCATTGCATATCGCCATTTGCAAGAAAAGCTTGGATCTGATCCGAAAGAAATGTTTCCCGCCGTTGAAAGTATGCTGGTAAGAGGAATCCTGAGAGGCAAATTTCCCACAATAAACTCTGCCGTGGACGCTGCAAACATCACCTCTGCTGAAAATCTAATCCCAATAGGGCTTTTCGATCTAGATAGAATAGAAGGCACTGTTGAATTGAAATTAGCACTTCAAGGTGATGAATTTATTCCACTTGGAAAGAATATTCCCGAAAAGTTGAAACCAAACACTCCAATCTTAAAAGATTCCAAAAAGATTTTTTCAGCAGTCGGGGTCAGAGATTCAAAAGATACGATGACAACATCTGCCTCGAGAAATCTACTTCTATTCAGCTGGGGAACAAGTGAAGTTGATAAAGAAAAAGTCGTCGAAGTTCTCGATGAATGCGCTTCCCTGATTCAATCAAACAAATAACTGGCAGCGAGGCTCCGAGTAGCGTGATATATAAGGCGCAGGGCCGCCTAATCTCCTCTTGTTTTTTAAAAAAAAAGGCTCAAACAATAAAACCTATGAAGGCTTTAGACTTTCTGGACAATAATCAGCGCCTTTAGGTATCCCTGCCACTTGCGGTGTCCTTCTTGCGCCCAGGCGTAGCCGCAGACGTGTGACACCGAACTCTTAGCCTATTGATCTTAGAATGCCTCTGACTCTAGACTTGACGCTTACTTCAAGCTTCGGCCAGATCTTTGTGCCTGGGAGAACTCTAGCCGCTTCTCCAATTCTACAACTCGGCCCGATTACCGTGTCGTGGCCGACACTTACTCCAGAGTCGATGACGCATTGCTCGCCTATGACGCAGTGGTCTAGTCGCGTAAAGTTTGCGATCTGCGTGTCCTCGTAAATTATTGAGCCTACGATTTTGTTTCCATGGCCGATTCGCACGTCCGGTGATACCACAGAATTGGGCCTCACAGCGGTTCCGGCTTCAATCGAACAATTCTTGCCGAACATAGCTGGTCCATACAGTTTCCCATGAATTTGAGCGTTTTCACCTATCACTACCGGGCCTTTGATCGCTGTGCCATCAACTTCAGCGCTTTCTGCTATCTGAGATTTCCTAAGCTTCTTGAGGGCCCATCTGTTGGCCCTAACGTAGTTCTCTAGGCATCCTATATCGATCCAGAAGTCGCTCGTCCTATAACCGAATAATCTTTCGCCTGCCTGCATCAACTTTGGAAATAGATCACGTGAGAAATCGCAGGGCTGGTCAGTTGGGACATAGTCTAGAACTTCCGGCTCCAGTACGTAGAGTCCTGTATTGGCGAGATTGCTGAAGCACTCACTTGGCCTTGGCTTCTCGATAAATTTGATGATGACATCGTCTCGATCTAACTGTGCAATACCGTACTCAGATGGCTTCTGTACAGGTGTCAAAGCCAAGGTAGCTATGCCATTCTTCCTTCTATGAAAGCCCAATACTTTCTTGAAATCTATTTCAGTGATATTATCGCCTTGTATTACGACGAACGTATCATCTATTTCCTGTCTAATGTTCCTCACTGAGCCTGCGGTTCCGAGAGGTTCTTCCTCCGCTACAATCTTCATTCTTGCGCCGAGCTGAGAGCCGTCTCCAAAGTAGTCTTTGATCTCCTCGCACAGATAGTTTGTCGTTACAATGATATCGCCAAAGCCATTCTTAACCAAATATTCGACTATATGTTCGAGGATCGGCTTCCCTACGAGAGGTAGCATTGGCTTCGGTCGAGTGTACGTTAGCGGTCTTAATCTTGATCCGTATCCGCCTGCAAGAACAAGCGCCTTTATACTCGCCAAACTTAACCTCCTGAATTACAGATGCTTAATCAGCCTCGAAATTTCTCGTGTGCAGCGCCCATACAAGTACCAGAAACAGGCTCCACAAACCCGCCTGAGGTGAATCGCCGTCAGATATGGATCTGGTTTGAATGAGTAGCATGATGCTTGGTCTTCCTCAACTTTGCGAGTTGCTTTTAGAGAGATAACACAATCCAAAACCTTCTTTTTCTCGCCGAGATACCTGGCCAAATCAGTAGAGGTTATGATTCCCACCAGCTTCGGTCCTTCAATGACTGGAAGCCTCCTAATCCTATTCTCAATCATCTTCTTGGCTGCATCACTGACAGGATCATCTGGAGTAACAGATATGACTGGGGTCGACATCACTTCCGAGATTCTCACTTGTGCCGGGTCGTACCTCCTTGCAACAACCCTCCTAAGGATGTCTCTTTCGGTAATAATTCCAAAGATATCTCCATCACGGACAACGACCAGCCCCCCCACTTTCTTTTCAGTCATCGTAGTGGCTGCATCAAGAACGGTTTTTGAGGATTCTATCGTTACAACTTCTCTAGTCATTACTTCTTGAACCGAACTCAATGGAATTCCTTCTCATAGGAACAAGTAGTTCTCCTGTATATATGGTAGCGCAAGCCTATCGCAGTTTTCCATACTCTTGAAGAAAGGGAAGGCTTTCGCAGAAACATATACATAGAGGTCTTCTTGAAGTGATCTATGGGGATATGAAAATGGTGTTTGCTTGTCTACTGATCTGTTGTGAGCCAGGCAAGTTCAAGAGCGTTGCTGGTGAAGTCAAGAAACTTAAGGGAGTGAAGAGAGCTTTCGGTGTCCATGGAAGATGGGATGCTGTGGCAGAGATTGAAGTTGCTGACATAAAGGCGCTTGGTGAAATGGCGTTGAAGATCAACGGGTTGCTCGGTGTCAAGGCTACAGAGACACTCGTCGGTTTTTAGGAGGATTCGAACATGAACGCTTGCATCTTGATTAGAGTCCTCCCGGGGAAGGCGGCTGCTGCGTTGGAAGCTGTGAAGAAGTTCCCTGAAGTCAAGAGTGCCTACTTCGTCCTCGGCCGATATGATATAGTTGCCTTCGCTGAAGCACCGACCTACGAAGCCCTCAGTTCACTGTCATCGAAGATAAACGCGATTAAGGAACTCAAGAGTACGGAGACGCTGACCGAAGCATAAGAGACCTGTAGAAACGCTCTGAACACCCTCACTTTTTCTTGCCTATTCCAGTCTCATTAGTCAGTAAGGCTGCGGTTCAGCAAGGTTCCTAGAAAAGTTTTTCGTGACGACGCTTCAGCCTTCCCTGTGGGCGATGACGAGTCCGGCCATATAAAGATTGGATGAGTTGGATCTCGACGGTTGCCTCTATGTCGACGATTCTAGGCTTTGGCGTCTAGCGAAAGTCTTTTAGGGTGATCTGTACATACGTAGGACGGATGAGCAGATATGTTGGCTCACCACGCGACTGTCACGCCCACCGTACAGTGGGTGAACGTCGCCAACTATACGGGTTTGTTCTCAGGCTCCTATTGCTGGATCGTCGGGACAGTTTCAGCATTCTTACCTGAGCCCTGTTACCTGATAGGCTCGTTATTAGCCTCACTCGCTATTTCTACAGCCGTCATTCTTCTCACGTCTAGCGAGTAGAATAGCTGTTTTGTTTCTCTCGCTATTTCTTCGATTTCGAAAAGGCTTTCTGATTGAAAGTCAATTTAAAATACCTATTAAAGGTGAATGTAACTACTATGACTGCTAAAGTATTTGTTTCAAGAAGGGTACCGGAAGCCGCGTTGGAGCTTCTTGGCAAGAGCTGCCAATTTGAATTGAATGAGAGAGATGTTCAACTCTCGAAGAAGCAGTTGATTCGTAGAATAGCAGACAAGGATGGTTTGATCTGTCTTCTTACGGACCGAATCGACCGAGAGATCTTGGAGTCGAACCCGAATCTGAAGGTGGTCTCGAACGTCGCTGTAGGATTTGACAATATAGATGTTAAAGCAGCTAACGCTCGGAGGATAATGGTCACTAATACGCCGGGAGTACTTACCGAGACGACGGCTGACTTGGCTTGGGCGTTGCTAATGGCTTCTGCGAGACGTATATGTGAAGCCGAGAGGTTCGCTAGAGCTGGTAAGTTCAAGGGTTGGGGGATAATGATGTTGCTAGGGAACGATGTCTACGGGAAGACCTTGGGGATCTGCGGCTTGGGAAGAATCGGCCGCTCTGTGGCCAAGAGGGCGTCAGGCTTCGGGATGAGAATCCTCTACACCGACATAGCTAGAGCGGAGGAGTCTATTGAGAGAGAGTTGAAGGCCACATATGTCGATAAGGACATCCTATTGAGAGAATCTGACTTCGTAACCTTGCATATGCCCCTTCTCCCGGAGACAAGACACTATATTTCAACTAGAGAACTGAACCTCATGAAGAAGACTGCTCATCTAATCAATAGTTCAAGGGGGCCGGTTGTGGATGAGAAGAGCTTGGCAATAGCTCTTCAGAAGGGAACGATTGCCGGAGCGGCTCTAGATGTCTATGAGGAAGAGCCGAAGATCAAGCCAGCTCTACTGAAGTTAGAGAACGTGGTTTTGATGCCTCACATTGGGAGTGCTTCAGTTGAGACGAGAACCAAGATGGCAACGATGGCCGTTGAGAACTGCATCGCAGCCCTCAGTGGAAAGAAGCCGCCAAACCTCGTAAACCCTGAAGTACTACAGGACTAAGATTTGGAAAGAGACTGCAGCTAAAGAGAACAGTAGAACAGTTTCAGAAAGCCATCTGGGACTACTTCGAACTAACGGATTTCTTTTAGGCCGTTGGACAGGATGATTACAGGTACCTAGATGGGCACTTCTATTGCGGCATCAAGCTTGGAGTAGTATCTTCTGATTTCTCCTGCCCCGTACTTTGACCTGAACTTCTCCACCACTTCCTTGACCTTATCTGGGTCCGATACTGGGTTGGCCTTGACAGTGATTTTTCTTCCTTTGGCTGAGATTCGCATCTCAGGTTTAGCCGTCACGTTCTTGTACCAGTCGGAGTCAGATCCCTTGACAGGAAGCAGATAGAGGTTTCCACCCTCATGCACAAACCAGACGGGCGTTGAGATGCTTCGCCCCGACTTCCTACCCGTAACAGTGATTTCCAGCTCTCTACTCGAGGCTAGGCTCCTCAAAAACTGGGTCAGCCATAATGAATCTCCGGCAACTCTATCCGACAACGTATCTCTTAGCCTTTTTGAATGATGTTATGCGAGTTACACTTTCACAAATAGATCCAATACGAGTAGCGGAAGGGTCAAGATTATGATCTTAACCCAATTCGCCCAAGTATTCTTCACATATTCCATTAATTTCTTATGCCGAGCCTGTTCCAAAACGTTGAGGAACTGTGGTACAGCATAGAATACGATTACACATTTTCCAACGGTCGAGAAATTCCACTGGATGACTGTTAAAAATCCGATCCAGACCAGAAAGATTAGTGTCACTATGACGGCTACGACAATGCTGGCGAAATTGAAAAAGAGGTGACCAAGTCGAAGAAATTGATCACATGTCTTTCTTGCATAAAGGTCCGTAGATATGCCAATCACTGTAAGAAAGACGTACAGTCCCCAGTAGAACAGTAACACCCCGAAGATCAGCGATACGTTTCCTAGGCCTGCATAAATTCTAAGCCCAATGACCGATGCTATTAGACCGATAACAAAAGTGCCTCTGGTTCTTTCTATTTCAAGTCTTATCAAATCGTTGTCTTGTGGGTTGATCTGACTTTTCGACAAACTAAAACCCCAAGGAAATTGCGTTCCTATATGATAAAAACTTTCAACTAGGACTTTAGAGAGGGGTTTCTCCCTATCAGCCATTTGTCGAGCTTCTCTGGGTTATGTATGTAGTTCTCGTCCGGTACGATGGAGTGAACTAGCTTCTCAGCAT
>Ga0315314_1002884_pt1 | contig 13889 bp, 16 predicted proteins | sample TDP9_MG_FD_203631 | JGI IMG/M metagenome (GOLD analysis project Ga0315314, IMG submission 203631) | Freshwater sediment microbial communities from Lake Towuti, South Sulawesi, Indonesia - TDP9 | ecosystem: Environmental > Aquatic > Freshwater > Lake > Sediment | place: Indonesia: South Sulawesi...
TTTTTGGCTTGTTCCCAACACTTTAGGGGTTCGGTTGGGTATTCCGTCATTTTTATGGCTGCTGTCATCTCAGAACAACTCCTCCAAGCCTGTCAGCTGCTCAAGAAAGGCTTCAACTCGCGTTCGGAACTGACCCCATGGCACGGTGACGTCGAATTCAAGCGGGTACGTCTGCACTCCGACTTGGTTTAGAGCGTCCTTCAACGGAGGAATTTCTATGCCGTGGGGGTCGCAGAACTTGTTCTGAATAATCAGGGCGCCGTTGACGCTGTATTCCTTAGCCAGGTTGGCTGCGTGCTGTATTCGTGTGAGCTCGGGCCAGTCTTTGCTTGGGCAGGGAACACGATTAACGTAGCGCGCAGCGATGGCTTCGAGCCTGTCCTCCATGGGGTTCACGTTGTTCCAGTAGTAGCGTGTGCCAGTGCAGTGCTCGTCTATAACAAACGTGGCGCCCAGGTCTTCGACGTTCTTCATGAAAACTCGGTCGTCGTCCTCGCTTCCAATAATCATCAGGCGTATGTCAGATTTCCTGCTCAACTTGCGGCTGGGCAGTTCCTGCAGCAACTGCTCCAGCGCTTTGTTGTGTTCTCTTTTGTCCACCATTTGGCTGCTGAGCGTCATCTCCATGGCTTCGAGACCGGTGATTTTGGGTGGGTTAATCTTTCGGTATTCTGAGATTCTCTTCATGAGTTCCCTGTTTCGGTTGAGTACCTCTATGCCCTTATCCAAGGCTGCGTTGGTTATTGTCTTGCCCGTCCATTTTTCTAGGCTCTGCTTGAACTTGGCGAGTTCCTTGGTGAAATACGGTACGGCTCGCGGTGTCTGGACGCCGTGGGGCACATGGATGTAGTAAGTGTACTCGATGGGGATGTGAAGTCGCCAGGCGTTGAAAGCCTGTCTCAGGTGAAGGCAAGACTGTCCCTCAACAATTCCATCCAAGTAGTTGAACCTTCCTCTCAAGCCCTGAGCAAGGCAGTCGCGGCAGAAGTGGCAGTACATGGCAAAGATGTAGGGTTCCGTTACCGTAGGCGGCTCGTGGCTGCCTAGAATCCTAACTGGCAAAATGTCAGCTGCGTACAAGATTTCCTCGGGCACGTATGTACACAAGTATCCCGTTACTTTGTTTCCTGTCTTCTCCTTCCAAGCCTTGGCGTATTCGTGTCGATGGTCAATCCATTCCCGAAACTGTGTAAAGATTTCTTCAGTCAATTCTGATGAGCCTTCCCAACATTGCGATTATATAATTTTGTTCTTTCAAATATAAGAATATTGGTGTTTATAGAAATGCTTGAAAGGACAAGATTCAAATCTTTTCACGAAAGGAAAGAGAATGAAGAGAAAACTAGAGGCTGCGGAACATGCTAGACGAGTCGGTTTTTCAAGAGATAAGAGACCGAAGCCTGGAATTCTTCAGGCTCTCACACCATGATAAATCTCACGTGGAAAGGGTCTACAACCTGGCTCTGCGGATAGCGAAAGAAGAAGGCGCTGATTTAGACGTGGTTAAGGCTGCGGTTCTGCTCCATGACATAGCCAGAGCCATGGAAGACGAGGGCACGATAGCAGACCACGCAACCGAAAGCGCAAAGATGGCGAAGAGGATACTTGAAGAAGTCAACTTTCCCAGAGAGAAAACAGCAGATGTCATCCATTGCATTGAGGCGCACAGGTTCAAAAAAGGCGTTGAAGCCGAGAGCTTAGAGGCAAAAATACTTCAAGATGCGGACAGACTGGACATTATCGGTGCAATCGGAATAGCAAGAGTGTTTATGCGAGGCGGCTGGAGCAACCAACCCATGCACGACCCGGAGGTGCCGCCCAAAGAAAAGTACGACGGTCGGTCACAGACGCCTATCAACCACATTTACGAGAAAATTCTGAAGGTCAAGGACACGGTCAACACGAAGACAGCCAGAAGAATAACGGAAGAGAGACACAGATTCGTCGAACAATTCATCGACAGATTCCTGAAAGAATGGAAAGGAGAAATGTAACCTAAGCCGACTTGAGCCCGCTGCCTTCAACAAACATTCGCAACCTCTTAACAGCGTTCAACCGTTCTTTTTCGCCCACTCTCGCCTGCTTTACAGCGGTTTCCAAGATTTCGATTATCTCATCATAAGCACGTCTGTCAACTGGAAACGGAACGCCGTCCTTGCCTCCCACGGCAAAGCTGTACTTCACGGGGTCTTTCCAGCTCGGTTGAGCCCCATAAATCAGCTCAGCGACCAGCGCCAAGCCTCGGATGGTTGCGGGTCCAACGCCTCCGATGCCCAACAATTCCTCGAAGTTCTTTGGCTGAAACTCATATAGTCTCTTAGCGGTTTCCCAACGAATTGCACGAGGCACGGACAACACTTTCACAGCATATTCCTTCCCTTCTGCTCCAGAAATCCATTTTTGCAGCGACGTCTGATGAACTGGTCGAACTGAATCAAACAGCCTCATCACTTTTTGGGGCTTGTCTTTTACAATGTCGACTGAAACCCTGCGGCAGTCTTCGCTCTCTTTAGCCGTCATGTCTAAAGCGGCGTTTCTCCTTGCGTCGCCCACTATAGCATCGTGTGGCTCCACAACAAAGCTTTGAACATGCGTGGACAGCCAGTGATACCTCCGCGCTGTTCTGTCTTGTGCGCTCATCCCCTGTTGCACGACCGCCCACTCGCCGTCCTCTGACAAGAAAAACGCGTGGTGGTATAATTGATAGCCCGCCTGAATGGCTGTGTTGTCAACCTTGGCGCTCATGCGACTGGCGTAACGCAACTCCTCGATTTTGCTCGTTGACAGACCAAACTGTTCGCCGGTTTGACTTATCTCGTCGGGTGTTTTTCGTGATGTTCTGCCCTTGCCGCCGCAGACAGTCAACCCGTGTACGTCTGGGTTTAACGCGTTCTTGAGCACGCCCGTCAATACTGTTGTGACGCCTGAGGAGTGCCAGTCGTAGCCTAGGACGCAGCCCAGAGCCTGGAACTAGAACGGGTCGGAGATTCGACGCATGAGTTCGTCTCGACCGTGCTCGTCAACTATCATTGTTGTTATCTCACGTGCGAGGTCTATCATTCGAACAACTAGCCAGCGGGGCGCCCTTCCATGATTAAGCGAAAGATTAGCTAAACCAGTTCTGTGCAACAAGCCCACCGTTATAATACGGGAAATAATATGGCGTAGGGCAATCGTATTAAAGATGCTCTCTATGCCTCACCAAGTGACCTTCTCGATCGATTTCCCCGTGCCGAATCCTCGTTGAAGAAATAGGAACACTATCCTCGGCGGGAATCATGTCGATAACAACCAGCGCGAGAGGTCTGAGCCCAGCAGCTCTCCGTTTCTCGTTGATTGTTACGCCCACGTGTTCAGTTTCCTCGCTGACCACGAGAGCATCGGCGATCGTTGTTGAAAGGGTTATACCAAAGGGTGTGTCCAACGGAACAATCTTGGCTCGGTCGAAAACGCCCTGCTTCCTAAGGTAACTCCTTAGTTCCCTAAGCCTCTCCTCGTAGGTTGCAACTTCATGGTTCTTCCTCAGCTCCCTCGCCAGCTGGTCAGAAGACAAGCCTACCATGACCCTTTCGCCCACGTCAAAAGCCTTCCTGATCAGGGCTCTGTGACCCTTGTGAAACTCGTCGAAGGTTCCGCCTACGAGCACGGTCTTGAACTTTCTATCCATCGGATTCACGTTGCCGTTGCCAGATGAGCGCCCTGAGGGCTGACTTCCGCCACAACAACCTTGTCACGGGGCAGAACCTTCTCAAAAACCCTTGCAACACTTTTAACCTTATCCTTATCCACCAACGCGTGAACAGCTTCACCCAGCATATTTTGTGCTGCACCCACTGCACCAGCCTTCTCTGCGGCAGTCATAAGCTCAACCACACGCTTTGTTGCCAACCCTGTCTTTTCCGCAAAATCTCGACAAGAACGCAAGAAATTCTCCAGAGAAGGCTCCGCGAGGATTCTATCAAGAGTCTTCTGTCCCATGTCGTTTATGATTGCCCGTTTCCTTGTTGAGTTGAGAAACTCGCTGGTTAAACGCGGCTGGAACACTCCCGCCACTATGTAGAAGTCAGGTGGGATGGGTATTCGGTCAACAGACCCGTGGTTGGGTGCACCTGGCTCCAGCACGATAACGCACCCGCCAACCATGACGCCGCTGACCGTGCCCAACCCCGTCTTGCACTTCACCTCGGCAACATGAGCAATGCGACCGACATCTCGATAGGTGAGGCTCAAACCCACAGCGTTGGATAATGCAAGAGCTGTGCCCACTGCGCCTCCAGCGCTTGTGCCGAATCCAGAACCGATGGGAACCTCAACTCTGTGTCTAACCTCGACGCTGTAGGGTTGATTCACACGTTCCAGCAAAGTGTCCACTACCGTTTTCGTAGTGAAGGCTTCTGGAGCATTTTTTCCGTTTATAAAAATCTTGGTCTTTTTTGCCTTCGACTTAGTGATTTTGACTTCTGTGAATACTCCCTTTTTTAGGCCGAAGCCGCCGCCTCGAGCTCCAACACGTTCAAGGTTGATTATCGGTTTCCCGTCAGTTTCTCTGTCACAGATTTGAAAAAAACTCGAGATTCCTGCAGGAGAAAAAGCTCTGCTGCTTCTCGTCACGCCTTGGCCTCTTCTTGAGTTTTAAGACTTGGAAAGGCTCGGTAACACGCCTTCAGTATGGGTGGACCCAGCAACAGGAGGAAAGGGATTTCGGTTGTGAAGGTCCAAAGAAACCAGCCTAGACTAAAAGAGAGTGGCGTTCCAAAGTAGGCGACTAGTCCTAGTCCAATGATTAGGCTTCCCACGCCCAATCCTATGACTGAACCCACGGCGTAGCTTCTCCACTCAGCCCACAGAGCGGCTGCAATGAGTATTAGAAGGTAGCTTCCACCCACAACAGCGAGAAAAAGAATCAAGGTTTCAACCTCTGAAAGCTGTATCTGGTAGAGCGTCCGTGTTTCAGGAATAGCAATTATGGAGTAGACTCCTACGAGGAGCGTCAGAGCGCCCACCGCCACAACAGGCACAAGCTTCTTCCAGTCAAGCCGTTTCCTCGCAATGTAACCAACGAGAAAGAAACCCAAAAAGTTCGAGGGGACGCCAACAGTCACGCTTAGAAGGGCGTTTCCATGAATGACCATGTCGCTTGCAAAGATGCCGATTAACGCGCCTACGCCGCCAACCCACGGTCCAAAAAGCATGGCGAAGACACCTGGAACGACAACCGCTGGCCAGAATCGAACAACTCCCAAGGGTTCAGGCGCAAAGACACCGAAGTACGTGACCAGGCCGATTCCAGCGTACAAGGCGGCGTTGACGGCGATCAGGCTAATCTGAAGAGGCGTCAATAAACGTTTACGTGCAGGATGCTCGTGAGTGTTCATGTCTCTCACCTCAGTGCAGAGTTTGAATCATGGGTTCTTTATCTTTAAATAAGAATTTCGTATGTATTCTTTAAACACCTTTAAATTGCATGGGCTTTCCCTAAACCATATGAAATTGGTTACTTTTGTTTTCGGAAGATCTTGCCTCCGTCGTTGGACTCACCTGCGACGTATTCAACTCAGATTCTACCAGGGCACAATCCCTCTTTTTTCTGCAATGATGAAGTGTGATTTCTGAAAAAGATGGGCAGACCCTGCGGAAAAGCTATAGCTGAACCGTGAGAACAAAGTAAAATAAAAAGGCAAACTGGAAGGAGGTGACCAGATGAATATTTTCTTGGTTGAAACCTATCTAGCTAAACACGAAAAACAAGCAGAATTCCAGAAACTGCTTAGAGAATTCCTCAGATTCAAACATGAAAACCCTAAGCTGTTTGAAGGACTGAAATCATGGAAACTCCTTCAACAAGAATTCGGCGGAATGGGCAACCTATACATCGAAATGTGGGAATTCAAGAGCTTGCCCGAAATGGAGAAATTCAACGCAAAAATCTTCGGAAACAAAGAAATGAAAAGAATCCAAGCGGAGTTTCATACATTGATAGACCATACAACATTCGCTCGATTCATATGGAATACAGTTGCGTAGAATAAGAAAAGAAAGGGTTTGGCGTTTGAGAGGCTATACAATTTCCATTACGAGCTTGCTTTCAAGGTTGACTACGTAGGAGAAGAATTCGCCAAATACCTTTTGAACCTTCGGGTCAGAAGCCTTTTGCCACATGCTATTGAAAGCATTCAAATCCGCATAAACCACTTCTTTAACGAATGTAGGCTTGCCTACTATTGCCTGATAAACATCGTAGGACTTGACTTCTGGGAGCTTCTCAAAGAAAGGCTTTGAGGTTTCAGCACACCATTTGACAAAATTGCCCATCTTCTCAGCGGGAACGTCAAAGCTGAACACATGTTTAACTACCATTTCGATTCCCAGTTATTGTTGTTTGAGGGATTTACATATAAGTCTAAGCACAAACCCCAAGCTCAAGAATTGCGAAAACGCTATAGCTGAACCAGTTCCATAAACTCGAGTGGGTGTCCACATTGCTTGAAGGTAGAAATGTGAATCTGAGAATCATGGAGAAAGAGGACGTGCCACAGTTTGCAGAATGGATCAACAAGCCTGAGGTTTTTGGTGAATATAATCCTCTGCATCAGATGTCCAGAACAGAGGCAGAGAAGATGCTTGACAACCCCCTTGAACTGAAGCCATTCTTCATAGAGAAAAAAGACGGAAGCAAAATCGGTTTTGTAGCCCATTTTCACGTTCTACACGTTGCAGGAAAGCTGTCGGAAATCGGCTATTCCTTAGTTCCAAGTGAGAGAGGCAAAGGCTACTGCACGGAAGCTGTAAGGATTATGGTGGATTACTTGTTTCTATCGAGAGATACAATGCGGATTCAAGCTTGCACAGATACGAGAAACCTTGCTTCTCAGAAGGTTCTAGAAAAAGCTGGGTTCAAGAAGGAAGGAACGATGCGTAAATACTTTTTCATCAGAGGAGATTTAAGAGATGCCTATTTATACAGCATTCTTAGAGAAGAATGGAAAGAACCAAAAATACTAACAGGAACCGCTTGAAGACAGTCAGTTATTGGTTTTGCGGAAAAGTTATAGCTGAACCGCAACAGACTGCAATGTTTGGCAATTGATAGGTGTCAAAATGGTTGACATACAGACTGTTTCAATCGCAGTTGCTTCTGCAAGCGTTGCATTGGCAGCTATCTATTATATTTGGCAGTTCAGACATCAGAACAAAATAAGACAGATAGAACTTATCAACGCGATTTATTCATCCACGAGAACACGAGAATTCCAAGAGGCTTATGAAAAAATCTACTCTAGAAAAATTCCGACAGACCTCATTGAGTATAAGAGACAATATGGAACCATAGAGTTTAACATGATCATCCTGCTTTATGATCAAGCAGGGATTCTCTTTCAGAAGAAACTCTTGGATGATGAACTCATTCAATATTTCTTCGGTGATGGCGTGATAAGGTTTTGGGAAGCACACAAGCACATGTTTCAAGAGGAAGAAAGGCGACTTGGCAAACCCCATATGTGGACAGCTATCGAGGATCTTTACAATGAAATGAAAAAAAGAAAGCAAAAGCAGTAGAGCTTTCTTCTAGCATTCTTTATAGATTAGTTAAATCAATTCATTAAATGGAAGAAAGCGAAATCAGAATTTAGAGTTCCGTTAGCGAGACGTCACCACTTCTGAAACTTTTGTTTAAAACACTTCTGAATCTCGTTAAACCACCACGGAGAGAAGCTCATCTTAAATTCCAATTGAGGATTCGCTAAGCTTAAATGCTCATTCCGTGTCTTTTTTGTTCTTCAGCAAATTGAAGGTAGACTGCGATGGTTGATAAAAGAATAACCGAAACAGCTCAACTTCTCATCGACTACTCAACTCATACAAAAAAGGGCGACCGCGTCCTAATCCGCACGGACATGGCAGCAAAAGACCTCGCCCTAGAAGTATACAGGTTTGCTCTGCTAAGAGGCGCACACCCGTGGATACGAACCGACCTGCCCGGAGCAAGGTACATCTTCTTTAAGCACGCCGATGAAGAGCAACTGAATTACTTCCCAGAGTACGAGCTTACCGAAATCAAGAGCACAGACGTCTTTATCTCCCTTGGAGCTCCGTTAAACGTTAGAGAGCTTTCGAGCATCGACCCTGCTAGAATCAGCTCGAGACTCAAGGTTCTGAAGTCTATCACCGACTGGAGAGTTGAAAAAACGCGTTGGGTCGTGTTCATGTACCCAACCGAAGCCCTAGCCCAAGAAGCCGAAATGCCCCTCCAAGAGTTCGAGGACTTCGTCTACAACGCCTGCTTAATCGATTGGAAAGAAGTGTCAAAGAACCTAGAAAGATTAAAACAACGAGTGGACGCGGCCGGCAAGGTGGAAATCGTAAGCCCTGACACACATATTGAATTCAGCGTCAAGGGCAGAAACTCGATAGCGGCAAACGGAGACAAGAACATGCCAGACGGCGAATTGTTCACAAGCGTTGTTGAAGACAGCGTTAAAGGCAGCATCCGATTCGACGTGCCAGCCACATGGTTTGGCAACGTGGTTGAAGACATAACCTTGAACTTTGAACACGGAAGGGTCAAAGAAGCCAAAGCAGGCAAAAACCAAGCGTTCTTGGAGAGAATCCTCTCAACCGACGAAGGCGCAAAAAGCATCGGCGAATTCGGCATAGGATTCAACTACGGCATCACGAGGTCTATAAAGAATATACTTTTCGACGAAAAAATCGGTGGAACAATCCACCTTGCACTTGGGAAAGGCTACAAGGAAACTCTGAGCCGAAACGACTCCGCGGTCCACTGGGACATGATAAAAGACCTGCGCAGGGACGGCGAGATATACTTCGATGGAAAACTTGTCATGAAACACGGAAAATGGCTAAACATCTAACCTTCGAGTGCATGAAGAATAATGGCGAACATCAACTACGCCGTCTGCATGGTTGTTCATTAATTCTTTAAAGCGCAAGTCAGATAATTAGATGCAAGAATCTTCGTTCAGCGAGGCGAGTTGACGTGTTCAATGAGAATAAGCTGAGACAGGTTGAAGCTCAAGAGGAAGAGTGGAAACGAGGGCTCTTAGCCAAAACGCTTGAAAAGTTTCCAGAACGCAAAAAACACTTCAGAACAGACTCCAGCCTGCCATTAGAACGAGTCTACAACCCAAAAAACACCCAGAACCTCGATTACATACAAGACCTAGCCTTCCCGGGAATGTACCCGTTCACGAGGGGCATCTACCCCACAATGTATCGCGGTCGCCTCTGGACCATGCGTCAATACGCTGGCTTCGGAACAGCAGAACAGACCAACAAGCGATTCAAATACCTGCTCCAGCACGGTCAGACTGGACTCAGCGTAGCCTTCGACCTGCCTACACAGATGGGTTACGACTGCGACCACGCTCTAGCCCAAGGAGAAGTGGGCAAGGTAGGCGTTAGTGTAAGCAGTCTGAGAGATATGGACATCCTCTTCAATCGAATCCCGCTTGATAAGGTTACTACGTCGATGACGATAAACGCTCCTGCGACAGTGCTCCTAGCCATGTACGCCACCGTTGGGGAAAAAGAGAAAGTAGCTCAGGCTAAACTTGACGGAACAGTTCAAAACGACATTCTGAAGGAGTACGTTGCCAGAGGCTTGTACATCTTCCCACCCAAACCGTCGATGAAGCTGGTAACGGACATTTTCGAATACTGCTCCAAGAACATGCCAAAGTGGAATACCATAAGCATAAGCGGCTACCACATCCGCGAAGCAGGAGCCACAGCAACGCAGGAAGTAGCGTTCACCCTAGCCAACGGAATAGCCTACGTCGACGCTGCGATACAGCGGGGACTCGACCTCGACGAGTTCGCCGGTCGCCTGTCCTTCTTCTTCGCCGCGCAGAGCAACTTTCTCGAGGAAGTAGCCAAGTTTCGAGCTGCACGCCGTCTGTGGGCGAGAATCATGCGGGAGAGGTTTAAGGCGAAAAACCCCGCCTCGTGGCAGCTGCGCTTTCACACGCAAACCTCTGGAGTTGCCCTGATGGCGCAGCAGCCTCTCAACAATGTTGTGCGGGTTACGATGCAGGCTTTAGCCGGCGTTCTAGGCGGAACCCAGTCTTTGCACACCAATTCTTATGATGAAGCCTACGCCCTTCCCAGCGAGGAAGCAGTGACAATCGCCCTTAGAACGCAGCAGATAATAGCCTATGAGAGCGGAGTCGCCGACACCGTTGACCCGTTGGCGGGCTCCTACTGCATCGAGTCGCTGACCAATCAAATCGAAGAAGGAGCAGTCGGATACATAGGTAAGATTGATGAATTGGGCGGCGCCGTCGCAGCAATCGAGAAAGGCTATATGCAGAGGGAAATAGTCGAGAGCGCCTACAGACACCAGCGGGAAGTTGAGAACAAGGAAAGAATAATCGTGGGCCTGAACCAGTTCGCCTCAGAGAGGGAGACGCCCATAAAGACTCTGCGAGTCAACCCAGTTGTGGAAAAGAAACAAACCGAGAAACTAAGAGAGCTTAAACGAAAAAGAAACAACAGAAACGTCAAAGCTGCTCTAGGTCGACTGCACAACGCAGCCGAACGCAACCAGAACCTGATGCCGCTGATGATTGAGGCTGTTAAAGAGTACGCTACCTTGGGGGAAGTCTGCGACGTGTTACGTGAGGTCTACGGAACGTACAAGGCTCCCACGATTTTTTGAGAACCCAGATTTGCATCAAGCCGAGCCCTTTAATAATAATCTCGTCTTTATAGATGAGCATCGAAACACCTCTTCAGGTGACTCTAAGCATAGAAGGTTGTGAAAATGAAACTCGTCAAGGTAGATGGTACCAATAACAAGCACAAAGTCTTCTTGTACGCCCTAAGCACCTGCGCATGGTGTAAGATGACGAAGAGATTTCTTTCAGACAACAAGGTTGAGTACGAATACGTGGATGTCGACCTCGCCAACGGAGAAGACAAAGAAAAAATCAAGAAGGACATTCTCAACCACGGAGGAGAAATCAACTATCCCACCATAATCGTCGATGACAAGAAACTCATCACAGGCTTTCGCAAGGACAAAATCAAAGAAGCACTGGGAATTTGATTACTTTAGAGCAGGTGCGGCTGAGAGCAGAAGCTGACGCGCGAACCAACGGCTGCTACCTCAACCCAGACTCTCAGTTCCTGAACGACCTTTTCGAAGGATTAAGACAAAACGAAGAACGCTATGGCTACCCCTTCTGCCCATGCCGATTGGCAACAGGCAGGTTTGAGCTTGACAGAGACGTGATATGCCCGTGCGACTACCGAGACCCAGACGTCAAGGAATTCGGATGCTGCTACTGCGCGCTCTACGTTAGCAAAGACGTGTTCGAAGGCAAGGCTTCAACCCAGCCGATTCCAGAACGCAGACCTAAGGAAATTCTAGCTAGGGCTTACGGCACGCCCGTAGAATCGGTTCCAGCCAGAACGAGCGAGACAACAACCGCTATTGTGAGAGAGCCATCACAGGTTACAATGAAAATGTGGTATTGTAAGCAGTGCGGTTACGTCTGTTTCCGAGAGGCTCCGCCCTACATTTGTCCAATATGCAAGGCCAAGCGAGAGATGTTCGCCGAGATTACGATTCACTCCAAGCCAACCGTAGTGTAGAATGGAGCCTTTTGAGACTTATTTTATCAGAATTAGGATGTCGCCTTCGTTCACGTTCTTTCCTTCTTGAACCCTGACCTCTTCGACGACACCGCCTTTGGGAGCCGAGATTTCGTTCTCCATCTTCATAGCTTCGAGAACGCAGAGAACTGAGCCCATCTTCACCGAATCCCCCTTTTTTACCCTGACAGAGATGATTTTACCAGCCATTGGGGCTGCAATCACGCCTTCTCCCAAGATTTTCGTCGATTTTGGCGCCAACGAGGAGATAGGAGACAGGGTTGGAACCTGAGTTTTGAGTAAGGTTGCAGGTTTGAGTTCAGCCTTTAAGGGTACATTGTTGACTTTTATGGAAAAAGAAGAGTTTTTCCCTATGCTCGGCAGTTCTACTTTGTACGATTTTCCGTTGACTTTGATTGAAAAGCTCTTGGCGCTTTCAGGTTCTTGTTCGAGCACTACCTCTCTAGGCTTGTCGTTGACTTTCACTGTGAAGGGGGAGCCTATTGGGCATTCGGCAACGTCAACCTGATAGATTTTTCCATCTATTGAAATTTGACGTCTCAAAGCTTACACCCTCTGACTCCTTGCTCTCATCGTTGGCTTCTCTTAGCCATCAGTTCCTGTCTGCCTGCCATTGTCCAAGGAGAGGCTCTGCCCACGGCTCTTGTGGGAATGACCGAAACGATTTCTCTCGTGCTCTCTAGATAGGCTGCAATAGCTGTTGAGAGCGCGGCGACCTCCTCCAGCTCCTGTCGTTCCTGAGGTGGTAAAAGGCTGCTAACAGACTCTTCACGCTTTGTTTTTCTCTTCTTGAAGAATTCGAGGGCGGCTTGGGGAAAGAGCACGTAGGTTAAGGCGTCTTCCTCGCTCTCGAAAAGCTGCTCGACATCTTTTGGAATAGCCTTCAACTCTGGTTTGAGCAGGTCGGCTGGGCGCTTCGTTATCGGCTTCTCGTCTCCAATTATCTTCTTTTTCACCTTCTCATCGATGGGCGCTGGTGGTCGACCGTACAAGCCCTTAACGTAGTCTCGCACCTCTCTGGGCACGATGCTGTAGCGTTTCCCAGAGAGCACGTTGAAAACCGCTTGCGTCCCAACGATTTGACTTGTGGGCGTCACCAAAGGAGGATAGCCCAGTTCCCTTCTCACTTTAGGCACTTCTTCCAACACCGCTTGAAGCTTGGCTGTGGCGTTCTGCTCCTTCAACTGCGATATGAGGTTCGAGAACATGCCCCCTGGAATCTGATGAACCAGAATAGAAGTGTCGATCCTTTCAGCCATGGGGTCGATTAGGTGGATCGGGTCGAAAAACTTCTCACGCATCTCCTTGAAGTAGTCAGCGATCTCGACCAAGAGTTCCATATCGAACTTCGGATCACAGGGAGTGCCCCGCAGCGCAGCGACGACGGTTTCAACAGGAGGCTGAGAAGTGCCGCCACCTAGGGGAGAAAAAGCAGTGTCGAGCACGTTAACGCCGGCGTCGCAGGCTCGCAGGTAGGTCATTAAAGCCATGCCGCTCGTGTAATGGCAGTGCAACTGCACTGGCAAGCCCGTTTCTTTTTTCAGAGCCGTGATCAGGTCGAAGGCGTCTTTGGGGGAGAGCATGCCTGCCATGTCCTTGATGCATATGGAGTCGCAGTCTAATTGGGCTAGGCGGTTGGCTATTTCCAAGTAATGCTCGATTGTGTGAACAGGGCTCAGCGTATAGCACACTGTGCCCTGTGCATGGGCGTCGAGTTCTTTAACCTTTCTGATGGCGGTTTCCAGGTTGCGGGTGTCGTTTAAGGCGTCGAACACGCGGAATATGTCAATGCCGTTTTCTGCCGCTTTTTCAACGAATTTTTCAACCACGTCGTCGGGATAGTTTCTGTAACCAACTAGGTTCTGGCCTCTGAGCAGCATTTGCAGGGGCGTTTTCTTTATGTGCTTCTTTAGCTGGCGCAGGCGTTGCCAGGGGTCTTCTGTTAAGAAGCGTATGCACACGTCGAACGTGGCGCCTCCCCAGACTTCTAGGCTGAAGAAGCCAACTTGGTCCAGTTTTTCTGCTATGGGCAGCATGGACTCTGTGCGCATGCGTGTAGCCATCAGTGACTGGTGAGCGTCACGGAAGGTGGTGTCAGTAATCTTGACTGGGTTCATGAGCATTCTTGACTCGTGAAGCTGATGGGGATAGGAATAACAACACAATCGGAGCCAGTATTTTAAGTTACCTTGAGCTTCGCTGGTTGAGCCTTAACTCTTGCATGAAGCGAGGTTGTTAGACATCGTCGCTTT
>Ga0315314_1002885_pt1 | contig 13888 bp, 14 predicted proteins | sample TDP9_MG_FD_203631 | JGI IMG/M metagenome (GOLD analysis project Ga0315314, IMG submission 203631) | Freshwater sediment microbial communities from Lake Towuti, South Sulawesi, Indonesia - TDP9 | ecosystem: Environmental > Aquatic > Freshwater > Lake > Sediment | place: Indonesia: South Sulawesi...
TCAGCAGGAATCTCGCCGAACCCCGCTCCAACCAATGCTCCAGCAACACTTGAATCTCGTGGGACATTGACGTTCACTGAGGAAACTCCAACCTTCTCGAGATACGACAAAGCCTCAGCGAGAAGAACCTTAGCAACGTCATCATCAGCAGCACAGAACTCCCAAAGGTTGCCCGAAGAACCAGCAACAATGTAACCATGAAGCCGCTCATCATCAAAGGCGAGAAAGACGCTATCTCGTTTAACATCGGGTCTCTCTAAACAACACCAACGCCAGTACTCTACAGTCCTGGGGACAAAACCTCCGTAACTGCCATAAACCTCGTTGAAAAGCCCAACAATCTTCTCTTCATCCCCATCCCTGAAGGTTCTCACAGAATAACTGCGCAAATCTACGACCTTCTAAACAGTCACAGTCATGTTAAGCCGCAAACTCACAAAACGCGCATGGTACTGAAAAATGCTCGTTGTGCTGTTATAGATCCAAAGTTCAAAGAACAGGTTGCCGTAAAAGTCATTGTTGGTCGAATTCCAAGCTGACCTATAACCCGTCATGTCTAACACGATGTTATTCAACGTCAAACTGTGAAACTCAACCTGCGAAACCGTTACGTTAGTGTAATCAAAAGAGAAAGTCAAGGGTAACTCCCACGTTCCTTCATCGGCCACAAAAGCGGTAATGTTGAGAAATGATGGCAAACTACTCGGAGTCCGATTAGCAATTGGTCCGAAGCTGGTCGGCGCTGATTGTGTTCGATTCCTGAATTTTACCTCAACCAAGTAATAAGCAGTGTAGCCCAAACGATTGCCAATACCCAAATATACGCTATAGCTTTGGTTGCGTGTAACGTTGTAAGGATAATTCTCAGCCATACGATTGGGACCGAGAAGCCAAAGCTCAGTGAAAAACTCGGTCCGCGGATACACCAGAAGCCTACTCAGCGCAGGCGAAGCTGCAAGCAAAGCCAAAACGCTCACGACAGTTAAAAAAAGCACTTTATACTCTTGAAGATTCATCCAGTCACACCTTCGGCTACACCGTATTTTTTCTTCAAATAAAACCAAACCGCAAAACCACCAACAACAATGCTTATGGCTCCAACAATGGACTCGACGACGTTAATCATGAAATCCCAGAAACCTGCCTGCAACGCAGCATCCCTCAAAACGTTCGCATCCTCAACCAAACCATCCAAATTGTCTCGGCTTTCATTAGCAAGATTAAAAGCAGAATCAAAATCGCCTTGGCTGTATTCCAAATTAGCCTTCGACAACAACATTCCCGCATCGTTAAGCGTAATAAGCAGATTCGTTACGTTCGCGCCGGCCTTTTCTGCGTCTGCCACAGCGTGATAGTTTTCAACGATTGCCTCTTCTGCTGTGGTAATGGCGGACTTTGCATCGGCTTCGGTGGCAGCAGAAACACGAAACGAGCCGCCTAAAACATGAAACGACAACGCCAAAGCCAAAAGCAAAACCGCCACAAACCTAACGCCCAGAATCAATCTTCTCATAGGGCATAACCATCTAGTTTGTGGTGTCGTCGTGGGAAAGCGGGGTTCGGTCGATTTTTCCAAACTTGCACATTCTTTCCAGTACTGCTCTTTGGCCTTTCATGTTGTTTAATTGTAGGTCCGCTTCTGTGCGGCTTCTTGTGTAGTTTTCAAAGTGTTGCAAGAACGCTTCTCCCTTTTCGGTTAGTTTGTACATTTTTGTTCTTTCGCCGAAGCAAACTAAGCCTGCGCCGATGACTTCGCCAAGATACCTTGTGAGAAGCTTGTAGCTGAGGTTGCCTTTGTACATTATCTGCGTTTTTCTGGCGCCGTCTTTCACGATGCTCAGGATGTCGCCTATGATCTCTATTCGGTTTCTATACTTAGACAACAAACTCACCTGAAAACGGCTTTTTTTCAAAACATGAACGGAAACTTACATTCTAACGTGAAGCCAGCCGCGTCCACACTTTTTCAGAGGTCCACTTGAACCTTTAGGTTTTTCGTAGTGTGTTCGCCGTTTGGTTTTGCTGTTTTTTCCGAAGACCTCGCGTGCAAACTTGCCCCAGCCGCCTGTGGACGGGTTTGGAAAGACTGTGTCTTCTGAACGGATTAGGTTGTGCTGTTGCAGGATTTGCCTGAAATCTAATAGTTGGAAGTCTCGTGTGGCGATTATTATGGTTCCACGTTCGACGAATAGCAGGTTAAAATCCTTGCCGGCTATTCCTTCGGCTCTTACTTTGTCGTCAATCCGCTCTCTCCACAATAGTTGCCACTGGTGTTTCAGTTCTTCGGTGAATAGTTTTTGTTCTTTCCATTCATTGCTTTCCACTATCAAAGTCCCTCCGTGACCGGAGCAGATGCGGATTTTTTAGAGCCTAATCTTGACGGTTCTTCTGTGTTGTCCTTTCTCTCTCGCTTTCGCCATTAATTTTGGCTGCGTCCACGTTTTATTGGTAGTTGCCTTATTTAAGAACATGCGAAAGGATAATCTATAAATTTGTTCTAGAACTTTATTCTATAAGTTCTAGAAAAGCCCAAATCAAGATATAAAATGAAGTCTCACAAAGCATTTATTTCAAACAGCCCGAAGATGAGAAGGCGGAGTGGCCGAAATGAAGATTGGCGAGGTCGACAGGTTCTTCGAAGCCCTAAAAGACGGCAGATGGCACACTCTGGACAAAATAGCGTCCAAAGCGAACATAGATGAAGAAGAAGCAAAATTGATTGCAGCGTTTCTTGGGGAATTCTGTTTTATTAAAATAGATATGGAGAAGAAAAAAGTCAAGCTTGATGTTTTGACCCGCAAGTTTTTAGAAAACCTAGAAAAGCATGAATCAGCCGCTTGCTATGAAGAGATTACCGCTTGAAGGTTGTGATAAGCCTCCAAGAAAGCCAAGCCCTTCTTTGTCGCCTTGAAAATCCGTGTCTTTTCGTCATCAGCAGACGCGGTTAATGCTAAGAGTCCTTTCTTCAAAAGGAAATTCAAGTAGACGCGAAGTTGCCTGAAGCTGAGGTTGCAGGCGTACATGATTCTGGTCTTTTTTGCTCCGTTTCGTGCCTCGTCTAGAATGTTTGCTATTATGTCGATTCTGCCTCGGATGGTGAATTCTACTGTTTTTTCAGTTTGAACCAAACGAAATCTCAACCGGAAAGATTAAACTTCGGAATCGGCAGCCGTGTGCCCGTGTATATTCCTTATTGCCTTTTTGTGTATTTAAAACTTTATAACACAGCGTCTGGCGTTTATAATCCATCAAAATGACACAAGAAACATGCATGGCCATGTTGGGTTAACGAGAAAGGAGCCTTTTCATGTGCTCTTCCACATCTTACTAACGATCCACTGCAACCTGCAATGCAGATACTGTTATGGGAAATCCTGCGACGACATAGGCGCAGAGTTTGGAGAATTCGTAGTTGACTATTCTTTGCCCAAAGAAATCAATTACCCCTTGGAGTGGCTGAAAAATTTTTGCGCTAAAGACCCGGACTGTGTTTTGACTTTTTACGGGGGCGAACCGACGCTTTGTCTTGACAGGATTCGTCTCGTAATGGATGTTGTGCCTGCGAAGCATTTTCTTATTCAAACGAACGGCTTGTTCTTGGACAAGTTGGAGCCCGAGTACGTTAATCGTTTTCACACCATTCTGGTCTCCGTTGATGGGAACAAGGAATTGACTGACTATTATCGTGGAGTCGGAGTCTACAAAAGGGTCATGGGGAACATTAAGCGAATCCGACAAAACGGCTTCAAGGGTGAAATAATCGCGCGGATGACGGCGATGGAGGAAACGGACATTTTTAAGCAGGTAACTTGGCTGCTGAACAACCCCGAATGCCCGTTTTCTTCGGTTCATTGGCAACTGGACGCTGGCTTCTGGAAAAACGACTTCGCCCAGAGACCGTTCGAGAAATGGGTGAAAGAAAGCTACAACCCCGGCGTGAAACGGCTCGTGCGGTATTGGGTGGATTTTATGGAGAAGTCTGGGAGGGTTTTGAGGCTTTATCCCTTCTTGGGTGTTATGCGGTCTTTGTTGCATGGAGAGAAGAGTCTGTTGCGGTGCGGCTCGGGCTGGATAAACTACAGCATTCTAACCGACGGAAACATCGCGCCTTGTCCTATTATGGGTGGGATGAAAGACTTTTACTTGGGGCATATCAGAACGGCGCATCCGCTCGAGTTAGGAAAGATTCTCGTTTCAAAGCCTTGCGATGAATGTGCTATTCTTTCTGAGTGTGGTGGGCGGTGTCTGTACGCGAATGTTACCAAGCAGTGGGATGAGCGTCAATATGCCGTTGTTTGCGGTACGGTGAGAAATCTTGTCGATTCGTTAAAAGCGGAACTGCCGAGAGTAAAACGTTTGATTGGAGAAGGAAAGATTGCGCTTTCCGATTTTGACTACCTAAAATATAACGGCTGCGAGATAATTCCATGAAAATGATGATTTTCTAAGACAGTACGTTTAGGGTTGGCGTCTTTGTCAAAACAGGCTTTTGTCAAATTGGAAAGTGGGGGCGGGAGGGGCTGACAGAGAGGGAAAGGAGGATGTGGAAGATTAAAACTAGGGCCCGTCCAACCCCAATATTTGATAAGTGAGTGCGTGCTCTTAAAATTGTGTGACTGTGATATAACAGCAACAGTGTCTATGTTTTCCGCGATGCCTTGATTAAAGGAGAGAAATCACGGAGAAAACGTGTGTCTAGGGTTTTAGGCCAAGTTTTTTCCACACGTCTCGGTAAACCTTCAGCGCCGTGGTTTCGTCTTCCACGTTCTTTATCAGCATCCTGCCGAATTGGAAGAAGCTCACTTCAACGTTGTCGTCATACTGGAACACGATGACGATTGGGGATTTTATGAGTATCTTGAAGTGCCGATGCAGTTTTCCATGAAGCTCGTCCATGCTGGCTTCCACGAGCCGGGGCGGGTTCACGTTGACAGTGTTTTGACCGCACAGCCACGTTAGCCGTTCTCTCTCTTTCCTAAACTCTATCGCGCCAGTACATGCTGTGCAGTTGGGTCTCTTGTAAACGTCTATGGTCACGAAGTTCATGTCGCTGAAATCGCAGACCATTAGCTTTCCCTTGAGCGTCTCGCCGATTCCTGTTAGGAGTTTGATTGTTTCCATGGCTTGCATCGTGCCGATTATTCCCGCCGTAGCACCAAGTACACCCCTTGTTTCACACGTCTGCAAGTAGCGATCGTCAACTTTCGGAAAAATGCACTCCAAGCACGGGGTTTCAGGAGGCTGAAAAACCGAAAGCGCTCCCTCTAGTCCGATGGCTGCGCCGTAAACGTATGGAATTTTGTGCTTTGCAGAGGCGCGGTTGAGGAGGTACCGTGTTTTCATGTTGTCCAAGCCGTCGACGACGCAGTTCATGTCTTTTACTATTTGGTCGATGTTGCTTCGTCTCGCGTTCTCGGGGATTGACTCGATTTTCACTTCGGGGTTTGTCTGGCAGATCTTGTAAGCCGCGGCTTCTGCCTTCGGATGCCTCAAATCATTTAGACTGTAAAGGATTTGGCGATGCAGATTGTTCAACTCCACAGTGTCTTGGTCAACAAGCCGAAGATGTCCAATCCCTGCCAAGGCAAGATACAATGCGGAAGCAGTGCCCAACCCGCCGAGCCCTACGATTGCAACCTTGGAGCGTCTAAGCTTTCGTTGACCTTTCCGTCCAAGTTCTGAAAGCACTATTTGCCTACTGTAGAAAGCATTCGCATTAAAAGACACCAACTCACCACCTTACCATCACAGAATGTAGTTTTGATGATTTAAAGATTTCAAACGCAGACCACGCATTCCCCTCCCAGAAAAAACAATCAAACTCATTCCTCATAATCCTAAGCATACTTTGAGCCTAATAGGAAGGTCTAGACTACTCCTATGTGCGCTCCCACCGAAGACAGAAACCAACATAGTGCTATGCAGAAACGATACTAGACTAGGGAGGGGCGTGTGTTCCCTCACAGAGCCTAGAGTAACAGAAAAAGAGGTCTAAACATATTTGGATCATATAGTGAACGGGGTCTAGAGCTGCGCAGAGCAGCCACACGCCCAACTTCAAACCATCCACAAAACCGACAAAGACAACATGACCAAACATTAAGCATATAAGTTTCTTGCGCCATTGTGTCTTGGGCTTTGAAAATGCCTACCAAATATGACGTAATAATCGTCGGCGCCGGCCCAGCAGGCATTTTTTCAGCGCTCGAACTAGCGGACAACACAGAACTCAACATTTTAATGTTAGACAAAGGACCAGACATCGAAAAACGCACATGCCCATCATCACGCGGCTGGGGATGCACCAAATGCGCCCCATGCAACGTCTTAAGCGGATGGGGAGGCGCCGGCGCATTCAGCGACGGCAAATTGACGCTTTCGACCGAAGTCGGAGGCTGGCTCACTGATTATGTCAGCCAAGAAAAATTGGCTAAGCTGATCGACTATGTTGACAGCGTTTACCACAAGTTCGGCGCACCCAACAACCTGTATGGCGTTGACGTGAACAAGATTGAAGAAATCGAACACAAAGCCGCGCTTGCCGGGCTGAAACTTGTGGAGCAAAAAGTTCGCCACATGGGCACCGAAGTGTGCGCACAGACCCTGCGGAAAATGCAGAAGCACTTGAACGGTCGCGTCGAGTTTCGGGCAAGGACAGAAGTGAAAGGCTTAATCGTCAAGGACAAAGCAGTCGAAGGTATTGAAACAGTCGACGGCCAACGCATCTTCGGCAAATACGTAATCCTCGCCCCCGGCCGAGTCGGCGCCGAATGGTTGAAGAGCGAATTGCAGGCTTTGGGTCTAAAGACCGTAAACAACCCTGTCGACATCGGCGTGCGGGTCGAAGTTGACGCTTCCGTTTTAGAACCCTTGACGGATATTTTATACGAGCCCAAGTTGGTATACTACAGCCGAAGTTTTGACGACCATGTGCGAACCTTCTGCGTGGCACCACACGGCGAGGTAATCACAGAATCGTACGACGGTGTCTTGACGGTGAACGGGCAAAGCTACGCGGAACGCAAGACTGGAAACACCAATTTTGCGATTCTAGTGAGTACAAGGTTTACCGAGCCATTCAAGGAACCGATCGCTTATGGCAAATACATCGCGCGGCTCACGAACCTTCTCAGCGGCGGCGTCATTATTCAGCGTCTGGGCGATTTGCAGACAGGACGACGAAGCACCGAAGAGCGCATTGCGCGGTGTCTGACGGTGCCGACTTTGAAGAACGCGACGCCAGGCGATTTGAGTTTTGTTATTCCGTATCGATACTTGGCGGACATTCGCGAGATGCTCGAGGCTCTAGACAAGATTGCGCCAGGGGTAAACGGGAAAGACACGTTGCTGTACGGTGTCGAGGTAAAGTTTTACAGTAGCCGCGTGGAGTTGAGCGACTGCCTAGAAACAAGGTTCAGAAACCTGTTCACGATTGGCGACGGTGCGGGGATCACGCGTGGATTGGTTCAGGCTTCAGCATCGGGAATCATGACAGCCCGCCAGATCATAAATCGTGAGAAAAAGGCTGGTTAGAAGTCTTTACGTTGTGCGTGTTCTCGACGTTGTGGCTAGACCTTTCTATTTGGCTTCTAATAGAGAAGAAAGAGAAAAAAATTGGGGGTTATGGTATTCTTGCTGCGCCGCGCAGGAGCAGTAGCATTCTGATGTCTTCGCCGATCCTGATGATGCCGCTAATTCTGGCCACATAGAGGTTTCCCCACATCCAGAGGTATTTGGCTGCGAGTTTTAGGGTGACGGTTTCGCCGTTGGGTCCTGCGCCCTTGCACCATGCGAACACTGTTTGACTGTCGGTGAGCACTATGCCGATGCCTTCGTCAATCGTGTAAACGATGCCGTCGATGTTTATCGTGCCGTTTAGCACTTTGAACAGGATTACGCCCTCTGCACGTTTGACTTTCACGACGGTGAGGGTCATGTTGGCGGGTAGTTTTGTGATTGTTCCGTTGTCAGCCTTCTGGAGGGCAACGCCGCGGGCTTTTACGATTACGGGCGTCGGAGAGTCGGTTGTGGGAACCTCTTCAGCGTAGCCCACGGTTGGGAAAGCAATCATCGCTACTAAAGCAATGGCTATTGACGCAACGAGTACCATTTTCCATTTTTTGCTTGTCACGGTCATTTTTGTTTCCTCAATTAAGGGCTTTGTCTTGAGGGTTTATAAGGCAAATTCAGGATTCGTCTGGACGATTCGTCCATGGCTTAAATGGGAATTCCAAACGCTTCGGCGAATTTTTCTATGCGCATAAATTCCTTCAAGAATTCCATGCCTTTTTGGGTGATTTTGTAGACGGTTTTGTCTTCTGCTTGTTTTTCTTCTGCCACCAGTTGCAGTTGGACGAGTTGGTTGATGTGCATCTTTAATCTGTCGTAGGAGAGGTTTGCGCCGTAAAGAAGCCGTGTTGGACCAGATTTTCCCCCTGCACGCATCAAAGCATCAAGTATGTCGGCGTAGATTTTTGCTTTGGACCTGTATTCTTTCTTTTCGCCGCTGTTGCCGGTTGTGGTCATTCGGTTCGGCTCACCTTGGCTAGCAGTACGAGCAGGAGCAGGAAGCCGGCGAGCTGGACGAGTTGCCCAAGCATGTAGAAGGCGATGTTTACGCCCGTGAAAAGGAAGAACAGGTGACTGAGGAACATGCAAACGAAGCCCAATGCGACGAGTCGGGTGGTTTGGGTTTTCTTCAACAAATAGTTCATGAACACTTGGGCGGCGACGTAGCCGAGCAAGACGATGGCGATTAATTCCATGACTGGCGTGATGGCGGGGTTCCAAATTAGGGGGAAGATTGCGGCAGTTCCAGTAGCTACTGCTTCTGCCGTCGTGACGGGTATTTGTTTGACTTGGATTGCGTAGGTTACGGTGAAAAGTGAGTAGGCGACCAGTTGGGTGATTGAATAAATCAAGATGGCAAAAGATACCATGAGCTTTATGCTTACAGGGGCGGGTTCTGTAGCGCGGATGGCGATTATGTAGGCGGTCGTTACCACTCGTGTGAGCATGCCCAACCCGAGTATGGTGAAGCCGAAGAAAAGGTAGAGAAGCTCTTTTTTCGCGGTTAGTTTGTACGCCTTAAGCGCATAGTAGCCTATGGCGAAGCTGATGAATGCGCTGATGAATTCGAGCAGGTCGAGCCGAAATCCCGGTACAAAGCTCACAGTGTTTTCACCAATAGAGGCTTCCGCGCGGTGTTTTTTTGAGTTTATGCATGAATCATCCATATAACAGTTTCAATGCTTGTCAATTTTCTGAGTGAATGCACACGCTTCTTTTAGTATAGGCGTGTTTTCTGCATAGAAGAATGAGAGAGAGTGGCTTCTCGACGCTCCTCTAGACCCCGTTCACTATATGATCCAAATATGATTAGACCTATCTTGTCACTTTTTAGACTCTCTGAAAGAACACACACGCGTCTCCCTAGTCTAGGTAGGTTTTCTGCATAGCCCTTCAAATATGCCCCAATGTACTGCAAATATTTCGAGAAGACAACTGTTCCTAGTCCCAGTATAGAATGCGAATTATCTGCGGTGTTTATCTCCTTAGCTTCCGTATTAAACGTCTTAGAAACTTACCGGCTGGGCTCTCGGGCATGATTATTGCTCCGAATAGAATCATAAACGGCAATAGAAGTAGCGCGCCAATCCAAAAAATTTTGACAAACCCAAGCCATGGAAAAGCATAGTTAAATGGAACAATAACTGCGCTGAAAACCAAAGCTACGTAAATAACTAAAACGGGAAAGAACACGAAAATAGCAAGCAAAAACTTGCCAACCGTCTTTACTGAATATTTGGCCTCATATTTTTTTAACAGTAAGACGCAGAGCCCTGTCGTTATTAGTAACGATAAACTTTCGATGCTCATAATTACAACGAATGACAGGGTGGTCCATCCGAGAAAATCCGTTGGCGGTTGTTCAGGACTTGGAACTGTGGGGAAACCAAGCATATAATTCGTAATTATTCCAGATGGAAGGCCAATCAAAAAGCCCAAGAGAAGTGCGTTGGCAAGTATCATTCCTTCAATTTCGTCATATTTCACTGGGCCGATTTGGAGTTTGCCGATTTTCACATTGTTCACCTTAAATTGATGATAAATACAGGCTTAGGTACATCACCATGAAAGCGAAGTCGATGAATGTAAATGCTATGCCTGTTATATTAAAGAAGTTTAGGCCACGTGCCCACATTGAATGCATAATAGATTGTATCTTACCGAGCAACAATCTACCTACGGCAGTTAACCATTGAGCGACTTTACCTATTCCTGACACGATTCGTATTAGCGGCAGTTTCGCCTGCTTGCTACATGTCATAAAAGTCACCCAATCAATTTAATATGACAGGCATAAAAAACTAGGTTTATTTAGATGTATAAGAGTTTGCGTAGGAATTGCCAGTTTAGTATTTTCTCTTATGATGTGAAACAGATAAGTTAGCCGTAAACGTATAGCCCAATATTCAACTTCCGTAGCAATTGTTAAAGAGGAGTATATTGGAATAGGTTAGAATGGTGTTCCAAGTGCCCTACATGGAAGTTTGGAAGGTATTGGAGGATTTGATTGAAGAATTCCGAAAACATGGCGAAACAATTCCCCCAGAAATAATGGAAGACCTGCGTTCGGCAAAATCGCTCATAAACGTCACCCGCGCCGACCCATCCCATTCGCAAGACGCGATTCAGATTGAAGTTTACCTTGAAAGCATAGAATCCTACCTCATATCCAAAGCGCAGGAAAAGTTTGGCAAAGAATTCGCTGACCGGTGGATGAATAAAATCAGGGAGGCACGAACCATGACGCCCGAGGAGGGTGCTGTGGGTTCAACTGTTTCCAGATTCTTGTCTGGCATGCCTAGAGACGCAACTTGGATTCGAGTAAAGATTTCTGAAGACATTCCACGTGCTGCAGTCGAGGCGATTGCAAAAGAATCGGGGCTTTCGAGCAAGATGCAGGAGAACGATTATTTGCTGGTTTATGGAGCGGAAGAAAAAGTAACGTCTTTTGTCAAGAAGCTGACCGAAAAATTCCGCGGCGCAAGGAAAATTTAGGCATTTTCATGAACATAAGAGTTAAAACTGTTGGATGTATATTACAGAATAGTCTTATAGAAGAAAACATCACCCACGCCCCGGGGCGACACAACTAGCCATGCCCTACATCAAAAAGATAGAACTCAAAGGGTTCAAATCATTTGGCCCAGAAACCGTCACCATCACCCTAGACAAAGGCTTCACCGCCGTCACGGGTCCGAACGGAAGCGGAAAAACAAACGTCGTCGACGCCGTGCTTTTCGTGTTAGGCGAGTTGAGTTCGAGACGTTTGCGGGCAGAAAATTTCTCGCGGCTCATTTTTCATGGTTCTCCAGAAGCCGGCGTCGAAAAAGCCAACATGGCAAAGGTGGTTATTCAATTCGACAACAGCGACGGGCGGATTCCCATAGAAACAGGCACGGTCACGGTTTCTCGAGAAGTCTTCAGGAACGGACAAAGCGTCTACCGAGTTAACGGAAGGACTTTTCCGCGAATTCGGGTTCTTGACCTGTTTTCTATGGCTGGCTTAAGCTCGACCGGGCATAACGTGATTCTTCAAGGCACGATTACCCGTCTGACTGAGATTTCGTCTGATGAAAGGGGAAGGATAATCGAAGACCTCATCGGCATCGCACAGTATGATGCAGAGAAGGCGCAGGCTGAGCAGAAACTGCGGACCGCCGAGATTTCCATCCGCACCGCCATGGGAAGAATAGACGAAGTGCAGCGAAGAGTCGACGACTTGGAACGAGAACGCACCGAACTGCTTCGCTACAACTTTGTGCAGAGGGAAATCAAACGGCTCGAAGCCATGAAATTCAGCTACGAAATCAGCCAGATTAAAGAGAAAACCAGCGAAGTCACGACGAGGCTCGAAGAAGTCACCGCTAAGGTGGAGAACCTTCGACAAATAAGAGAACAACACAGGACACAAAGACACGCTATCGAGTCGGAATGGCGAAAACTCAGCTCAGAAATGGTCGAAGAAGGCAGCTCCAAGGTCTTAGAGGTTCAAATCAAAATCGGAGACCTAAAATCCAGACTCACCGAACTCGTGACCAAAATCGGCGCGGGAACCACGAGCCTCGAGGGCTTGAAGAAAGTCGACGAGAACAACACTCAACAGTTGGAGTCGGTTAGGAAAGAGATTGTTGAAAACCGCAAAAGAATCGAACGCCTACAACGCCAAAAAGACCGCCTGCAGAAAGAGATGGATGCCAAGCAGTCTAATCATGATGCGCTGGCGAATGAGACTAACCTGTTATGGAAAGACCTCGGCGAACACAGCTCAAGAATCCGAGAAATAGAAAAACAACTCGACAACCTCTACCGAAACCTCATGGACTTACGCACTGAACACGCCCGCAGCGAAACAACAATGAAGATTCTTTCACGACGACTCGAAGACCTTAACAACCGAAAAACCCGCTTCACCACCACACTCGAAGAACTAAAGAAATCACAAACAGACCTGGAAGAAGTGCAAAAGGAACAGAAGAAACAGCTGAAAAGCCTCGAACACGCGCTAGAGAGAAGAATCGCACAGAAAGAGTCAGTCATCCGCGAAGTAGACGAAGCAGGAAAAATCGCCGAAACAGCAAGAGAAGCAGTAGTAGAGTTTGCAACCCAACGCGAACTAGCCGAAACCGTGGCAGCCGAGGAAAACGCCTTAAGAAACATAGAAGAACTCGCCCGAATCGGAGTAATCTCAGGCGTTTACGGACGATTACGCAACCTCATCAAAACCGAAAAAACCTATGAGCAAGCAGTCGAAGTCGCCGCGGGAGGATGGCTCGACGCGCTCGTGGTGAGGGACATCGAAACCGCCTTCACCTGCACAGAAACACTACGGCAACTCAAACTCGGCAGAATAAAAATCATCCCAATCAAAGGATTAGTAAAGCATAAAGAGATAAAGGTGCCAAGGACCGAAAGCCAAGGCGGATTAGCATCAAATTTTGTCAAATGCACCAAAGAACACTCGCCCGCAGTTGATTTCGTCTTAGGCGACACAATAATAGTTGACAATGAAAAAACCGCCATGAAAATCGCCCACCAAGGCTACCGGACAGTTACAGTCAACGGCGACCTCTACGAACCCGGGGGCGCACTCGAAAGCGGTTACTACCGCGCCCCAATCGATTTTTCCACAATCATCCCGAGCGAAAGCGCGATAAAACGATTGGACGAGGCAGTGAGTGCGCTTCATGACCACTTGACTCGACGAGAAAGCACAGTGACGGGCTTCGAGGAGGAGATTGACAAACTCCGCGTTGATATTACGAAGATGTCTGAGGCGATCATCACGCTCGACGGCGAAATCGGCAGAATAAAACAGAGCATCAAACTCACCCACCGCAACACCCGGCGTGTCGACAACTACATCAAAGGCTTGCAAGAAAGACTAGACAAAGAAAAAACCCAAGCAGGACTGCAAAAAGCCCAACGACAAAGTATACGGAAAGAAACGCAACAACTCCGCGCCGAATTAGCGACGCTGAGACGGAAAACCGACCTCACGGCGATTCAGGGGATGGAGGTTCAACGCGAAAAACTCGCAGACGAGATTATAGAGATGCGCCGAAGGATGGGCACGATCGATACGGAAATGTCCACGTTGCATTCGAAGTATGAGAACGTACTAAAAGCCACCTACGACAACGTTAAGGTTCAACTCGTGAAGGTGAGGAAGCAACTTTCGGTCATTGAAAAAGAGGTCGGCGAGGCGCTGCAAGAGAGAGAAAAGCTCAAAGACGAACTTTTGACGCTGGAAAAGTCTCGGGAGGAGCTTTCGCATTCGGTTTTGTCGGCGCGTGAAGAGGCTAAGGGATTTACTGACCAG
>Ga0315314_1002886_pt1 | contig 13888 bp, 12 predicted proteins | sample TDP9_MG_FD_203631 | JGI IMG/M metagenome (GOLD analysis project Ga0315314, IMG submission 203631) | Freshwater sediment microbial communities from Lake Towuti, South Sulawesi, Indonesia - TDP9 | ecosystem: Environmental > Aquatic > Freshwater > Lake > Sediment | place: Indonesia: South Sulawesi...
CCACTCCTCTTCTTTCATCTCCACGACCTTGGCGATCTTGATTGTGCCGGCACCGTTAACAAGAACATCTATCCTCCCAAATGCTTCCAAAGTTCTCTCAACCATCAGGTTCACTTCTTCACTCCTAGTTACGTCTACCTTCATCGCTAAAGCCTCGCAGCCGAGAGTCTTAGCTGTTTCTGCTGTTTCAAGAACTTGCTCGTAAGCCACGTCGCATGCAACGACTTTTGCTCCTTCCTTCGCAAGGGCTAGGACGATGGCGCGACCGATGACCCCACCCGCCCCAGTTACAATTGCAGACTTACCCGCCAACCTCAACTTCCTTCAACTCCTTTTTGTGGGGATGTAAAGGACGCTGCCTTCCCCAATAACTTTCTGAGAGAAAAATAAAACTTTTCCTCCCGATCGGGTTTGGTGGGGCATCCGCCGTATTTCTGTACCGTCCTTGTTAAGACTTCCAAGCCTCTCTGCCAGATTCAGATATGCACGAAATGCGGCTTCGCCTCTTCTTCTAACTCCGATTATCGGAACTGAGAATGAATATATGCTACGTTTTGATTCTTCTCAAGAATAAGCGCTTTGAGGGAGGCTTGTTAGACGGAAAAGGCCCTTTTCATAAACCGATCCGTTATAGATAGCATTTTGAGCTATGCTAAAGCTTGCCATCCAAATGAAGGTATTCTCCTCCTGAGAGGCAAAACGGGAAAGGACAAGATCGTGATAGACGAGGTTGAGATACCTCCACTCGCCGTCCATGGGCAAGGCTTCTCAAACTTTCCGCTTCATACGCTACCAATCGACTTTTCCATCATTGGAACCGCTCATTCCCATCCTTCCGGCGTCCTACATCCTTCTATGGGAGATCTGAACAACTTCTATGGCAGAATAATGATCATCACCGCCTGTCCCTACGAAACTGAACAGGATATCATCGCGCTCAACAGCGAAGGTAAACCCGTAAAATATGAAATAATACGAGACACGAGAAAAATTTGGATAGGTTCCGACGAATCGCCGAGAAACACTTAGTCGCTTGTGCTAACCCCTACTATCGGAACTTGGCAATTTCTCAACGACCTTGTTGTACCCTTTGTATGAAACGAAGAGAATTGCATTACATAGGCACATATGTTGGCTCTCATGTGATCTTAAGATCTTGGCCAAGTTCAGGAGTCTAGTAAGAGAGAACTTTTTGACCAACAACCAGACTTTTTATTAAGGGATAAACTAAAAAATTTGAAGGAGAAATGATGTAACATGCAAGAGATACTTGATGAAATCTCAAGGTGTAAAGGGTGGAACAATTGTTGGGGTGTTGCAAGTCCTTGTCCTATCGTACTTCGGGCACTAGACAAGATAAATGTCATGGTAATAACTGAGCAACGACCACAACAAAAGGAACAGAGGTTCAAACTTGACGACGAGCTCAAAGAGAAAAAACAAAATCCCAAAAGTCACCGCAGCAACGTGATTGACTTTATTGGTAAACTTTTCAATCATGAGTTTCTAAACGATTTCGACGAGAAGGAGAAAAGATTTAAGAAGTTTTACTGGACGCATTTCATAAAATGCCCGGGGAATATCCGAAAGTCTGTTAAGAAGCGAAATCTGCAGGCTTGTGCAAATAAGTGGCTATCCAAAGAAATAGAAGCTCTGGACCCACGATTAATCGTCACTTTTGGAGCATATCCAGGAAAATGGATCTTGAAAGAGGCTTCACTAATCAGTGAAGATTCACAATGGATTGAGTGGATCTGGAAAAACGAAATAGTTAATGTTGCCAGAGGTACATGGATAACACCAATGGTGAAACTCGGAGGGAAAGAAAGAGCGCTAATTCTAATGTTTCATCCTTCTGGTCAAAATACCTTAGGGCGCAAGATCAATGAGAATATGGCGAAATTTCTAGGGCAGTCTGCTGAACTGACCAGTATTCTCTCCAGGAAGGAGTTCTTTAAAGAACTCTGATATGACTCATAACCAACAAGCGTCTTTTCGCCATAAAAAAAGTAAATTGACTTTAGCGGATCCCTAACTTTGCCTTTTGTACTGTTACATTTGGGTTCTACATAGTGCCTTCTGATAACCTCAACTATCAGAACAATTCCGAAGGACAAAAGCTATTTAGCATACACTGTTACTTTGTTGATTAAGCGCGTTCCTGATCCCGTATTCACTGAAAAACATAAAAGTATAGAAAAGGTAAAGAAAACACCAAAGGAAGGTGACTCAAAATGAGTAATGAACTTGTGGAAAAGAAGGCTAAGATTGAAAATCTCTATTTGGATCCAAACAATCCTCGTTTCGCAGATATAACCAATCGTCCGTTGATGATTCCTTCACATAAGATTACGGAACAGTCAGTGCAGGAGGCCGCGCTGCAACGGATTCTTGAGGACCGATTTGAAGTTAAGCAATTGAAGGATTCGATACTGAGAATGGGCTTCTTGCAGGTGGACAGGCTTGTTGTGACTCCGTTGCCCGGAGAAAATGAAAAATTTTTGGTAATCGAAGGAAATCGGCGTCTCGCTGCAGTAAAGGATCTCATGAGAGATCGCGCAAGCGGAGAGATCGATATTCCTGAAGGTGTGGTTCAATTCATTTACACGGCTGGCGGATGGGAAGACATCGGATACGAAGTGGTCTCAGGGTCATTTAGACCAGGTCAACAACTAACAATTAGGAGACCTCAGGCCAATTCTCCTCACATCCTAGAGAAACTCGTCGGATACAAAGACCTAGTTCACTGTGAGGTTTTCTCCGACAGGAGTAGCGAACTTGCTTGGGTAGCTGATCAAATATTGGTAAATATACAACAGGACGAATTGTCACCAGAAGAAATACTGGTTATAACACTAGATTACAACAATAGCAAAACCGAACTTTGGCAGCTAAAACAAATGTTAACTGAAAGAAATATAGAAGCGATAAGACCATGATACGAAACTCCGCGTGATGTATTTCAACAAAAAGGCAACGTCACCTTGACAAACATCTTTCCAGCCAAGGGCAATGAAGCTTCAGTTGTTTACATAGTGGGTTTTGAACAAGTTGGGGTTAATCCGAGGCTGATCGTTCAAGAAAGAAACCAAGCTTTCACCGCAATGACGCGGACTCGCGGTTGGTGCACATTGACTGGTATCGGAAGAACTGCAGAAATCTTATTCACAGAAATTGAAAAGATCCTCGCAGATCCGGAGAAAATAACTTTCACGGTCCCTGATCCCAAAACTATCCAGCGCAATCTTAACAGCCTAGAGTATGAGAGACGGCGTAATCGCATAAAGAAAGCAAACGACCTTGCGAATGATCTTAGACGATTGCTTGCTGAAATTGATGATCCAGAAGAAAGAAAGAGAATAATAGAAAGGCTGAAAATGACCGGCTGAAAAATCAAAGCATCATTCATGAGAGAAAAATCGTTGGTGTAATCCGGCAAAATGATGAATATGACTGCAATTCTCGATGGACCCTGTATTTTGCGTGAACTTTATGGACTACATAAAGATAATTCTTAGAAAAGACAACTGGCACGTGTTTCAACCTATCTTCGGAGATGCCGAAATCTTATCCGCAAAACTAAAGGAACTTGAACCAATTCGCAACGCAATAGCCCACAACAGAGAATTAGCACACGGTGACAAAAAACGATTAGCACTTCACGCCTCAGACATAATAACATGCATTCAACAGGGAAGTCTATAAGGACTCATCTCCTCAAAGAGTTAGCATAATACAGAGCGTTTCGCACCGTGACCTGAATATAAGAAACGAGAAAAAGAACTAAAGGGAATAACCCAAATACAAAGTATGCGAGAATTATGTTTGTGAAAGGCGTGAATTTAATGGTAGGAGGCTGAAACAATTTGGACACAATATTTTCACAAGACCAGATTGAGAATTTAAAATCGTGGAAGCGTCCACTTGAAAGTGAAGTGGCTTTGAGGTGGAAGATTGAGGAAGACAAAGCCGAAGAAGAAATTCACTCCATTCTGGTAACGAAGAACTTTCAAAAAGAGGGAAACCTTACATCTGATGACTTTGACACAATATTTCATCTGATGAGGAATTTCTCAGCAAACAGAGCACTATCAAAACTATTATACGTTAACAATGGACTTGAAGAATTCAACCAAAAATTGAAAAACCTCTATTATGGTTCGGCTCCATTTCCAAGAAGAGTGGATGATTTTTTCAAATTAAAAGGCATAGGCACTCAAACGCTTACCCAACTTCTTTTGGCCCTCAATTCAGGAGAGTATCCGCTAATAACTTCTCAAACTAAGGAAGCCTTGGAATTAGACGCTCAACAAGAACAGAAAGCAATGGAAATAGCGGTTGAACATTTCCAAATCACAGACCCTCAACAATACTTGGAAAGAACTATAGACTACCTAAGGACTTCATAATTTTCAAGCAGATAAAGGAACTGTTAGGTTTGGAAAAGTATACCTCAGTAAACAACCTAATTTGGTTTGCGACAAGAGAAGAGGGAGAAGAACCCGAAGAGGCTCTAGAATCTATTGCGTCTCTTTCCTTGGAAAAAGACCTGCGAGACTATTTAGCACAGAATCCTTTCGTTATCGAAAAAGGGCTCAAGTTAGTCGATGGAGGGAAAGAGTTTGACACCAAGGAAGTTGGAAAAATAGATCTTCTTCTAACAGACAAGAATGGATACAACGTAATAGTGGAACTAAAAAAGGGTAGGAGCAGTGATGATATTGTTGGCCAACTTTCACGTTACACGGGTTGGGTTATGAAAAATCGGAGTGAGAAGGTAAGGGGAATTATCATTGTGAATGAGCCTGATGAACGACTCGAATACTCCATATTACCATTTAGAGGTATGATTAAGACAAAATACTATCAAGTCAAGTTTGAAGTCTCAGATGATTTTAAAGGCCATCCTGCTTAGTATGGATTTCTGATAATTCCTATTTGCACAACAGTATGCTGCCTGACCCTTAATGGGGAAAATCGGTAAGAACGACATGTGTGCTCATAGTTCGGAGCCTTGACTCTCGGCACCAACTCTAGACACACATAATTTTGATTACTAAGAACAAAAATATTCTGACGGTATATAGTACTCATGAAAATCGGTTCCGCACACAGTTCGGACTGTGCGGATCTTCTCTAGGCTCAGAAACCGCTCTAAGACTGCTTCCCAGACCCTCCAGAATAGAGACCCTCTTCAAAACAGTCCTCTTTTGATGAAAAAACCCTAGATTACCGATTATCGTTTCTCAACTGTAAAGAACCTATCATGATATGGTCTAGTAGTCGTGAAGGGGTCTTTCCGAACCCGCTCCAGACACAGAGTTCGATATTATTTGTTTACCGCTCAAGCCTTCTCGCCTCGGATTCAAGTTAAGATAAAATAAAATCAATCTAATCAACCCAAGAATATTCTAACAGATTTCTCTTGGAGAGTTCTCAAACGGCACTCTCTTCGTTAGGTAGCATCTCACGAACTACGATTTCAGAATTCAAAATACCATCAACCAGGTTTAGGTCTGTTCGTTCGTTGACATCGCTAGAAAGTAGTTTCCTTGTCTTCATATGCACATGTTTCCATAGATTCCAAAACATTCCCAATTTGACTCCCGTTTCCAATAGGGTCAATTGTCGCATGAGCGCTTCAACAGCCTGTGAAAAGAAGAACACTTGATTCAAGAGAAGAAGACTTAAATCGCCACACTCACGAATTGATAAAGGATTGCCATAACCGGGGTTGAATAATACTCTGAACGGCCGCGAACGTGAGCTCGCTGCGATTCGCCGTGAGCTGCCAGATCGGATTCCTGTCGACGCTATCCTCGTGGAGAATCAACAAAAGATCGCTGACTCCCTTCACATCGATGTTAACGGCGTACTAGATAGGCTTGGCATCGATGGGCGCATAGTCTCTGCTTCCTACTTAGGAAAGCTTCCGGAGCCAGTGAAAGAAGTATCCTACACTGAATTTGGCACACCGAACACCGGCGACTACGGAACTGTCCGGCTTAACCCCTTAAGTAACGCGCACACTTTGAGCAGGATCGCCGAGTATCCTTGGCCCGACCCCGACCTTTATGATTTCGCTGCGTCAAGCAGAGCTGCCCGTGAATTGGGAAAACGCTACGCTGTGCGCGGACCATACTGGAAACCCTTGTTCTGCCAGGTCTGTGACCTTTTCGGGATGGAACAGGCTATGCTACGAATGCTAGCCGAACCGCAAATCTTTGAGGCGGCGCTGGACCGGGTGTTTCGATATACGTATCAGTTCTGCAGGAATCTGTTGGAGGAATGTGGCGATGACATGCCTATTCTCTGCCTAGGCGATGATTTTGCTACACAGAAGGGAATGATGTTCTCGCTTGAGCACTGGCGAAGATTTCTCAAGCCCCGTTACGCGAAGCTTTTCGAACTGGGCAAACGATCGGGCAGATACGTGTGGTTTCACTCCTGCGGCAATATCGCCGCTGTTCTAGATGATTTGGTTGAGATCGGCCTCGATGTATGGGAGACCGTGCAGTTGCATACACTGCCGTTTTCTGCAGAACAACTTAAGCAACACTACGGGGAGCCTCTCACCTTCTTCGGAGGCATCAACACTCAGCGCTTGCCCTTCGCAACGTCCGAGCAGATTCGCGCTGAAGTAACCCAGCGCATCGAGATTCTGGGGAGGAACGGAGGCTACATCTGTGGCCCTGATCATCACATTAAGCCTGACGTCTCGGTTCAGAATACATTAGCCTTGTTTGAGACTGCCAGAGCCTTCCGTCGCCGCGGTTACACGAAACTGGAATAACGATACCACCGAAATGTCGTATCACAACCATATTCTTGTGATAATATGGTGATCAATAGCGTTCCCTTGTTTCTGTTCTCTTACGTGATACACGATACCCGAATACGAGTCAGGAAGATCTTGCAGCAACTTGCTGCCGAGATCTTCATACTGAAGACAAGTCATCCAACGTATTGTAGAAGCAGAGAAGAGGAATGCTTTAGCGTCCGAGAAATACTAACCGCCCTTCGCATACCTATTGACACCATTCGATTTCGTTTCTGCCAATAGAAGTCTGATTTTCAGGCCTAACCGCTCTAAGACGGACTCTCTTCGTTAGGTAGCATCTCACGAACTACGATTTCAGAATTCAAAATACCATCAACTAGGTTTAGAGCACTATCACCTATATACTTGGTTAATGATAGTCCGCGCTGCAGTTGTTTCAGCTAATCATAATCATTGCAGTAGAAAGAAGCGGTTCTCTGGATTATTATTGGAGTAGAAATCCGGAAAAGACTATTCGAGATCGCTAGTATTCCCCGAACTGCTCTATGGCTTCATAGGCAGCCCCTATCTTTTCGGACGGCACATCTCTCTCTATCACATGGTTTGGTGCGGTGATATATCCTGGGGAAAGCGTCTCGATACACGTCCTAACCCATTCCCTGATCTGGGCGAGAGTGAAATGGATGAGGACTCTCTGCGAGTCTATGCCTCCCCAGAACGTTATTATCTTGCCGAAGTCTCTTTTCAGCCGCTCCGGTTCCATCCTGCAAGCAAACCCCAGCTGTTGCCCTATTATGTCTAAGCCGGCTCTTGCTAGGTCTCCAATATAGAGGTGAACTGACCCACACATATGGGCACAGATCTTTGCTTTGGTATATCTTCCTATCAACCTAAAACTCTCAATCTGGTACGGTAAGACAAACTGTCTGAAATCTTCCAAAGAAAGCATTGGTCCAGCTTGCGTCCCTAGGTCACCTGGTCCGGCGTTGATTCTGTCTATGTAGTCTCCGACGGCGGTGAGATAGATCTCTGCTTGGTCTACGCCATGCTGCAGTAATCTCTCTGCAAAAGCGTGGTAGAACTCCGGATTCCTTTTCATATCTGTAAACCAACGAGTTATGCCACGTACGAAACGATGCTTCTCAGAAGAGTAGGGTGACGATCCAGCGTAGGCCACAGCGTAATCAGTCTTTTGATGCATTTCCTTCGCGATCTTCCCTGCTTTCTCAGATTGCCTTTCCATTTCCCGTCTTGCCCTCGTGCTCTTAGTATCCGGCCAGTACGGATAGTTCTCAATGTCCTTCAATGTCTCCAGCTTTGCTGCGGGCTGCGCTGTGTCGGGCGCGAGCATCAAGCGGGGGGTCCCCTGCCTGCTGACACCGTAGCCTCTTCTCCACAATATGCCATACTCTGATCTGAAATTTCCGTTGGGAAGAACCTCAAGGTGAGCCGGCCCACGCGGGATATACCTGAAGTCGCACCCAAATCTTTCTAGTATTCGTTCATCAACATTTGTCACGTTGCCCCAAATGCTATCTGTGATGGGCGTGTTGTAGCTGGTGATGCCAAGATACTTACATAACGCGCTGTAACCATAGGGTTCCTGATCCACTATTGAAACGGTTTGCATTCCTCCGATGAACTCGTTGCAGACACGATCCGCCCACTTCCTTTCAGCAGCTCGGAGAAACCTCTCTCTAGGGGTCATGCTCATCAAGGCCACCTCTCGTATACCTGAATCATGGAAAATCAGCATTCCTCTGCTTGAAAAGGTATGTCTGTTCCGCGATCCTTCATAAGTGCTTCGACAGCGGTCAAGTTAGGTATCCCAGATCTTCCGCCGAGTCTCTCACATTTGATCGCTGCGACGGCATTGGAGAACCTAACAACAAAAGCTAAGGGCCAGTCTCTCAACAGTCCATAGGTGAAGGCGCCACTATAGACGTCCCCGGCTCCAGTGGTATCCACCACGGTTACTCGGAACGCCGGCTCACTGATGACCTCGCCTCTTGTAACGCAGACTGAACCTTTATCTCCAAGAGTGACTGCCACGATTTCGGGGCCGGCGCGAAGAATCTTCTTCGCCGCCTCTATGGGTTCAGATTTGTTGGTCAAAGATCGAGCCCCGTCGATCGACGCTATGAAGACGTCGACGAGTTTGAAGAGACGTTCGTATTCAGTGGCATACTCAGCTGTGCCGCACACAACTAGAACGTTGCAGTCTTTCGCAACTCTGGCCGCCTTGATGGATGCTTCATGGGCTCCATCTATATATAGAGCCCTTGCATCTCTGATCCAATTCATATCTAGCTTAGCTAGATGAGCCAAGATGACTGGGTCGTAGTGGTAGGCTATGGTGCGTTTGCCAGTGACTTTGTCCACTAAGACATAGGCGGAAGGAGTGATTAGGCCTGGTATGACGGCTATATGGCTAGTATCAATGCCCTCTTTTTTGAAGTCGGAGATTATGAAATGGCCGCCGTCGTCGTCACCTACGCACCAGACGACGGATGCTTTGCCACCCAGCCGAGCGACTGTAACAAGAGCTGTGCCAGCAACGCCGCCTCCCTGTGTGAGCAGGTTCAGTACTGGGACCTTCTCATCTACGTTTGGAATATGCGGGACAACAGCAATGTGATCCACACAGCAGAACCCAAGTCCGGCTACGGACAGATGGTCACCTCCAATACAATCAACTTAGGCTACATACTTGTAAAACGCTTGGAACAACGCACGAATGTTCTCCAAGGGAATTCCGTTGACAATCTCGCCGAAGAAGATTAGCCCCCCCTCAGGCTGGCCGAAGAGGTCCACCACGCTTTTGACGGCTGCATCGACTTCTTGAAGGGTGCCAAACTGCATGAGCTTACAGTTATCTATATGTGGAACGTCCGCTAACAGGCACATCCGAAGCTCACGAAGCTTTTCAGCAAGCGCCATGTTGTACTGGTCATAGAAAAACTGTGGCCAGATCACATCGACGCCAATTTCTGAAAAGTCATCCATAAGTAGAATAGTCTGGCCACAAGTATGGAACCAGACTTCCTTGCCCGCTTTCTTGATAGGCTTCACGAGCAATTCATAACGAGGCCTGAAGAACTGGCGCCACGTTACGGGACTTATCATGAGACCGCGCTGGGTTCCCCAATCGTCGCCAAACTGGATGCCGTCGACGCCTAGGGAAAGATAATACTTCACCATTTCCAGCTGGTAGCCCGTGATGAGGTCTGCTATGGTGTTGATCTCTCTTGTGTCGCGCTTGATGTCCATCAGGCAACGCTCGAACCTGCGCAGTGCTCGCATAGTCTCCCAGATGCTTATCCACCCCATTTTGAGGTAGTAACCTTTCGCCTTGTGTTCATTGGCAACTTTGAGGTCACGCCTAAAATCCTCGCTGCCGATTTTTGGGGCAACTGGCGGTCTGTAGTTCTCAAGATTAGATAAGTCATCTAAGGGACCTGAGAGACGGAGTCCATGGATGCCGAAAATACGATTCTCCCATGTTACGCTCCATATGTCAGTCTCAACGTGACGGTATTGACCGTCTTCTAGGATGTCTGCGGGATCCGGAGAGGGAATTGGATCATTAGACGGGTCTCCAGAATCCCCGGGAAACTCTCTCCAAAGCCGTCGGAATTTCTCGCCATGCTCAAAGAGCGCCGCTGGTAAATAGCCATGTACTATTGGAATCCGGTCAGGTCTCATGAACCGGATAGCTTTTAGCAATCTTTCCCTCGAATCCATGCTAACCACATGGTGCAGTGGTCTGTAAGCTACAGTTAGGTAAAGCTCCTTCTTGCTTTATATATAGCTTTAGGACCATGCAACCTTCAATCGCTGTACCTAAGAGCAGTAGGAGAAACTGGGCAGATAGCTGAGTCACCTGTGCATACCTGAATGGCCGGCTCTTCTGTATGCCGGTGGTTGACCCTCTGATTCTAGAAGCCCCATTCGGAGAAGGGCTTTCTACAAGTTTCTTGTAGCGCTTTGTTCCTTGGGAATCGCCGCGTACACCAAAATGCAGCATTGGCTTCCATTGACTACCTAGTTGTGCCTACTGGTCTTTTTTACTGTTTTGTGGAATGGCATGCCTCCTGCCTTAGTATCAGGTTACGATCGCGAACATGACCCGGACTTGCCATGCGAATTGGAGCACAAATGCTAAAAAAAAGAAGGGATTAGGGCCAAAGTCATGCTTGGAATGTGGCGAACCTTATGATGTTTATTATGGATACTATGAAGATGCCCAGTATCTCGCCCGTTATTATGCCGAAGGCTGCTGGAATTCCGACTTCGTCGTATGCTTTTCTGCCGCCGACTTTAATGAGGGCATACTTGACGACGTACATACTTGAGGCAACGAAGAGCGGTGAGAACCAGTGATCGATGCATTCTGAGATGCCCATGGCGAAGCCGAATGGTTCAATCGGCCACCAGATGAACCTTACCCTCATGATTGTGAGGAGTACAGCTATGAGTATGCCTCCTAGACTTGGAATGCTTGCTACCCCTAGGTACGAGTTGTAGGTCCCAGCGTCACCGTCCCAGAAATAGTCCCACTCCTTGCTCAAAGGTAGCTCCATGAGACCAAATGCGTGCCACGTTATGGCTGCCACGGGGATGGATATGATGGCGCTTAGTAGAGCACCTACAAAGATGACCTTGAATGCATTGGAAGGTGCTACTCCGGCCATGCTGGCTACTTTAAAGCCGTCCATAGTTCCAGAGATAGTCGAATAGTAGGGACCGAATGTGTCACATCCTGTGCCCCAGCGATTTGTATGGGTTCCGATGAACAGCTTTCCAGCCGGAAACTCTGGTGCGGGAGGCATCGTTGGACCCCAGAAGGGCTTGAGATATGTCTCTCCTCTGAGGATGTCTTGAGAAGCTACATATGCGCGAACCCTTGTTTGAGAGGTCACTTGGATGAAAATGACCAGTAGCCCTAGGAGGGCGTCTTGTAGCTCGACTCCGCTGGCAGCAAAGAGCGCTATCAGGCCTATGGCTCCGATTATGAAGAGCGTGTATCCTAGTGAATAGGAAACGTCTCCAGGAGCGATTTTCTCTCTGGCTTTCTTGAACGTGCCTGCAAAGTACCTCCACTGAACCACGAACATGATGGCAAATACTCCTAGGAACATTCCTGAACAGATGTCTCGAAGATGCAGTGGATCCCCGTAGTTAATCATAACCCATTTTGACCATTGGCCTGCGACGAATATTCCGCTGTAGTAGCCAAAGTAGCTGAGCATTTGAGGCAGTAGTATCCAGAATATCATGTACCCTGTAAACATCGACAGCAGACCATCCAATGGTATTAAGAAGAAGAATGCGTACTTTAGAGGATCGGTTGGCATCGTGAGGGGCGCCGCAATAGAGGAGCTAATGGCCGGGAAGGCTTGTGTTAACATAAGGTTCCCTGCTACCCAAGGGACATAGTTAGGATTTGTGAGCCATCCATAAGGATCAGGGAATCCAGTGTATATCGAGTACACCATGTAAGGCACCATTAGTATAATGCCAAGCAGGGCGCAAACGATGAAGACTTTTGTTCTCCTGTCCGTGCGCTTCTCAGAGCTTGCCAAAGCCATGTCAGCGATCACCCAGCCTTGGGCATGAGGGAATGGAAGTACCTCGATGTCTACCCATAGGTGGCGCAGTATTATAGCCCATCCTGAGAGGAAGATGATGGCAACCACGTAGTAATAAATGTGAGTAGCAATGACTGGGGCCCATTCACCGGCATAGGTTACAAAGAGGTTATTCAAACTGCCGTGGTAGAAGGATCCCCTGATAGCATCAGCTGACGGCATCCAGAACCAAGGCAATGCGTAGCCGTGGATGGCAGCAGTCTCAGTTCTTATCCTGAACGTGCTAAGAGGCAATTGATAACCTTTCTCGCTTGTAAACATTGCGATAGCTATTGAAGCCAAGTAGAAGAGAGCGAAGGTAGTCTTGTCTACTCTTAGACCGCCGTATCTCATAACTAAGAGCATGATGAATGAAAAGACATAAGGGAGAGTCAAGGCAACGAGCAATCCGCCTGAAGCACCTATATCCAAGCCGCAAGCCCATGCTGTAGGAATAAAATGGTATCTTACAGCCAAGAGAGTGGTAAGTGCCGCTACATAGATCAGCAGATATGCCCAGGTTTTGATGGAAATCCTTGCAACTTCAGCCTCTACGACGCTGCGAGATTTCTCCGCTTCTTTTCTTTCCATATTGATTCCCTTTCGGGTGAGTCTGCCTCACCTGTATCCCCAATTCTGCGGTCTCATTGTTTAAAAGCTTTTCCGTGCGTGCTCTCGGAGGTTTATAAAGTTCTTGACAGTGCTCCTAGAGTTTATGCATTCTTTGACAGGGGTCCTAGAAACTTATGTATTCCTTAACAAGCCTCACGTAATATCTAATGTGCTTAGATGAGACATCAGCTGGAACACAGTGATCTACGCTTTGGATGTAACTCAGGTCTATAGCCCCGAATGAGAGCTTCGAATCTACTTCCGTCGATTAACGTTGATAGGCATAATCATAAGACTTAAATTGGCAGCGCTTCGTCCTTTCTAAGAGGCGAGGATGAATGGAGTTGAAAATCGGGGCTGCGCTGATAATCTGGGGAAAAAGGGTACTCGAAGACCTTCCCGTTGTCCTTGATGAAACCGCATCTATGAATTACCAAGGCATAGAAACAAGCCCAGACGTGTTCGAGAAAGTCAAGGACACGAAGGAACTGCTGACCAAAAGGGGGTTAAGTCTCGCTGGGCTTCACTTGGGTTTCCGCGATATTGATAAGAAGGCTGTAGGCACAACTCTAGACATTCTGCAGAGGATGGATGGTCACTACCTGCTCTTCAGCGGGGCCGGCGGGAAAGAGAACACTCAGGAGAACTACCGAAGAGCCGCTAGATTCCTAGAGAAGACCGGTAAGAAGAGCAAGGATTACGGCATCAAGGTCTGTTACCACAACCACTGGCAGGAAACTGTCAATGGCGCTTTGGGAACAAGGGTCATATGCGAAGAGACAAACCCAGAGCACGTCTCGCTATGCGTCGATACATTCTGGGTTCAATACGGCGGTCTTTCACCAGTCGAGTTTATCAAGGAGCA
>Ga0315314_1002887_pt1 | contig 13881 bp, 11 predicted proteins | sample TDP9_MG_FD_203631 | JGI IMG/M metagenome (GOLD analysis project Ga0315314, IMG submission 203631) | Freshwater sediment microbial communities from Lake Towuti, South Sulawesi, Indonesia - TDP9 | ecosystem: Environmental > Aquatic > Freshwater > Lake > Sediment | place: Indonesia: South Sulawesi...
CTATCCATTCCAGACTACGAGGACCACTACCACAGGCTGCTTCTCACGTGGATACTCATCGACTCAGCTATGATCTTCGTGAACTACCCATGGCACGCACGCTTCCTATATATGACGCCTTTCAACATCTATGTGACACAGGGCATTCTCTTTGGTGCGGGAAAGCTCTCAAAGCTCGCAGGGTCGACTGGACAGAAGAATACATCGTCCCTGGTCTTCTGGGCCTTCTACACCCTATCCATTGCAGTGCTTCTCAATAATGCTCTTCGGTGCATCACAATAAAACAATTCGGTCCCAGTGGATTGACTGCAATACCGTGAGCTTCTTTCAAGGCAACGCAAACACCTAGAGGAAACTGGAAGGGGGGTCGCTGACGCTAGACGGAAGACGCCGAAGCAGGACGACAAACTTGAAGGCATGTCTAGCAGCTACACTGCGCCATTCTCCCCAAAAACATAAAACAGAACCCTTTAGGATGCAAACACGTCGATGAAGCGACATCGAAGGGTTTAAAAAGGCTTTTATATCTCTTAGAAACAGTATAACTCAATCTTAATACCCGATTGAAGGATGAGGATGTAATGTCGACCTTCCGACAAAACAAATTCCTACGTAGCCTCACAGTGACAATCTTCATCCTCACAATACTTCTCTTCCCGATGTCGGCCTCAGCTATAACAGTGAGTATAGAAGGCCTTCAAGGAAGGACCATAACGCAAGGTGAGTCACTCTCATTCTATATTAACATAGGGATCGAGGGCGGTGAAGCAGTCCCCATAAGCAAGGTAAGAGTAACGGTCAGAGGGCCAACGAGCTTTGCCTACGACTTTTCCCCCACGGGTGGGACTGAAAGATTCCTTGAGCTTGAAGCCGCCCAAAGCATCGTCGACCAATATGCATACGGCTACGGGTTCGCCTATGGCTACGTCCCCTTCTATGGATACGGATATGGCTTCTTCCCAGAGATGCTTCCCTACGGCTATGGCTACGGCTTCTATCCCTACGGCTATGGCTACGGCTTCTACGGTCCCCAGACATTAAGGTGGACCGCAACTCTTCTCAACACAGGGAACCTGCCTGAAGGACAATACAGGCTTACCGCCGAGGTCTTCTCTAACGGCGTTGCCTGGGGAGGGGGTCCAACCGAGACCACCTTCACAGTCGTGAGCCCGATAGTTCCAATTCCACCTGTGCCAACGCCGACGGACGTTGAAGCCATGCCAATCGAGAGGGCGGTTGAAACAATAGCGGCTCTAACGCCCACCCAAGCTGCGGACATACTGAAACAGGTCTCGCTTGAGAAGGCAACTGAAATCCTGCAGAGAACAACACTTGAGCAGACAGTCTCCATCCTAGAGGAGCTGCCACTTGACAGAGCAGTGGCCGTCCTGGAACGGGTAACCCTTGAGCAAGCGGTCAATATCCTCGAGAAGGTATCTCTCGAGAGAACCGTCAACGTAATGGAACAGCTAGGAGCTGACAGAGCGGTACAAATAGCAGAAGAAATGAAGACAGAGAAACTAGCGCAGGTTCTGAACGTAGCCAGCTTAGGGAGAACTGTCGAAATAGTTGAAGGCGTTTCAGTCCAGAAAGCCACAGACACCGTCCTAGCTCTAACAACCGAGAGGGCAGCAAACGTACTGGAAAACGTGAGAGTAGAGAGGGCCAAGAACATAGTCGAAACCGCAGTAGCAGCTGGTAAGACAGACAGCGTCGCAAAGGTCATAGTATCCATGAAAGACAGAGAAGCAGCAACAGTAGTTGTTGAAGTTGAACCAGCAAGAGCAGCCTCCGTGATTGAAGTCATGATAGAACTCAACCGCCGAGACACTGCTCGAACCGTCGAACACATGGTCGACATCAACATTCAGAAGACCGTCACAATCCTCGAAAGACTAGGCGCAGTGGACCTCGTGGACCTATTACTCGAGATAACAGGACTTCCATCCACACCGCAAACCGCAGCAAAGATACTTGAAGTCATGAGCCTCGAGAAGTCCATCGAGATCTCCAGACTCCTGGTTGAGTTGGAGGAGTATGATAACCTAGGAAAGATATTCCAATACCTCTCAACAACGAGACTGAACGAGATATTCAAGGGGCTAACTCTGGACCAAAGAGTAGTGCTATACCCGTACCTAACAACTGAAACCATCGCAAAAATCTCAACACAACTACTGCCATTGCCCGACTTGGCGCCAATATCACTGGAGACAACGCCGAAGGAACCAGTAGCTGAGGAGGAAGCCACAGTCAAGGTCACAGTCAAGAACATTGGAAATGTGAAGGCTGGTCGATTCAAAGTTGAACTCAAGATCAACGGCGCCACAATTCTGACACTGTTCACTGATGGTTTGGATGTCAATGCAAGTGCTGCGGCAAACTTCAGCTGGAAACCGATGAAACCAGGCAGCTACGTGATAACGACAACAGTTGACCCAGAGGGAACAGTGAAAGAGCTAAACGAAGCGAACAACGTCCTGAGCAGAACAGTCACTGTGAAGCCGAAACCACTACCAGATCTCACAGTCCAGTTCAGCGACCTGCCAAAAGCCTTCGAGGCTGAACAAGAATACACCCTCAAGATACTGGTCAAGAACATAGGCAACGCTGACGCCACGAAATTCAGCGTCGAACTAAAGGCGGACGGAGCTACAATAGGCAAGACCAGCGTCGACAAGTTGGCAGCTGGAGGAAGCACGACCCTCAGCTTCAAATGGAAGCCTGAAAAGGCAGCAGACTACACACTGAAAGCTACCGCAGACCCAGAAGGACTCATAACCGAAAGCGATGAAACGAACAACGCCGCAACCGTAAAAATCACCGTTGCACCAGCGCCAATCCCATGGTACATCCAGTGGTGGCCACTAATAGCAGGAATCGTTATCCTCATAGTAGTAGTCGCCTACATGGCCATCAGAAGAAAAAAATAAACTCTCTCTTTTTACCAACAGGATTCATCAAAACTCCCTCGCATCCGGAGAAAGAGCCAGATCGCGTATCCCACTCTCATCATTCTCCAAGTTAGCAAGAACGACGCATGCAAGGAACTACGTCCACATGGAAGAGAGGTCTTACATGATACGATCGACGCCCGCCACACTCATTAGCACTTGTTGTTTTCAGGCATCCGGGAGAGAAGTCAAATACTGTAACGTCACCTCTTTGGCTTATGTAGAAAAGCTACAGGGCGAGGAAAGATGTCTCGGAACCACAAATTCGTCCTAGGAGGCACTGTAAGAAGCACCTGTATTTCCAAAGACGTTCTTGAGGGTAAGACTGACGAGAAGCTGCAAAGACAAGGGCACACGCATAGCAGGTTTCAATAGTGTGGTTGCTTCACAACCTTCATTTATTCGACTTCCCTTCCTTCATTCGGTGAATCTAGTTATTGTCTCAAGGTCGAGTCGGCTCGAAGGGAGAACTTTTCCCCCCCCAAGAACATCAGGAAGAAGCTAGGTCTCGCGCCTCATGTGAAGGTCATCTACAAGGTCGTAGAAGGGCGTCTCATCGTGGAGACCGTTCCCAGTCTTGAAGAAACCCTGAAGGAGCCTTCATCAGTCGAGATAACTCTTGAGGAGCTCCACTCTCTCAGAAGAGAACTATCAAGGAAGGCCGAGATTTGAGGCTTCTCCTAGATACTGCGTACCTTCTCCCGGCGATAGGCATCTCAGTCAAGGGAATCCCACAGAATGCGCCGATCAAACTGATCGAGGGAGAACACCAGATATCCATAAGCGACATCACCATCTTCGAAATCTCCGCCAGCGGCGCTAAACAAACCATACTCGGAAGTCTCACGACTGACAGGGTTTCCCGAGGCGTAAGGGTCATCATCTACGATGACAGAATAGAGAGAATCCCGATATACGACACTTCAGTCTTGCCGTACGCCTTCACGCTGAGAAGAACTCTGAACAACTTCATAGACTGCATCACTCTCTCTTCTGGAATCAACCGCTGCGACATCATAGTGACAGAGGACAAAGACATTCACGACCTAAAAGAAGAGACAGAGTCCCAAGAGCTCCTCCAGACAGTAAACCCACGATTCAACGTCCAAGCCCTGACTGAGATACTGCAACTCTCCTATAGGTCAGCTCGCGCGAACGCGTGGGGACCTACTCGAGGAAGGTGGAGAAGATCATGAGCCACCAACCAGGGACCCTAGTACGCGTCATCTAAGCTGACCCCTCGTCCTTGACTTATCCGATAGTACTCTATCAGCTGCTTCACCCCTTCTCTCACACTCCACCTCGAACGGAAACCGAGCCTCTCCTCCATCTTCTTCAACAAGTAGCTGAACTCCTTGGTCTCACCGACTCTCGGAGGCAGGTAAACGACTTCAACAGTCCTACCTGTTGCAACTACAACTTCCTCAACAACAATCTGAGCGAGATCCCTTATCCTCACAGTCTCTCCTCCGATGTTGAAGACCTCGCCCGCAACCGCTTTAGGTTCAGCCTCCGCCGAGAGCTTCATCGCCTCAGCAATATCCAAGACATGCACAAAATCCCTACTGCTCATACCATCTCCATAAACAGTCAAAGGCTTACCTTCCAACCCCTGCCTCACAAACTTTGGGACAACCGTGTCGGCTCGAGTATACAATCCTACTCCATAGACATTGCCGAACCGAAGAGTCACGGTCTCCAGAGCATAGTTCTCATAATAAAGAGACATGAGCCTCTCACCAGCCGACTTAGTCACCCCATAAAGATTCAAAGGCCTAAGAGGATGCTCCTCAACAACAGGCAACTTCAATGGAATACCATACACAGCAGCACTAGAAGAGAAGATCACCCGCTTGATGTCCTGCCTCCGTGCAACTTCCAACACGTTAAACGTGCCGAGAACATTCACCCCAACCGCCTCCTCAGGATTCTCTAAGCATAGCTGGAGGCCAGGCAACGCCGCAAGATGAAAGACGACCTCACCATTAAAGCCTCTGAGAGCGTCCTCAAGACAAGTTCTATCACGAATATCTGCTACAACAAGTTTAAGCCTTGGGTCCCCTCTAAACTGGTCAAGAACCTTGTAGTCCCCTCTTCTAAGATTATCCACCGACAAAACAGCCCAGCCTTCCTCTAATAGACGAGACACGAGCACGGACCCAACATAACCCGCACCACCCGTTACAACCGCCCTCATCCCCTTCCCCTCTTGTCTGAGACACCAATCGAATATAAAACAGATTGCTCAAAACACCTACAAAGCGCGTAGACCTATCACATCAGTAGATCTTCCATAATCATTCATGGAGATGATCTTCCAAGATCAAAGAGGCTTTCAAAAACTTAGCCCAAGCATTTGAAGCGCAGCATGAATGAGAGACTCGTAGAAAGACATATCTAAAAGGAACAACAGCCTTTTTACTCAACAATCTATTCACAAAGGCGACCAGAGAACAAAGCTTCAGCCACTCCGGTTGAAGCGCTCAGATGGAGATAATTTCATGAGTAAGGCATCAAGGATGGCTAGAACATCGACTAAGGGAGGACTCAATCTCTTCTGGGGTCTAGTGGTCTCAACAATTATCTCTGCCGTTGGTTTCATAATCGTTGCGAGACTTCTCTCTCCTTCTGAATACGGTCTTGTCTCAATCACTCTCATAGCCCCAGCTCTCATCTCGCTATTTCGAGACTGGGGTATAAGCTCGGCAATGATAAAATATGTAGCCCAATACAAAGGAGAAGGGAAAGAGGAAGATGCAAGAAACATAATAACTGTGGGACTGGCTTTTGAGTCGATTCTGGGCGCGTCTCTATCAGCAGTTTCCTTCATACTATCGGACTTCATAGCAACAAGCGTTTTTCAACGCCCTATTATGAGACCTCTAATCGAAATCGCCTCCTTCACAATATTCACCGAGGCCCTCAACACAGCCGCTCAGTCCGCCTTCACAGGCTATGAAAGAATGGAACTTAGAAGCATCATAATGATCTGTCAAGCCCTGCTCAAAACGGTTCTGATGCTTCTCCTGATAGCCATAGGCTTCGGAGCCTTCGGAGCAGTCCTCGGAGCAACACTGGCATCGTTGGGAGCTGGTTTAATTAGTACCGTTATTCTCTACACAGCTCTTTACAGAAACATACACAAGTCCAAGGACGCCAAGCTGAGAATCATGGAAACCGCAAAAGCCATGTTCGGATTCGGTCTTCCTCTGTCAATTGCCTTCATCCTGAATAACTCCCTCATACAGTTCTATAACTTCCTAATCGCCATTTATTGCGAAGACCTGTTGATTGGCAACTACAAGGTTGCCACCAACTTCATTGTACTCATCACCTTTTTTGCAACGCCGATAAGCACAGTCCTCTTTCCCGCCTTCTCACAAATCGACCAACGGAGAGAAAGCGGAACGCTAAGAAATGTTTTCCAAATTTCCGTAAAATACACAACCCTTGTCATCCTACCCGCAACAATGATTATCATGTCATTGTCACAACCAGCAGTCTCCACAATCTTCGGCGAGAAATATAGCTACGCTCCCTTATACCTAGCATTGTCCGCAATTGAATACCTATATTCAGCCCTTGGAAGCCTAAGCCTAGAAAGCCTAATAGCAAGTCAAGGAAAAACTCAAACCATCCTAAAGCTAACCCTCATCAGCTGCACAGTGGGACTACCCGTCAGCCTGATCTTGGTCCCGAAACTCGGGATAGTCGGTCTAATAGCCACCTCCTTAGTAGCCAAAGCACCAAACCTCGTCGCAGGGCTCTGGTGGGTGAAAAGGAACTTCGCGTTCACCATTGACTGGGTTTCATCCAGCAAGATACTCCTAGCGTCGTCGCTTGCCGCTACAGTCACCTATACAACATCTTCCCTCCTTATCCTGCCCGATTGGGTAAGACTAGTCGTTGGGACAGCAGCCTTCATAGCCCTCTATGCAATAACCCTTCTGCTCACAAACGCAATAAACAAGACCGACATACAAAACGTGAAAGAAGCGATAAAGGACCTAGGTCCAATGACTCAATTATTCAACCCTCCCCTAAACACACTTGAAAAACTGGTATCCCTCCTCCAAAAGCAAGAGAGCAACCACTAACTAAAAAGCATAGTTTACTGAACCCGGTGAAATCTCGCACCAATTCTCTCTTCATTCATCAACAACCAAGAACCCATATCACGATCCAACACGATCCCTCCGTCTCTGTCTCCTAACAGCTTACCAGACATGAAAGAATCTGTCAGCTATTCAGCTTTTCAAGAGGGAAGATATAACTCCACAACTCTTATCCGCTAGCAGTTTTGGACCCTGCAATCTAAGGCGTTAAGCTTATACGTCATGACATCGAAATGCATAGGGAAACATAACGAGTTGACGCACCGTGAAGAGGCCTCTCCTGTGGTTGACAACTCTCGGTCTGGCCGTAGCTGTCTCGGTAGCTGGGACGATATACTTCTTCTCAGCCACAAAGGGAAGAAGGACGCTTGTGGTTTCAACAACAACTAGCCTCTACGACACAGGTCTCTTAGAGGTAGTTAAAGAACGATTTGAGGAGGAGAATCCGATAGAACTCTACTTCATCTCTGTTGGCAGTGGTTTAGCCATACAACACGCAACAAGGGGGGATGCCGACTTAGTACTCGTCCATGCTCCCTCGTTGGAAAGGGACTTCTTAGAAGAAGGATACGGCGTTTGTAGGAAGGTCATCGCTTACAACTTCTTCGTTATTGTCGGCCCAGATGCGGATCCCCTCAGGATCTGGAAGCTGAATGTTAGTGAAGCCCTAACTAGGATCGTGAAGATGGGAAGAGATGGTAACGCGACTTGGGTATCAAGAGGCGACGAGTCTGGAACCCACATAAAGGAGATGGAGCTCTGGGCTGACGCTGGATTCAATTGGACTCAGCTGAAGGAGGAAAGGTGGTTTTTGAATACTGGATCAGGAATGGGTTACACTTTGCTCGTGACAAACCAGAAAGCTGCCTATACTCTGGCGGACATGGGGACATATCTGCAATACTCCAGAAATAACCGTATCAGCTTGAAAGTCCTCATAGAGGCTGATGGGAGACTTCTCAACGTCTATAGCGTCATCGCCGTCAATCCAGATAAGGTTTCTAGAGCAAACTTTGAGGACGCCATAGTCTTCATAAAGTTCCTTACCTCGATCGAGGGTCAGAACTTGATTGAGAGCTACAGAAAGAAGGACTATGGGAGCAGCCTCTTCTCTCCTGCGGTCAATCTGCTCAAGACAGACAGCAACCCGACAATCGCCCAGTGGATAAGGGACTACGCTTTCATAAACGGGACGGAGTGTCCACCAGAGTACAGAGGTAGACACCCAGAACTCTATTAGGCGGCGAGGAAAATGGTTTCTGAAATCATCGAAGGCTTGAGGCGTGCAATCGGACTTATTGTATCAGGCGACCCGGCGGTCCTAGATGCCACTGTACGTTCTCTCTACATCTCGGGGGCGGTGACTCTTTTCGCAGTCTCTTGGAGTCTTCCTCTTGGAATGATCATCGGCTCAAGGAGCTTTCTAGGAAAGAACCTTGTAAAGGGGTTCTTCAACTCAATGATCGGGGTGCCAACAGTCGGCCTAGGACTTATTCTATACCTTCTCTTCTCAAAGAGTGGACCCTTGGGTGTTCTTCAGTTGCTCTACACTCCGTTGGCGATAGTCATAGGGGAGTCGGTATTAGTGACACCCATCATGATCAGCTTCATCGTTAGCGCCGTGGAGAACGTAGATCCAGAGATCAAGGACTTGGCTAGAACCCTAGGAGCCACAGAAAGTCAGGCAAACCTTGCGGTGTTAAAGGAAGCCCTCCCTAGTGTTGTCTTAGCGGTTGTTGCAGGCTTTAATCGTGCTATAGCTGAACTCGGGATCGCCCTCATGGTCGGGGGAAACATATCAGGTTTGACGAGAGTCTTGACAACCTCAATAGCACTGGAAACAACCCGCGGGAATTTCGAGCTTGCGATTGCTCTAACAATGATACTCTCGTTAATCGTTTTCATCCTAAGTTTCATAACAAATGCATTGAAGAGAGCATAGAGATGCACTACCTCAGACTCCATAGCATAGTCAAGAAGTATGGCGAGATTCTAGCTCTCGACCATGCGAACCTAGAGGTTAGCAGAGGAGACCTTCTGGCTGTCCTAGGCCCCAACGGTGCTGGAAAAACGACCTTGTTGAGGATATTGGCTGGAATAGAAGAACCTACAAGCGGAGAGATCTACTACGATGGCTCAAAGATGGGCAAGGAGTACGCAGCGTTCATCAGGCAAAGGTGCACACTCGTCTTCCAGAAGATCTCTGTCTTCAACGCGACAGTCTATGAGAACATTGCCTACGGCTTGAAGACCCGAGGACTGCCAAAAGCTGGAATAGAGGCTAGGGTTCGCGAAGCCCTGAGAGTCGTCAATCTGGACGGGTATGAAAGACGGTCTGCGAGGAAGCTTTCCGGTGGAGAGCAGCAGAGAGTGAGTCTGGCCAGAGCTCTCGCCTTAGAGCCTGAGTTTCTTCTTTTAGATGAGCCGACAGCAAACCTAGATCCGCAGACGACTTCCATAATCGAGGAGGTGATAAGGTACATGAACAATGAAAGGGGGACTACGACCGTAGTTGCTACACACAACGTGTTTCAAGTTGGAAGCATCGCAAAGAACGCTGCACTTATGCTGAACGGCAAAATAGTCGAGACAAGCCCTGTAGAGGAGTTCTTCCAGAAACCAAAACTGTCAGGCTTTGCGAGACTTGAGAACGTCTTCCTTGGAACCGCCAAATACTCTGAAGACGGGCCCACTCTCATCGACATCGGTGGAGGCGTAACCATTGAGGCCGCCTTCAAGAAGAAGGGACGTGTCACAGTCCACATTCGTCCCGAGGACATCATACTCTCGAGGAGACTTGTGGAATCAAGCGCAAGGAACGTTCTCAGGGGCAAGATAGTCGAGGTCTCGGATCAGAACAACGTTGTGAAGTTGAAGGTTGATGTGGGAAAGACCTTCACAGTCCAGATCACTCAGCGCTCCTTCAAGGAGATGGATTTAAACATCGGATCCGAGGTCTTCCTCGTCTGCAAAGCTTCCTCAGTCAACTTTGTGTAAACAGCATCTTTCCAACCCCCAGATTCTGCTAGAGATCTGACTCCAGCTTTTGCCTGATTCGACTCTCAAGCGCCGGGTTGATCTCGATACCTGTGCAGCGTCTCCCAGTCCTAAGGCACACCTTCATTGTAGTGCCTGACCCGAGACAAGGGTCTACAACAAGGTCTCCTCTATTGGAAGAGGTTTTGACACATTCGACGACGAGTCTATCAGGAAGCTCGTTACCTGCAGTCTTCTCTCCGCGATGGTATGGTCTCTTGATGTACCATACGTCTTCGGCGTAATGTCTCTGTTTGTTGAATGTGTAATTCTCGTGGTCCTTAACTAGGAGCAATAGGTGATAATGGGAGGTAGTGAACCTCCTAGTTGTGAAGACGCCGAACTGATACTTCCAGATGCAGTGGTTGAGTTGCGTAAAGCCTACCTCCTCAATAGCATCGAGGACGACTCTCAGATTGTTCCACCCTGATACAAGCCACATACTACCTGAATCCTTGAGAGCACGGTACGACCATTCAACAAGACTCCTGATAAAATCTGGATATTCTTCCTTAGGTACTTCGACATAGGACAACGCGTCAGGAGTTCTATGATAAGTCTGAAGATTAGCTTTGAAGCTGATGCCAAAGGGAGGGTCTACAAAGATCAGGTCAGCCTCTTCCCTCAACGTCACATTCCGAAAATCATCAAAAATGACCTTATAAGCATCATCGATCGTGAGTGTTTTCCTACTGAGCATGGTCTCAAATAATTATCTGGTCAAGCATTTAAAACTCATAGTGCTTGGCCTATGGCAAGCTGTTGGACCAGCAAGTGGTTCTGGTAGTGTTCGGCTACCGCCCTCAGATAGTCTTCGTCTTCCGGTTTGACTATGGTCTTGTCGATGCCAAAGTCCTCCTCCAGCATGTTGATCAACATCGTCATCGGTCTCCTTCTCAACGTCTATGTGGGCGCTGATGGCGGAGGAACCATGTTTTATAGTATGAATCCGATCTTAGATGTAGTGAGACTGTGAATGAATCTTCTTTAAAAGGGGCTTTCTCCCTAGTGAATGAAAGACGCATTGTGGATTTGGCTAAGGAGCTCATCAGAATCCCGAGTGTAACAGGAGAAGAAAAGGCCGTAGCTCTCCATACACGCAACGCCCTTGAGACGTTGGGACTCCCTGTGAGTGTTAGAGGCTCGGAGGCGCGTCCAATAATTCTGTCCACAATCAACCCAGACGCAAAACCTTTCCTCGTCTTCAACGGACACCTAGACACAGTTCCCATAGCCGATCCTAAGGCGTGGACCCATAGCCCCTTTGATCCTGTCGTTATAGGAAACAAGCTCTATGGCAGAGGGGCTTCCGACATGAAAGCTTCTTGCGCCGTCATCATACACACCATGGAGATTCTCAATAAGTTGGATGTAGATTGCGCAATAGGTGCCCAGCTTGTGCCTGACGAGGAGCGAGGCGGAGCAGCTGGGACTCGGCTACTGCTAGGGGAGATGGAGAGCGGACTACTGAGAAAGCCTGACTACGTTGTGATCGGGGAGAAGAGCAACTTGAAGGTTCGCATCGCCGAGCGCGGCTCCTTCGGCTTCTCCATTCGGTTCAGGGGCAGGTCAACCCACACTGCCTACGCTAGGACTGAGGGGATCAACGCCATCGCCAAGGCCGCGAAAGGCGTCCTCGCGCTGGAGAAGGGGATCGACAAGTACCACCCGTGGATAGGGCGTCCAGTTCTCAGCGTCAACAGCATCCACGCTGGCACAGTCCCCAATCAGGTCCCTGACGAATGCGTAATACGCATCGACCGCCGCCTCATCATCGGCGAAACCCCCGAGACAGTTATTGAAGAATTGACCGCCGTCCTCAACATGGCGGGGAAAGGCGACCCGGACTGGAGGTGGGAGCTGGAAGCTCAGAAGGACAAGAACGGCAACTACATCTACTCTCCCGCAAGCTACACATCCCTAGACAGTGAACTCGCGAAGACCTTCTACCACGCTGTTCCCTTGGCGATAGGAGCCGAACCCGAGCTATTCGTCGACTGGGCAGGCGGAACCGACGGGCGCTTCTACAGGTACGCAGGTATCCAAACAGTGGGCTTTGGACCGAAGGGAGAACACGCCCACGGACCAGACGAGTTCGTCTACGTAGACTCCCTTGTAGAACAGGCGAAAGTCTACCTAGCAGTAGTTCTAAGCTTGGCGGAAATGAGCTAGATCTTCCTCTTGTGACGTATCCAGCTTCCCAAGTTTTGGCAATTGAGGTCCCCAGCGTTTTTTAAATACACGGACAACATAGTTTGAGGAAGGTCCGTCTATGTCAGATGCAAAGGTCAAGTCTATGATAAGATTCATAGAGGATTTTACCTCCGTATCCATGAAGAGAGGTAAGATACCTGCCTTCAGCATAGCAGTTGTAAGGGACGGCGACGTGATCTACGCCGAGGGCTTTGGGGCAAGGAGCTTGGAGAAGAGTCTCCCTGCCACCCCAGACACTCTCTACGGCATTGGATCGTGCACAAAGTCCTTCGTCGCTACGGCTATCATGCAGCTCGTCGAAAATAGAGAGATAAGCCTGAACGATCCTGTGAATCAATATGTGCCACTCAAGATCGGGTTACCTGGGAAACCCATAACCATACACCATCTCTTGACCCATTCTTCTGGAATTCCTAACTTAGGTACGTCCACCATAGCACTGCGTCGAGGGATTGGTGAAGATACAGGAATCCCTTGGGGCGGGGTCGATGACTTTTACAGGCATGTCAACGGGGCGGGGGAAGAGATTGCAGACGAGCCCGGGAAACGGTATTTCTATCTGAATGCTGGCTACAGGATGCTTGGACATATTATTCAACTCGTCAGTGGGAGGACTTTCGACGCCTATATCACAGAGAACATCTTTAAACCCTTAGGCATGAAGAGAACAACCTTCTCAAAAGAACAATTCGAGAAGGACCCAGATAGGATAACGCCCTACTGGAAGAAGCCTGACGGAACCCTTACGGCGACAGGATTTCCCTATCCAAACGTGGCTGACAACCCCGACTTCTCTTTCGTAGCGGCGGCAGGAGGCATAATCAGCTCTGTGAAGGAGTTGACTAACTGGTTGAATGTCAATATTGAGAAGGGTAGGTTCAGGGATAAGCAGATCCTAAGTCCTGAATCTATTGAGGAGATCCAGCAGATCTACATCGAGGAACCCCGAGGCTACTTCGGAAGGGAGGGCTACGGTTACGGCTGGGGCGTAACCGAGGACTTCCTAGGGTTCAAGATGGTCTCTCACGGAGGCTCGATCCTTGTCTCGACAGCCAACCTTGCCTTCATCCCTGAATTGAAGATCGGCGTTGCTATGGCTTCGAATACAGCAGGCTTCCCGTACGCAACCGCCGCTCAAGGAGTCTTCGCAACCCTAATGGGAAAAGACCCATCGGAAGTTGTCCCTGTACTTCAGATACAGGAGAGAATGGAGAGGCTCACAGGCACCTACGAGACATACAGAGGACTGAGCAAAGTAAGTGTCGTGAACAAAGGGGGACTTCTCTACTTGGAGCAGAGAGACGAGTTCGCTAGTTCAAGCGTGCCTTTGGTACCTGAGGACGACAGGCTCGAGACCTATAGGTTTTACACTTGGTCCCAAGGACTGAGGCAACCAGTCGAGTTCGTGGTCCACTCGCCAGAGAAGATCGACCTCTTCGTGGAGAGGAACCGTTATCACAAGGTCGTAGCATAAATCTGGTTCAAGATGGGAAGCGGGTCATGTAGATGTTCATGTCGGCTTCGCTAACTGTGGCTCGGTAGCCTGCCTTGTTTAACTCCT
>Ga0315314_1002888_pt1 | contig 13878 bp, 15 predicted proteins | sample TDP9_MG_FD_203631 | JGI IMG/M metagenome (GOLD analysis project Ga0315314, IMG submission 203631) | Freshwater sediment microbial communities from Lake Towuti, South Sulawesi, Indonesia - TDP9 | ecosystem: Environmental > Aquatic > Freshwater > Lake > Sediment | place: Indonesia: South Sulawesi...
TTGTCTGGGTCCTCTTAGAACGTAGATGTTTCCTTTGTTAAGGTTGATTCTTTTCCTTTTGAAGAATATAGGCTTCTCTTTCGCCTCTTTGAGGGTTTTATCGAAGATAACGAACTTTTCTCCGTGCTTCCACCAAGGATTTTGGTTAACTACTTCACTGATTCTTACCATGTTTTAGATAGTTTGTTATCCAAATTTATAAATTTTTAGATAGCACGCTATCCAAAAATGCTTCAACATACATCACAGTCCAGGGGCGACTGAGAAGAATTTTGTTCCTCTCTTCAGGAGTTGTTTGTCGCATCCCCTCAAATGAACACTAGTTCTCTGTTCTATAGACTTTCTGCCAGATGGAAGACTTAAAGGCGCATCGATGGCAACAACCTTGAGCTTGCTTTCCTCCGTTTTCCTCACTATATTAGTGAGCCGGATCCCAGCATTAACTTCTTTCTCTTTTTTCTCTAAGTTTTTAAGTGAGAGATGCACGTATTTTTTGGGAAGAGGCATAAGAATTATGTCAGATGATATTGGAAGGGGATTCCAAGAGGCAATCGAAGGAGTAATAGGGGGAATTATTGTATCTGTTATTTTGGGAGTTATCCCTACACTTCCATTTATGCCTTCTTATTACGTAGGAATATTCCAGCTACTTGAGGTTATAAGTCTGGTCGGGGGCATACTCCTAATTTTTGCAATGGAGTCTTGGGGATTTGGTTATCTTATAGGATGGTTGCTTGGTATGTGGATAATGTCTAGTGCAGGATTAGTTGAGTCTTGGATATTTACGTTATATGCCGTTGTAGGAGCGGCAGTAGATGCAGAAGCACACTTGGGTGGTCGTCCAGTTTTACCTGCTTGCGAAAGAGCAGACTAGAGTTAGATTAACGCATTTAGGTTGGAGGGAGGGCGAGGAATGGGAAAAGGTCTTCCAGTATTTCTTGCGTGCTTGGGACATCGTTCTCGGAAGACTGGAACACATGTTCTCAATTGGGGAGCCAATCGACTGGGAAAACCCGTACTCTCCTCCAAAAGACAGAACCTACGCAATCTAATTCGATGCGCGTGCTTAGTTCTGTTTTCTTCCTTCGCCGATGGACTCGCAGCCCAAGTTTTTCATTCTCAAATAATTGGCAGTAAAAGTCAATCCCAACATCATGAGGAGGGTCAGGTTTCATAGGGACAGAAAAGTATTTTAATCGAGTCTCTATTGCAGATTCACCAATTCCTCCAAGACGTTGATTCCATGGAATCCTCCTAATACTTTCCACAATAGGGCACCATACTTTCAAAGGTTTCAATTGGATTATAACTTTTTCCGCAAAATCAAAAAACAGTCTTATAAAGACTTAGAGAAGGTAAATCAATAAGCAAAAGGCGAGGGCATGATTTAACATGATTCTGTCTAAGATGATTTATCGTGTAGGGGGGATGTGAAATCGCATCTTCCCAATGTAGCCAAACATCTGAAAGATAGACACTAAACTTACAAGGAAAAGGTAAACTGCGAAGATGCTCAGTAAACCCGCAACAACAACATCTGGCATTCCCAAAATCCAAATTGAAAGCAAAAGGGAAGAAACTAGATATGCGCCTATCGTTCTTGTAAAACGAATTATTGCCTTCTTTTGCTTGTTTGTTCGGTCTATGAGGCTTTGTAAAAATCCACCTCTTGATTCTCCTTTTATCTTTATGCCTTTGTCGTTTTCTGTAGCAACAAGCCTCAATTCCTCTCCACTTAGCAAAATGCTTTCAGCGTCTTTTCCTTTCATCTGTAAATCAAACAGCATTTGCACATACCTGTCTTCTTTATCGTCAAGTGATTTTAGAATATAGACAGTGATTAATCCAAAGAAGCCTAAAATTGTGGCTTCAGCCTCAATTAATGATTTTATAACATCGCTCTTCGCAAGAACAGTTGCCACGCCAAAAAAGACTGAGATGACCATGAAGACGGTTGGGGGAATAGTCAGATAGAGAATGCCCTTCAACAATTGCTTCCAATTTTCGTTTAACCAGACTGAGAATCGTTGTAACAAGCCGATTTGTGTTTTCTCGCCTGTCGTTTTTCCAACTTCCCATTTCGTTGTTTTTCTCATTTCTAAAATAGGTGGGTTTTCAGTTCAATTGACTTGGTCAAATCTGTCTTAAAAGTCTCTCTGCCTTTTGAAAGACTTTCCCAATGATAACAACCTCCGAACCATTGGAAACTCTGGTGGCGCATTCCACTCGAACGACAGCATCTCCATCGGAAGAAAACTCAGCACCCTGCAACCCTCACCACCCTGCGAACCCTTCGGAGCTCGAAGATCAAAGTACAACTCATAACGTCCACCTATAGTAAGCTCGATACGTGCTTTAGGAGCAAAGAACCTAGTAGCCCCCTCATTCGTGGTCCACGCCTTCCACACCTTCTCGATAGAAGCATTCACCCTCACTTCTTTCCGAACGACACGACTCGAAATCCCACTCGCTCCGTTCATTACCGCATCACCGTAACACGCGCACAAAGTAATCTCTCATTATTGTATCTAGCTTTTTATAGCTTCCAACAAACCGAAATGAGAGATCGCCACAAACCCCCCTTTTTATAACAAGGCTCTCAAAAACTCTAACCGCAGAAAACAGACTTAAGGCAGTATGTTATAAATCACCCATAAATCAACCACAAATCAACCCAAACACAAAAAGAAACAACAACCCCAAACCAAAACAAAACCCAAAACACAACCAGAACCCAACCTCAACCAAACAAAAAATTTCACACACCCACACTAACAAACTTTAGTCTTTAATTGCTTCAAGCAGGCTCATGACATTCCAGAGTTTAACTCTAGTATACGGAGGCATGTTAGGGTCCTGTAGAATTTCGTCTAGAATAGACACCGCATTGGACGCTCTCACAGCCAGCGTATGTTCTGCCCATTGAAGGGCTTCGATCGACTGTTTCGCCGCCCTTCTTATGTTACGAGGAGTCGTGGTGTCCTCAGAAACCTGTCCAAGGACGAGTGTCGCTTGCTTTATCTTTTCCTCATACTCCTGCAACTTCTTTTTGCTCACCATACAAGAGACCTCCAGCAAGAAGCACTTAGCGATAATCAAATTACTAACTCCTTGCTAAAAATCTTTGTGAGGCTTAGAGTTGTCTGAGAAGGGAAAGAACATAAAAGCCATGGCAGATTTGCTTCGCCAGGGCGCAACACTAACCGAGCTCTCTTGTCCAGCGTGCTCCTCACCCGTCTTCAAGATGAAAAGCGGCGAGTTATGGTGCGCCAAATGCCAAAAACGTGTGATTGTCGTGAAAGAAGGCGAGTTGCCACCTGAGATGACAAGCCCCCTTATGCTCACCTCGTTAGAGTCAACCATCCTTTCAAAAATTCAGGAAGTGGAGAGAAAAATTAAAGAGGAAACCGATTTCGAGCAACTAAATAAATTAGGAGCCATTCTGTCCACTCTGCTCGAAAACCTGGAAAAGGTGAGAAAAATAAAGAAAACATAAACTGAAGGCTGTCGTTATAGGGCGGAAAAAAATATTTTGGTCCTTCTTCTTCAATTGTGGTTCTGCTAGGATGGTTTTGAAGAAGTTTTATTCTCTCTCGAAGAAGTCTTCTGCTCTCGGAGGTCTCGGGCTCAAGCCTCTGCGTTTCCGAATCTCTTCTATAACCGTCGCCTGCATCGATTCTGGAACCATCGCCCAGTGACTGAACTGGGTCGCCCAGAAGGCTCTACCCTGGGTCGACGACCTTAACTCGTCTGCAAGACCGAACGACTCTGCCACCGGAATCTCTGCCTTAATGATAACCATGTCCTCTTCGGTCGGCATCTCAAGAACCCTTCCACGCCTCTTCTGAACGGTCGTCAACACTGGGCTTACGAACTCATTGGGCACTTTACACTCGAAACTTATGATGGGCTCCAACAATTTCGGATCACTCAACAGGAAGCAACACCAAATTGGACGCCAAGTCATTGGGAGAATCTGTGCTGGACCCCGATGCACTGGGTCTTCGTGAACTTGGATGTCTTCTATATTGACCTTTAGACCACGGGCTGGTTCTTCAGCCAAGATGCACGTGTGCACGGCTTCTCTGAATCCAGACTTGATGTGATCCATCACTTCTTCAACAAACTGTTTCCCTTTAATCCTGTTGACTAAAATATTCGTCTCCTCAATAGCAGCGACATTGCGCGCATCGTCCGTCTCCCACCCGAACTCCTTTGACAAAATCTTTCGCTTTTCCTCGCGCCCAATCATCTCAGATATTCTTCCCTGTCTAATCGCCTCAATCACTTCCTCGGGCAGTTTCTCCAAAGTTACCCAGAGACGATTGTGCTTGTTTGGGCTCTTGCCCATTATCGAGGGCCCACCATAATCATGACTGATAGTTTCACGGTAAATCACAATTGGCTTGCTAATCTTGACTCTTAACCCAGCCTCCTGCATTCGGTAAGCGGTAATCTCAAGATGTAATTCGCCCATTCCACTCAGCAGATACTCGCCACTTTCCTTGTTAAACGTAAAACGTAGGTTTGGGTCTTCAAGAGTCAACTTCCGAATAACCTTGTCAAACAGGGGCAACTCTCTAACCTCTGCTGGTGCGACAGCCACTGTGACAACTGGCTCAGAGACGTACCGCAAACCTTCGAACGGTTGAGTTTCCGTTCCCTGTTCTGCGATTGTTTCGCCCACACGAACCGTGGGTAGTCCACCAAGTGCCGCAATGTTGCCTGCTGGAATGCGGTCTACAATAACACGATCAGCTGCCATACTCATGTAGACCTGTTGTATAGTTCCATTCATACGGCTTGTGACTAAGCGTACTGGCTTGCCCTTCTCTACGGTTCCGCTGAACACACGCCCAATGGCTATGATCCCACTATGCTGATCAACTTCGACGGTGCTGATGCACATTAAGGCTGGGCCGTTCGGATCAACTTTAGCCATGGCTTCGCCGACTGGGGTTTCTGGGCTTCCAGGCCAGATTTGACTTTGCCGATAAGGCTGGGCTTGCAAGGGATTCGGGAGATGCTCGCAAAACATGTCCAAGATGGTTTCGTAGAGTGGAGCCTTCTTGCTTAGTTCGTCAACTTTTTTGCCTATGTCTTCTGGTTCTCCACTATAAGCGTCAATTATGTCTTTGAACGCTATGCCTTTGGCTTTCATGTGTGGCAGATTTAGTCCCCACTTATGAAGAGCTGCGCCAAATGCCACGCGACCATCTTCAACGTTAACTTGCCAGTCTTGTTTGTGCTCAGACGGCGCGTATTTTTCAATCAGGCTGTTTACTCTTCGAATGATCTTCGCGAATTTTTCTTGAATCCCCTGTGGGGTTAGGCGAAGTTCTTTGATGAGTCGGTCCACCTTGTTAATGAACAAGAGTGGTTTGACTCGTTCACGCAGAGCTTGCATTAAGACCGTTTCTGTTTGAGTCATAGGACCTTCTACTGCGTCAACGACTACCAATGCGCCGTCGACCGCCCTTAGGCTGCGTGTAACCGCGCCGCTGAAGTCGATGTGTCCAGGCGTGTCTATCAGGTTGATGAGGTAGTCCTTTCCCTTGTAGTTGTGTGCGAGGCTGATGTTTGAGGCAAACACTGTCATTTGCCTTTTTTGCTCGAGCTCCCAAGAGTCAAGGAACAGTTTTTGTCCAGCAACCTGCTCGCTGATAATGCCAGCTGCTGCGAGTAGGCTATCGGACAGAGTGGTTTTTCCGTGGTCAACGTGAGCGATTATGCTGGTGTTCCTGATGCGTTCTAGGTCGTTCATGAGTTTGACGATTTCTTCGACTTGCTTGTATCTGCCCATGATCGAGTTTCCTTCTTGAAATGTTGCACCTTTGTTTTTGAAGCTACATGGTTGTAACAAGCCTAACAAATTAACTTTACGATTTTGTAGTAAGTTAAGAAAACACAATGGGATGTAATGAAGGTTTAGGCGTTTAGAAGAAATTCCATAACTGTAGAAGTCACGATCCTTTCTTCAAGAAATCGAGAGCGGTTGACAAAACATCCTTTGCTACCTCGTGCTTTGCCCTATTCCCATCGATAAGCATTAGCCGCCTACCCTTCACCAATTTTAGGTAAACTTCCCGAACCTTTCGCTGAGTCTGAAGATTTTCCATAACCGATTTTTTCCGTTTCAACCTTTTGATCACGACTTCTGGGGGAATATCAATGTAAATTGCTAAATCTGGGGAAACAGCAAACTTGTTTATTTCTTCTATCCAGTCTAGGTTTAATCCCATTGCCCCTTGATATGCGAGAGAAGAATACAGATACCTATCCGAAACAACTATTTTTCCCTCTTTTATGGCAGGTCTTATGGTTCTTTCAACGTGGTCAACCCTATCAACTGCGAAGAGCAACGCCTCTACAATTGTTGGAATTCGCTTCTGTCTTTGAAGAATGTGTGTTCTGACGAACTTCCCGATTTGCCCAGAACTCGGCTCTGTGGTGTACAAAGCCTCGTATCCTCTTTCCAAAAGGCTTCTTACGAGTCTATGGGCATGTGTAGTTTTTCCGCTCGCATCCAGCCCCTCTATGCAGATAAATATTCCTTGTTTTTTCATCATACTCCCTTACCATCAATTATTGAGTCGATTACTTTAATAAGAATGTTAAAGATTGAGAGCACTGGAGAAATCTAGATGCGACGGTATTGGGGAGAAATTAAGGACCCTGTTCATGGCTACGTCTATGTCACAGAGGCGGAGAAAGAAATAATTGATTCTTTTCCAGTGCAGAGGCTTCATCGACTTCGACAACTCGCTGGAGCGGAGTTTGTGTATCCCGGCGCCAATCACACCCGTTTTGAGCACTCTGTCGGCGTCATGTATTTGGCTGGTCTCCTTTCAGAAAATCCAAACCTTTCTCAGCATCTCCTTGAAGACGAAGCCCAGATCCTTCGAATAGCTGCCTTACTCCACGATGTTGGACACGGACCCTTTTCACACGTTTTCGAGCATCTACTTCACAAGTTTCTTGGCAAAACCCATGAGGACCTGACCACTTGGATTGTTCAAAAATCTGAGTTAAGTGACGCCCTAAACAGTTTCGGGTATGATCCCGAAGTAGTTGGGAAGTTAGCGGTGGGGACATTATACAGGTCTGGCAAAGCCTTCATGGATCAGGTGATCCGAAGTGCAGTGGATGTGGACAAACTAGATTTCATTGTCCGAGACACCCATCACACAGGAGCCGAATACGGGTATGTGGACATTTTCCGCCTCATCCACATGTTAGATGTCATTGATGAGAATCTTGCGGTGGACTTGGGTGCACTCTCAGCCCTCGAATCCTTCATACTGGCTCGAATCGAATCCTTCAAAAGCATATACTTCCACAGGGTTTCGAGAGCAGTTCAAATAATGATGGCTATAGCCATGGAAGAGGCAAGAGATGAACTTGGCTTGGTGGATTTTGAATCGGTTGAGGAGTACTTAGCCTTCAATGACTATACGGTATGGACCATGTTAAAAAACTGCAAGAAATCTAGAGGAATTATCGAAAACTTAGAGAGACGTAGGTTGCTTAAATGCGCCTATGACCAAACCTTCTACGTAAAAGACCAAACAGTGTCAAGCATCTTTAGCGTCGAAGAGATTCGAAATCAGATGACTGATAAGATTGCTTCGGAGGCGGGCATCGACCCTCGCTTAGTGGTGATCGATGTCCCGACGCTTCCTTCGGTTCCCTACCGCCACTCCATATTACTTGAGCCCATGGAAATTCCAGTCTTTAACAAGACGAGAGACGGCAAAAAAATCCCTCAAAGACTAAGCGACGTTTCAAAGATATTTGATGTGCTAAAGGGTTTCATAAACATTCTTCGCGTGTACACGGTGGAGGAACATCGGGAGAAGGTTGGATCGGCTGCTGCGAAATTGCTTAGTGAGATTCCTTCTTCAGCGAAGATATCTTTCTAGAGGATGAAGGAAGACTTGAAGGTTGAAGTGTTAAAAGGGCGTCCCATTGTTTCTGGTCATGGAAGAGGGCTAGCTCTAGTTTCCAAGAAGCCGATTAGTTTTCTTGGTGGCGTTGATCTGAACTCAGGGCTGATCATTGAGAGAGACCATGATTTAAAAGGTGAAAATGTGAAAGGAAGGATTCTTTGCTTTCCAAGTGGACACGGTTCAACTGTGGGGAGTTATGTGCTTTATTCTTTGGCAAAAAAGGGACTCGGTCCCAGAGCGATTGTTAATCAAACTGCGGATCCTGTGGTTGTTGTGGGGGCTATTATCGCAGAGATCCCCATGATTGACCAAATTAACATACAGCAGATAGAAACAGGCGCTGACATTGAGGTGGATGGTGAAGAGGGAATCGCAAAGTTCTGGAAGAAGAGAAAGAGAGCAAAAAAGGAGAAATAAAGTTGCATTTGACCACAGAAGAGGAAAAAATATTCGATGGCGAGTTCGGTTGGGCTTACCAGGTTTCGATGAGAATTCTTGTTCGTTTAGGGGAACTTTTTGGAGCAACTGAACTAATACCCATCGAGTGGGCTCACATCTCTGGAGTCTCTTACAAGACATTGGGAGACGCCCCTATCGACTTCTTTGAAGCCTTGGTGAAAGCGAATGGGAAAGTGCAGGTTCCTTCTACGGTTAATCCATCAAGTTTTGACAAAGAATATTTAGCCAAAAGGTTTCCAGAAGACTATCTGAAGAAGCAGTCACATGTAATTGAGTTATACGAGAAGATGGAAGTAAGTCCTGCTCTGACCTGCACTCCCTATTATCTACGACAACCGCAACAGGGTTGCCATCTCGCGTGGGCAGAGTCTTCAGCCGTAGTATATGCCAACTCGGTTTTGGGGTCTTGGACAAACAGAGAAGGGGGACCCAGCGCCTTAGCATCTGCATTAATAGGTAAAACTCCGAATTATGGCGTTCATGAGCCCGAAAACCGTGAGGCGAACATCATCATCAAAGTCGAATCGGCTCTTCGAGATGAGACTGATTTCGGAGCCTTAGGAATTCATGTTGGCAAATTGCTGAAAAATGAGACCCCAGTTTTTGAAGGACTCTCTAATTATACAAAAGACGATTTGAAACAACTGGGTGCTGGACTCGCGTCTAGTGGGATGACAACAATGTTTCATTATCGGGAAAAGAGCGGAAAAGAAAGACTTGAAACGGTTTTTGTTGAGGGGGATGACATAGGGAACACGGTTGAAAATTTATCTACTTCGTCTGAGAGCCCTGACTTAATATTCATCGGATGCCCTCACTGCTCGTTAAGAGAAATTCAGACGGTAGCTCAAGCCCTAAAAGGTAAAAAAGTGAAGACGAGCACTGAACTATGGGTCTGTACATCTTCACACGTTAAGGAAAGAGCGGGAAAACATGTAAATATTATTGAAGGGGCTGGTGGTCACGTGCTCTGCGACACTTGTGCTGTTGTCACATGGATAAAGAAGCTTGGAGTTGAAACCATGATGACAAATTCAGCGAAAACAGCCTATTATGCACCAACGCTGAATGAGGTAAATGTTACTCTGGCTCCTCTGACTAAGTGCATCGATGAAACTTGTAAATGATATTATGTAGGAGAAACTTAACGATGAGTGCTGTCTCTTCTACTCAAGAGAGTGGTCAAAATCATTTTTCTTCATCATCATCATCGCTTAAAGCATCTTCTATAGCCTATTACTGTTAACAATATTGTCCATCTAAAACTTTATTTCGCTTATAATTTTCTTGACTCGTTCACTTGTGAGGATTTCCGCACGCACGAATTTCTCCTTAGGCTTTGCTAATGAACGTGTTGCATCCATGCCAAGTTTTGTTGTTAAACCCGTCTCTTGGTCAGCAGAAGGATCCAGGGTTGATCCTCTTGCGTTTTGAATGATGACTAAATCTTCGTTGGCTTGAAAACGGGTTGCAACAGCCCATTCAACATCCTCCAGATTAAAGACGTCAATGTCGGCATCCACGGCTATGGCATGCTTGAGACTTGGATGAGCTGCGAAAGCTGCCATTAAAGCGTTTTTTCCATCCCCTTCTATTTGCTTTTCAATCGAAATTATTGCGTGGAGCCATCCGCACCCACCAGGAGAGAGGTTTATGGCTTTCACTACGGGAACGACGTTTGCGACTGCTTCCCAAATCATGGTTTCGTGGGGTAAACCCATTAACAGTTTGTGCTCGTTTCCTGCGGGCAGTAGAGCTTGGTAGATGTAATCTTCACGATGCATCACACTAACGATTTCGACTATGGGTTGGCTTCTCTGAACATCGTATGTTCCAGTTATGTCTACCAACGGACCCTCCAAAATCTCCTTCTTGGCTGAGATAGTGCCCTCTAACACCAATTCCGCATCCGCAGGAGAATAGGCGCTCACGTTTTCACACTTCACTAACCTTAATCCTTCCTTCAAAAGAACATTTGCTACGTCAAATTCATTCTTACCAAACGGCAGAACAGAAGTCGCAGCCATCAAAAGGGCTGGATGTAAACCAATTGATATAGCAACTTCCAAATCCTTTCCTTCCTCTTTAACCATGCTCCACAGCTTGAAAAGGTGTCTTGGAACCAAACGGATAGCCAGACGCTCCTTATCAACAACCATCAGACGGTGAATAGAAACGTTTTCGATTTTTCCGTCGGGACTTCTTGCGGAGACTATGCCAGATGTTATGTAGGGGGCTGCGTCCTTCTTAAAATGCCTCAAAATGGGAATCTTCGACAAATCCGCCTTCTCAACAACTTCCTTGACTGGACCTTCCTTGACAACTTTCGCTGGGGTTGGTGACCGCCAAGCATCGATGAGTCGTTTGTAAAGATTTTCTGGGGTAACACCTAGTGCGGAACAGATTCTTTCTCGAGTTCCGCAAACATTTGCCACAACTTTGGTTCTGTAGCCTTTCACGTTGTCAAAGATCAGTAGTGGATCGCCATCGAATGACTTCATAACTGATGAGACTTCATAACTTGGCGAGACCTGAGCCTTTACATGAGTAACTTCCCCTTTCTCTTCCATTTCCTCAACGAACTCTCGTAAACTCACTTTGTATCCTCCTCCTCTTTACCAACCGTTTTCTCAACAAGTTTTAAGAGAATCGGACCAGCCTCCCTCTCACTAACTGTCTTAGTGAAAACCGAAACCAAGGCGATCTTGGTCATTTTTTTGGCAAGGCTTTCAGCTAGAATGCGAGCAATCATTATGTTGCGGTCACCAAGCAGAACAGACGACAACGGTGGACCGAGCAGTTCACCTTTTTGAGGCACACTGACAGCCAAAGTCCCTAACCGATCCGCTTCTTCACTCAGAAGAATCAAACCTGCGTTCTCCATTTCCAAATAAGTAGACAGAAAGAGTCTATCCTTTTCTCTTATTTCCTCTTGAACAAACTTTGCACGAGCCATGCTGTAACCTACCACTCTTATTTATAGCGTTGTGCACCACTATTTAGTATTTTCAAAGAAGGACGCCACACTCCTATGCTAGCGAGTAACACGAACAAAGTGAACAAGGCAAACAAAATCCTGCACATACTCCAAAACAATTTCTCCATCCCAAAATGGGCTGACTCACACACAACCCCTTTCCAAACACTAATCAGAACGGTACTCTCCCAAGCCACAGCCAGCAGAAACACAGCCCAAGCATTCGAAAATCTTTCACGCAAGTTTTCAATAACTCCACAGGCTCTAGCAAAGGCGAATGCAAAGGATATTGAAGAGGCAATTAGGGTTGCGGGGCTTTACAGAAATAAGTCCAAAGTGATAAAGAGTGTTTCTCAAGTGATTCTGGAAAAGTTCAACGGCTCCTTGGATTTCATTTACACTTCACCATTGGAAGAAGCACGTGAAACGCTTCTGATAATGCCTGGAGTTGGACCCAAAACAGCTGACGTAACACTCCTCTTTTGTGGCAAGAAACCGATAATCCCCATCGATACCCACGTGAACCGTGTCTCAAAAAGGCTCGGATTAGTTCTTCCAAAAGCCGATTACGAAGAGACTCGAAAATCACTTCAGTCGCTTTATCAACCAGAAGACTACTTGGCTGTTCATCTACTGCTTATCGCGCTTGGACGAAAATACTGCAAGGCAAGGAAACCCCTATGTAAACTGTGCCTTGTAAGTGAGCTATGCCCTTCTAAACACACAGAAGACTAGTGGTCAAGGACTGAAACCATATGCCAAAACTTCCAAAAAAGGTTGCGAATTACTTTCCTTATCCAAGCGTTAGACCACACCAAGACACTTTTACCAAGACCGTTTATGAGGCTGTGAAAAATGGAAGGCAAGTCGTTCTCGAGGGTAGCAACGGCTTGGGCAAAACCATTGCAGTCTTATCTGCTTGTCTACCCATAGCTAAAGAACAAGGATTAAAGATAATTTACACGGCAAAAACTCATCGCCAACACGATCGTGTAATCGAAGAACTCGGAGCCATCTCAAGGAAACAAGTGGTTTCTGGGATTTCCATTCGCGGAAGACAAGCCATGTGCTTTCACCCATTTATCGTTCGCCACGCCCCAGACGCAAGGTCAACCATGGAGATTTGTGAATTATTGAAGGCGAGAGGGCAATGTCCTTATTATGAAAAAATAAGCGCGAACCCAGAAAGATACGCAGACCTTCAACTACACATTTCATCCAAGCCTTTCACAGCCCTCGAAATTCAAGAAATATGTAAAACTGAGGGTTTTTGTCCCTATGATTTGATTAAACTCCTAGTTGGAGAAGTTGACATTGTTGCACTAAGTTATCTGTACATTTTTGACCCAGTCATCCGAAGTGCTTTTCTAAAGAATCTCGAAAAACCTCTGAGCCGAATCCTCCTCATAGTTGATGAGGCACACAACTTACCTAACACGGCTTTAGAGATAGAAAGTGACAGCCTTTCTCTCTTCGCTCTGAGATTAGCTGAAAGAGAGGCTCAAGAACACAACTACAAAGACGTAGTAACCTTCACCGCACAGCTTAGGGCATACGTCGAGAAAATGGCGACAAAAGTAGAAAAGGAGACATGGGTTTCTCCAGACTTCCTAATTGACACTATCAAGAAAGAAATGGAAATAGAGGAACCCCCAACATTCTTTGAATACCTCCATAACACTGGAAACCTCATCAAACGCAGTTATTTAACACAAGGCAAGTATCCACGTTCGTACATCCATAGGGTTGGTGAGTTTCTGTCAAAGTGGCTAGACACAGCTAAGGATGTTTCGTTTAGCCATGTTCTAAGCAAATACGTAACGAAGACTGGACTATCCTCCGCACGATTGGAAGTTGTGGCATTAGACCCATCCAAGATAACCGAACCTGTTTTCTCATCAGTCAACTGCAGCGTAACAATGTCTGGAACCTTAGAGCCCCTAGAGGCTTTCATCAAGATGGCTCGTCTACCGGAAACAACTATCACCAAAGTAGTTCCATCTCCGTTTCCCAAAAAACACATCCTGTCACTGGTTTGCTGCGGCGTCACAACAGCCATGAAACAACGAACCCGACCCATGTATAACAAGTTGGCAAAACGAATAGCAGAAGCGATTCGATACAGCCCCAACACAAACATCGGCGTATTCGCCGCCTCCTACGAAGTCTTGCAAAGAATCTTGGGCACAGGACTTGAGAATGCTGTAGAAAAGAAATTTTTCATCGAGAAACAGGGTATGTCGTCACGACACAACGACTTACTCATCAAGCAGTTCAAATCATACGCTGAAAAAGGTGGCGCAGTTCTTTTGGGAGTTCAAGGAGGACGAGCTTCAGAAGGAGCCGATTACCCCGGAAAACAGATGGAAACAGTCCTAGTTGTCGGCGTCCCATACGCACAGCCATCACCAAGAGTTGAGGCACAAATCAGATATTACGACACCAAATTTCCAGGACACGGTCGAGAATACGGATACGTTTGGCCTGCATTAA
>Ga0315314_1002889_pt1 | contig 13878 bp, 8 predicted proteins | sample TDP9_MG_FD_203631 | JGI IMG/M metagenome (GOLD analysis project Ga0315314, IMG submission 203631) | Freshwater sediment microbial communities from Lake Towuti, South Sulawesi, Indonesia - TDP9 | ecosystem: Environmental > Aquatic > Freshwater > Lake > Sediment | place: Indonesia: South Sulawesi...
TCGCTTGTCTTCCAATACGCGTAACCGAGGGAAGTTCCGGCAAGGATAGCCTGACCATCTCCAAACTTGTTAACAATCAAGGCCGGAGTTCCATCTCTGAATGTGCCAACGACTTTTCCAGTGGTCGGCGAAAGCGTCGCCCTAATCAGTTCTGAGGCGAAGGTTGCTGTCTTAGGCATTTCTATGGACTCTGCGGCATCTGAAGTCAGTTTGACTTGATCGCTAAGATGATCCCATCCCCCGCTGCCGCACCCGAAGACCTCATCAAGCCCAAGACCGGGCACTTTTGATGATCCCCAAGTTTCATCCGAGTACAACGCTGGAAGGGCGTCTGAGATTATGGTGCCGCCGGATTTGACGTACTCTGTGATATTGTTGGCCACTTCTTTTCCCAGCATGAAGGGCGATGGCAAGTAGATTACATTGTAAAGATGTGTCTTCTTTCTTAGCTGTTCATGGTAAATGAAGTCGACCTGTTGGTCACTGTCGTAATGAGCTTTGTAGATTCCAAGTATGGAATTGGTATATATGCCATCATCCCCCGCCTCAGCTGACCACAGGAACAGTTGGCTGTCAGGATAGAGCAATATCCCCGACCTTGATGGTGTCACGGTTGATTGGAGTAGTAGATCTGAGTACTCATCCGTGAACTTCGCGAATTTAGAGGCCAATTCTGTCCGAGGGGTTGGATAACCCGCCAAGTCGCAGAGCCCATAGGAGCCTAACTCCATCATTGGCGCAAGTTCATCTCTCCAACACCAGTATATGAGGCCTTTTCCTCCTGCAGCCAAGACATTCCAATTCCATACACGTATGTCTTCAAGAGCTGGGCTCGGCGTCTTGACAATTGTGAGGTTGACGTTTCCTCTTTGACCCATGCCTTTTCCTCCTTGGAGCTCAGTCTGCCAGAAGGTTTTCTCACCGGCTGCCGTCCGCATTACCTCTAAATGAAGGAAGTGAAGCCAGTTTGGTACATTGAACCACTTAGGAAATGAAGATACGCCCAGTATTTCGATGTGCTTTGCCAATTGGAATTCGTCAGCTCGGCCGCCTCCTAAGCCTCCCAAGGTTCCCGATCCGCTTGGATGGGTGGCAATTTTGTGGTCGGTATCTGATTTCTTGATCGTTTCAGTTCTCCATCTCAGATGCTCTGTGAGCGAACTGACCCAGAATCTTCGCCAGTCAATCCAGTTGGTCAGTCCTCCCCAGAAGGAAGGAGGCCTTACTTGCCTCCAAGAGGAGAATCTTCTCCCCCAAGCCCTATTAAGTGAGTCTAGGTCTCCGTATGTTTCTTGAAGCCAGCGCCTATAGGCGTCATTGGAAGCGTCACAGTAGCAAAATATCTTGCCAATGTAGGTCGGTTCCAGAAAAGGTTCGTTCCAGCATTCGTAAACGTACATTGCAGAGTGGCGCCCATACCTTGAAGCTATAGCTGTCAGAAATTCCTCTCCTGCTTTTTTGACGCCTTCATTGTGGAAGCAGAGGCCAGGCCATCCTCCGGTGGCCATGTGAATAAAAGCCTCAGGTCTTATGACCGTTCCATCAATAGCAATATACCTCGCCTCAGGATGCTTCTCATCCAGCCAATACGGGCAGTTTTCGAGGACCGTTTGAAGCACAATCCTTAAGCCATTTCTTTCAGCTGTCTCAAATAACTCGTCAAGTTCGGTGAAGTCGAACTTTCCAGGAGCGATGTGAATGCTTGTCCACATAGCCCACAATTTCACTACTCGAAAATTATGTTCCTTGATAGCCTTCAAATCCCTCTGCCAGTCATTCCTAGATGGAGAAGGAGTCCTATAATACTGGGTGCCATATGGAAACATGTTCAAAATCTCTTCTCAAAATTTCATTTTCCGGAGCAATTACGGTTATCGGGCTTCTACCTATAAAAGTTTCTCCTTCAATTGGCGCTGATATGCTGTGTCCTTCTTCTGAAACTAGTGCGAGATGCATTTTCCACAACGCGTGTGACATTGACGTCTGAGGATGAAAAGTCGAACCAGCCCAGAGAGGATCAATCTTCGCGCAGTCTGGGATTGAACGATTCTTCAAGGCCATTGCAGAGGAGAACCAAACCTGTCTGCAATAGAACTATATGTATGATTGGCCCTAAGAGGGCACCCTTGCTGAGCAAACCTTCCGTATGAAATACTCCTGCGTACTGAGCGAAGTTTAGAATTAGACCCCAGTTGGTAACATTGAAAGGTATTATCCCGAGGAAGAAAAGGCCGATGTTGGCGTATACAGCTCCTACCATCGCGTAGAGGATGTTGATTGCAACATAGTATGTCATGTGAGGCAATATTTCATAGAAAACTATATGAAAAGTGCCGAGTCCTAGGGTCTGGGCGGCCTCGATAAATTCCCTTTCCTTTAACGAGAGAACCTGGGACCTGATGGCTATTGCTAACGATGCCCAAGCTGTTACACTTAGTATCGCTCCCAAAAGGAAGGGGTCAGTGACGCCATAACCAATGAAAGAGGCTAAAACAAGAATTAGAGGCACGCCGGGTATAGTCAGAGCAATATCCGCAATGAACATCAATGCACTGTCAACTCTACCATTCTTGAACCCTGCGATTAGGCCGACAGAAACACCTATGAGAACAGTGATAAGACCAGCTATTGAGGCAACGCTTAGAACATGGGTGCTGCCATGAACTATTAGCGCAAATATGTCACGGCCTGCTCCATCAGTGCCGAAAATATGTTCAAGAGACATAGGCATGAATCCTCTACTCAGATCTACACTGAGGTCTAAAGGGATAATTTCCGGCCCAATTAGAGCAATAGTAGCGAAATATAGCAAAATTATGAAGCCTATCAATCCTCTTTTGCTTCTTTTCATAAATGACAAGATGGATCCTAATGAAGCATATAACATAGAACCTAAGAATACTAGAGATGAGAGCTTCGTAGAAGCCATATTCTTCACATCAATCACCTCATTTTGATGCGTGGATCGAGCTTGGAATATAGGAGATCTGCTGCGAAATTCGCTAGGATAACAGCGATGGTTATCACAAGAAAGCATCCCTGTATCACCGGGTAGTCTAACATAGATAAGGCTGTACCACTCATGTATCCTATGCCCTTGTAGGTGAAGGTCGTTTCTATAAAGATAGCTCCGCCGAACATGTAACCTATATTTATGGCCAAGGAAGCAAATACTGGCAATATGGAGTTTCTTCCAACGTATGAGAGGATTATCCTTTTCTTGGGCAATCCCCTAGCCTCGGCAGCCATTATGTAGTCTTCTCCGAGGGTGCTTAACGTGGATCCTTTCATCGCTAAAACCCATCCTCCGAATGACAGTATAACGTAGGAAAGTATTGGAAGGTAAGCGTAATAGAAAACGCTGCTAATAAATCTCAGTGTCCAACCCGGGGTAATGAAAGGGTCGTAGGTTCCTCCCCTAGGGCTTATCTTTAACTGAGAGTAGAATATCCATAGGAACAGCAATGCAGTTACGTAGGCCGGGATGGAGCTTAGAATTGATGAAACTGTTGTTATGATATAGTCTAACGGGGTGGCTCTTCTATATGCTATGAACATTCCTAGAAGTACGCCCGCTGCGAAACTCATAATCGTCGAGATTGAAACTATAAAGATCGTCCATGGAAGCGACCTCGCTATTATATCTACTACCGGTGCTCGGAAAGCCACATTTATGGACGTACCCAAGTTACCTGCCAAAATGTTCTTCACGTATTCTAGATACTGCTCCCATAATGGTTGATTAAGGTTGAGACCGAAGAGAGCACTTGCCCTCCTGTAAGCTTCTTCCGGCGGAATGCGCATAGTTCGCACCAGATAGCCGACGTAAGTACTTATGGGATTTCCAGGAACTAACCTAATGAGAAAGAAAGTCAAGGAAACTACCAGAAATATGGCCAGTATCATTCGAACTAATCGGCTTATAATCCACCTCATGTTGCCACTCTTCAAAAAAATAGGGGAGATTATTATTTAATTTTGGTGATTGCATCATGCAGGTGTAGGTCTTCTTCTCCACATCAGCGCAGCAGCCCACCCTGCAATCGCCACAACTGCGACTATGCCTATCGCTGCGTAGAGTTCGTAGGGGGGCGGAGTCACCGCTACAAAGACTGGTGTGAGAACGTGGTCATCATCTACGGTTACGGTGTATGTTGGTTCTCTGCTGACAATTGTGCCATCAAGTTCCCAATGGTCAAACGTGAAACCGGAGGCAGCCGTTACTGTGACCCCTACAATCTCATTCATTCCGTGGATGTAGGTGCCTGATGGCGGATTTGTCGTTCCGCCCGCTACAGACGCGATCTGTAGTTTGAGTGTCGGTCCTATAACGCCAGTTGTAGTGAGGAACCATACCACTTGTGCCTTGGGGAAAAACAATCGTGGGTCGTAGTCAGGAACCTCTTCGATTCCCTTCATGCGCTGAATATTAAAGGCGAAGAATCTTCCGTATGACCCCCATGGTATAAAGTGGACGTACTCGTTTTCATACCATACTAAGATATTCGTAATTCTCTTGTATTCGTCTGGATCCACAGTCGTAGACAGATCTAGAACGAGCTGCGTGATATTTACGGTTCCGGCTCTCGGATCAACCCACGTGGGCACATCTACAATCTGCTCATAGAAAGGTTTCCTTACCGGCTCAGGAGACCAACCTGACATAGTTCGGAATAGCGTGTCAAACCCGATGTGCGGGTAAAGGAAGTAGGGTTCGTTGAATGCAAATATTGGATATTCCATCTTACTAAGTTCTGCAGCGTATGTGTGGAAAGGCATTCCTATAGTATTAGCTTTAACCCCTATCTTTGACCATTGCGACGCGACGTAATCGGCTGCAAGTGCAGCACTTGTCCATTCAGCGACTGTTGGCATGGAAAATTCCAATTTCGTGCCGTTAGAAGTCTCCCGTATCCCATCACCATCCCTATCAATGAAATTGAGATCATCAAGTATCTTGTTTGCTTTATCAATATCATATTCATATTTGCTCAGTTTTTCAATAAAGTCTGGTGTTAACCAGTAGTTCACCTGCGGCGGAAAGAGGGCTATTCCTCTTCTGGGAAGTGGCGCAGCTCCGTAAGCTGTGTATTCGGACGCCGCTGCCGGATCGATCGCATAAGCTAGCGCCTGCCTGACCTCCTTGACGGATAAGGGATATGCCTTGGAACTCAAGAGTACACCGTCGAGCCATTCGTAGGCTCCCCTTCTCACTGCGAACATTTCGGGTTTTGATAGAGCAGCACGCAAAACTTCCATACCCTCTATCGCGACCACATCGGCTTCGCCGGCTAGAAACATCATCATAGCAGCATCTTGGCTCTTGCTTGGGTATATGAGGACCCCTTTGTAATTGACGTTAGTTGCAAGCCAATGTGCATTCCACTTCTCAAAAATAATTATCTCATCTGTGATCTTAGTCATTTTGAACGGACCAGTTCCTGAATAAAGTGAAGCATCCTTGATTCTAGTTAGAGCTGTATATTCGTCTCTTAGCTTCATAAGTTGCTCAGTATTTTTTTCAGCAAGCCACTTTCTTACCGTTTCATTGCCAAATTTATAAAGCGGCCCGCCTCGCATCCATAACGCACCGGAATCCCATGTGTCCAAGGTTTCTTCAATCATACCAGGATACACCCTTGCAAAGTGAAAAACAACCCTGTAGGGGTCGGGAGTATATATCTTGTCAATAGCCGGAGGGACAGCTGGCTCTGGTTCATAATAGTACATTGCAACTGCAGTGAATCTAGCCAAGACATCTTCACTTTGGAACTCCGTCTTCCCATCGTGCCACATGACACCCGGTCGTAGATGTACTGTCAAGTTATGCGTAGAAGGATCATATTCCCAACGAGCGGCTAGACGTGGAACTAGCGTACCATTCAAAAGCCGAACAGCTAAGGGCTCACCAAACAAGTGCCACCCCACATACCACCATCCGGGAACATATGGTAGAAGGGTCCATTCAGGTGGGAAGGCATGAGTAATTTTCAGCCAGGCTGCGCTCCTATATTGTTCTTGTGCAGTCGCCGGGATTACTTGGAAAGCAGGGGACAACATAGAGACTGCTATTAGTATTGTCAGTACTTTTCTTCTCTTAAGAAACAATTTTGATCCCGTTTCCAGTTGGTACGTTCGATTTTAAAAAACTTTCGGTGCTGTGTCTATTTCATGAATGGTTTGTTGAACTTCTAGTGTATGTTGGCGCATCTGACGAATATGATGGTAACGGTGTCTTTGAGGCGGCTGGTTAACCAGAAAAGGCCTTCATATGACAACGCACAAGTACTCAGGCATTCACTGATAGGTTAATATCCAGAATAGCCATTTGGAACCCTATCAGACCCTTTGAACTCTGGATCTTGCCACACGTTCATGAGAATCCGATTTAGACTAAAGTTTTTTATTGATCTGCTATTTAGACCAGTTCATAGTGGCCGTATTTTCTAGCCGTATTTAGCATTGTGATGAAATTATTAATTCTTACACCAGAATGAATAGAGTTGCTTGAGCTCAAAACGTGACCTCCTCCGTATGATGCAGCTTTAATACATTCTATTGTCTCTCGAGCTACATCTTTGCAGGTTCCACTAACTAAGGTATAAGCGCAATCAACGTTTCCAAGCAGACACACTCTATCACCATTTTTTTCCTTCAATTTTCCAATGTCCATGCCTGCACGTGGTTCTATTGCATGGTAACCATCCACGCCGGACCTGATTAGAAAATCATCCGCTATCGGCATAACGTTGCCATCGGTATGCTTAACGTATGGAACACCCCCTTTATGAAAGGCTAAAACCATTTTCTTCAACACAGGCAATATGAATTCTCTAAACTGTTTAGGGGAAAAGAATGGACCCTTCTGATAAGCCCAATCACCCCCTCCCATAATGGCATCAACTCCCTCATCAATCTGAGCTTTCCCCAACTCTATAGCCAATTTGCATGCGTGATCCAGAAGACGCTTTACAAGATGTGGTTTCCGATACATTGCTATTAAGAAAAGAGGGATACAATCTTCTCCAACTGGAACTGTACAATCTGCATCACCAGCTACGACCATTCTATCTCCCAAATGTTTCACTGCATACCGGACCCATTCAAGGGACTTCGGGTCAATAACTATCTCGCTTTCTTCAGGTTGCGTGACGCGCCTTTCTAACCCTTCTAAGCCATCTCTCCGCATAGATGAGTCGATCTGGGAAAGTATGTCACTCTCAGGAATCCACTTGTACTTACGGAATTCGTCCCCCTCTTTGTCCCTCACAATCCAAGTATTCTTCTCTACTTCAATTATTTTAGGATACTTAGACCCCCATACAAGCTCTGTGGGAACTATATTAAACCTAAGTCTTGAGTATAATTCTGATGTGTCATTACAATATCTTTTGACGAGTTCATATCTTTTTCCAGATTTAAGCATCTCAAAAGTAATCTTACCTCGAAATTCTCCACCATAACCAGTCATGGCTTTTCTGTTAAGTATTTTTGAGGCGATAGGAGAATTAATAGAGTACTCAAAAACAGGGATATCCTTCGGTTCTTCGCACTCTAAAGCGGTCCACGCATCCTCACGTAACGTCAAGAAAAGTCTCCTAAGGATTACATATTTTTGATAAAATGCCAATTTATGCTTTGTGTTTCTCTGCGTGTGTAGTCTTATGTCGTAGAGGTTTGGGTAAGTCTCTCGTAGGGCTTCTGAGTCGTACGCTAAGCCGGTAGCCGAAGAGGGGCTAGTCCACATCCGTATGCCCCCATCTGGCATCCGGGTCACTGTAGGAGTAGGCCCCCAAAGCGCTAGAGTCTACGACAATCCATCGCCCTTAAGCTACACCCATCTTTAACAGGTTCCGAACCATCTCCTCGAAGATTCTGTGGGAGCCTTCGACGCCGGCCCCGCATTTAAACTTGTTCAACGCTGATTGACCGGGCGTTCCATGACGCCATTTGAAGCCTTGGTTGAAGCCGCACGTTTCAGCCACAAGAGCCCAAAAATGCCCCAAAATCCTGAGAAAAGAGAGAAACATTTTATCTGTAAACTTGACAATATCGTTAACAATATTAGATAAGTAGGAGAGCGAAAATAAATTAGATGGAACCCTATATAGGCAGGATATCTTTTAACATAGCAATAATTCTCGTGGTTCTCACATTAATTCCCTTGCCATTTCTTGACAACAAATCGGCTGAGTTCATCGTTGACATTCTAGCACTAGTATTAAGCCTATCTTTTTTGTGCTTCGTTTCTTGGGATGTCAGGAGACAGGCGAAAAGGGAATGTGGCGCGTCCGAGAAAGTGTCAAATTAATGTTTATATGAAATTGATCCTTACAGAATACAGGGTGCTGGATTCAGCTTGGAAGAACTACTCGTCAGCATGCGAGGGCTAACCGTGGAATTCAGGGTTCCAAGAGGGATTTTGAGGGCAGTTGACAAGGTTGACCTTGACATAAGGAAGGGCGAGATTCTCGGACTTGCTGGAGAGAGCGGTTGTGGCAAATCAGTTCTGGCTCATGCCATTATCAAGCAGGTAGACCCAAATGGATACATTAGAGATGGGGAGGTGATATTCGAAGGCAGGGATGTATACTCTTTGAAAGAGGAGGCTTTGAGAAGGTTTAGGTGGAAAGATGTGGCGATAATCTTCCAAGGTGCGCAAAACTCCCTAAATCCCGTTATGCGAGTTGTAGGCCACGTGATAGACACGGTCCTAGCTCATGAGAAATCATCCAAAGACGATATTCTCAAGAAGTCCATTGAACTTCTCAATTTCGTACGTTTGGATGCGGATCGAGTCTTGGAACTCTATCCACATGAACTTAGCGGTGGTATGAAGCAGAGGTCCGTGTCAGCGATTAGCCTTCTTTTAAGGCCTAAACTCTTAATCTTAGACGAGCCTACTTCTGCCTTGGACGTCTTGACCCAGAAGTACTTCCTTAAACTTATGAAGGATATTCACGAAAAGTTGGGCATCACTATGCTTTTCATAACCCATGAACTCGGAACCATAGCGGAGATTGCTGATAGGGTAGCTATAATGTATCTGGCTAACATCATCGAAGTAGGGAGCGTCGAGGATATATTCTATGATCCGAAGCATCCCTACACAGACGCCCTCATAAAGTCGATTCCCTCAATCGTTGGGGAGGTAGGCGACGTCAAACCCGTGCCTGGACCTGTGCCTGATCCAGTATTTCCACCACCCGGATGCAGATTCCATCCTCGATGTCCCTTTGCATTTGGCAGATGCAGAAAAGAGAAACCGCAGTTAAAGGAGATTGGCGAAGGAGCGTCATCTAACGGGAAAAAGTTCAAAAGGTGGCAGAGACTTGTCGCCTGCCACCTCTACGAGTCGTTCTAATTCAGAATTGACCGCCTCGTGAAACTTGGGGGCTTACAAGATCATGGGTGAACCATTGGTCATCGTTGAGGACGTAACTAAGGCGTTCAAGATGGGTGATCTTTTTAGCGAAAAGAAGTACATCTGCGCGGTCGATCACGTGTCTTTCTCGATAGGAGAGGCTGATACGCTAGCTTTGGTTGGCGAGAGTGGATGCGGTAAGAGCACCCTCGGGAGGCTTACGCTAGGCCTCTTGAGGCCCACTTCGGGTCGAATCTTATTCAAAGGAAAAGATGTGTGGAATCTGAACGAGCCTGAGTTTAAGGAGTTTAGACGGAACGCTCAGATAATTCACCAAGATCCTTATGAGACTCTGAATCCTATGAGGACCATATTCCAATCCTTAGCGCCACCTATTAGCCATTATAAGATTGCCCATGGTAGGGAAGAGTTGAGGGGAAAAGCTTCTGAGCTCCTAGAATTGGTTGGACTTGTACCGCCAGACGACTTTTTGAAGAGGCATCCTAGTAGGCTGAGCGGAGGGCAGATGCAAAGAATCGCCTTAGCGAGGGCCATATCTGTCAATCCCAAATTCCTTGTGGCGGATGAGGCCGTCTCGATGATTGACGCTTCGCTTAGGATCGAGGTTCTAGACTTGCTTTTGGATTTGAAGAGGAAATTTGGCATGACGTGTCTATTCATAACTCACGATTTTGGGGTTGCCAGATACTTTGCCAAACATGGAAGAGTAATGATCATGTATCTCGGGAGCATAGTAGAGGTCGGTCCTACGGACGACATCATACTCGAACCGATGCACCCCTATACGAAGACGTTGATAGCCTCCGTTCCTGTGCCAGATCCCAAACTGACCCGTAGCAAGGGTCTGCCGGCTCTCAGAAGCCTAGAGGTCCCTAGTCTAACTCAGATTCCGCCTGGCTGCAAGTTTAACCCAAGATGCCCGTACGCTGAGAAGACCTGTGCGGATAGGGTCCCTGAAGTTAAAGCGGTCAGCAAGGCACGGTTTGTAGCGTGCCACCTATACTAGAAATCAGAAGGGAGCGGACCTGACTATCTAAGTGAATTACCTTATGCTGTCCCGACAGATTTTATTCTCAACGTGACTGTACCGAACGCTTTGATGGTTGAAATCACTGTGTGCTTTTGAGAGCTCAACAACTTCTCATTCTGTTCTACCAAGTTTGTGAGGTAGGCTTCTGAGATGTCGACGAACGGAAGCGTTATGGTTGCTGTAGTTTCTTTCCCTTCCGTTTCCATCAGCCTGAGGATAATCCCATCCTTATCCTCTGCGATCTTCATGTTGACAAGGATAACGTTGGATTTGTCGATGTTGAAGAAGCTTCTTGGCTGAGGCAAGGAGCCTTCTTGTTTTCCCTCCATGAAGACTGGTATGAGCGGGTTCTGCGCCCCCCATCCAAAGTCTCTGGCTTTTCCATCTATCCATCCGCCTTTATGGCTTCTGAAAGAGTATCGGAATAGCACGTCTGAAACTTGTATGGGCTGGAAGTTCGTTCGGTAGTTGCTGTTCATCACGTAGGAGTATATGTGTCCCTTCTCGATTTCTCCGGGCTTTAGCCATTCATGTCCATATCCGGGATAGGTCACTCCGTGGTGGGCGCCGGATAGATAACCTGGCCATAAGCCACCGAACTCTGCAAGATGAGATTCAATGCTCGTCCACGTGACTCCATGATTACCATTGGATACATCTGCATAGTGTAGGACTGTGTAGTAGTCAGTATTCGAGCCGGGTATCTGATCCTCTATAGGCGTGATCAATGAGTCTGTTGCTTCAAACTTTATCTCTGGGTTCTTCACATTGAAAGGATAGGCGAAGTACATCTCAAGCAACGGAGTGGAGTCCTTCAGAATCCTGTTGGCTATGTCTATTCTCTTCAAGTTGTCGTATATGATTATCTCTTGAGTCCTTTGCGGACATCCGACCCCAGTGCCCTTTATTATGAGGCTTCCGACGACTGGACCCGTCTTGCCCTTCTCAACTTTGGATCCGAGGGCTGGATGCTGTTCTCCGTTGGTGACTTCCCGGACTACGAACTGGTTGAAACCATGAGGCGCATCCTTGTCCACGAGCTCTATGTTGAGTTCTTTGTCGTATATGCTTGTTATCGTGCCAGTTACCGGGTTTACTGAAATTCTGTAGAAACGGTTTTCTAAGGATGCGTCCCCGACCTTTATGTCTCCAGCAAAATCCGTTCTCTGATCTGATGGGACTATTCCGTAGGTCTTATAGCCCAGCGGCGGAACGTCGTGAGCGACAAAGACTAATTCTAGGGCGTACCTACGGTCTACTTGAGCTAGAGCGTATCTATGCCCAGCCATGGGAGTTAGCGCCTGAGGATCCGATACTTCGATTATCTGGTACGGCACCTTCTTCTCGGCATCTTCGTCCATCAAATCAAAGGGCTTGTCCAACAGCTCCAATGGCAGGTGGACTATGTTTCTACCTATCGCGGTACCGGCCACTAGGATAGGGGGTTTCTCCCCCGTCGCCTTCATCCAGTCTTCCGGCAGCTCATAAAGCGTATGCATTGGGAAACCGCATGGAGTCGGTTCTCTAAAACTTGCGTAGACGATGTCGGTTCTCTTCCAGGACAATGGGTTGAACACTATGATGTGGTAGCCTTCGTGAGGCAGGTTGACTTGGTCAACTATCTTGTTCAGACTCTTTGACAGGCAGTCTTGAGTCAAGGCCGATGCCATGTAAGCGAATCCGCATTTCGTGTTTATCGCAGAGTCTTGAGCAGGCCCTATCGGATCGTGCATCGCCCAAGCATGTTCGTCATACATAAGCGTTTTCTCGTACGCTTTGGTTAGGTAATCATATGGATAGCGATAGTCCGTGACAGATGAGGCTATTGTGCAGAATTTCTCCGCGGACATCAGTCTCTCATGGGTGACTCTGTTCACGCCCGTCTCGAAAGGTGTTGACGTTGCACCCACTACATAGTCTGTGCATGGTATCTCGCCCCTGTAGGTTGGTAATTCGTCACCGTATTTGCTTTCTATGTAGTCGAAGAAGTCGCTGTTTGTCGCCACGATTATCTTCGGATAAGCCCATCTTTCGTTCCATTCTTTGGCTATGTAGCTCGGCTTGATCGTTGGGGGAGAATTGTCACGGTGTCCTCCTTGCACACGGAAAGTTGTAGCGTCAAAGGGATAATTCTGATCTTCCAACTCCTTTAACTTCTCCGGGAGCATTTTGTAGGTCTGCTCGTAATCGTTGGCGAAGAACATCGCTGAGTCCCAGCCGTATTTACCGTACCAGAATAGGATTTTGCTTCCGTCGATCGCCAACCAGTAGAAAGCCTTCGGCCCTCCGTGTGGCGCGAATTCTTTCTCGTCCCAGTTCGGGTGATTCTTTCCAAAGTACCAGCGTGGCAGGGCCACGATAAGGTACTTGACTCCTGAATTCGCTAAGACATTGCAGAGACCCCAGCTCGCCCCGGGTATGTCGTTGAGCTCAGCAGATTTGATGGGGACGCCGTATTCTCTTTTGAGCTGAAAGGTTGGATACAGCAGTCTGATCAGTTCTTCATGGCTGCACAGTGCAGTCACTTCATTCGCATAAAGTGCACCGACTTCGATTCTTTTCTCCCTCATTAAACCTATGAGTCTGTCAACAACCGCTTTGGGGCGGTTCTTCATATAGTTAAGAATCGACCATGATGTCTCAACCTGAAACCTAAACTTGGATTCTTCAGGCCAATCAGAGGTCTCCTCGCAGAACCTTAGAATCTGGTCGTAGAAGCCGTTGTATTCCCCGAGAACATGCGGGATCAAATCTGTGTAAGCTGGATCATGGTGAGCCCTCTGGATCACATATACAAGCCAGTGTCTTTGAGGCTTCCAGGTTACAGGAATTTCGTCCTGCAATTCTCCAGCTGCGTGGAGTTTGAATCTCAGACTTGTGGATTGCTGGATGTCTGGAATCGGGACTTTGTAGGTTCCTGTCCCGATTTCTACTCTTCCGATACTAGTAGCATATCTTACGGAGTCGGTTTGCACCTCTATGCTAGCTTCAATTTCTTTTCCTTCATTGCGTATAGTCAACTCCACTAGTTGCCTTAGTTCATCCTTTTCCTTCAGGAAGAAGATTGTCGGTTCAACCCTCTCGAGTTCGAGGAACCCCAAATATACCACCTTTGAATTGGAATCTACATAATCAATCACAGATTATTTATGTTTTGTTGATCCATCGTCCCCTGTTCAGTCAGAGCACATAATGGCTCAAAATCTAAAATCAGCTAGAGGCAGATGCTTTCGTTGGGTCAGATCCTGCTAGATTTCGGCGCTGTTCATTCGGTGTAACTTTCATCTCAGAGTCTTGTTCACTTTCCTTCGAATATCAGTACACATGTGGCAGATAGAGTAGTATCCTTCCGGATCGGGGTTTATGCCCTTTTTCTTTGCCCAGTTTGCCAATCCTTCCACGCCGTCTTCAATTATCGCTTTCATTTCTGGCATCTTGAATGGGTCATAGTCGTCTACAAGCC
>Ga0315314_1002890_pt1 | contig 13874 bp, 15 predicted proteins | sample TDP9_MG_FD_203631 | JGI IMG/M metagenome (GOLD analysis project Ga0315314, IMG submission 203631) | Freshwater sediment microbial communities from Lake Towuti, South Sulawesi, Indonesia - TDP9 | ecosystem: Environmental > Aquatic > Freshwater > Lake > Sediment | place: Indonesia: South Sulawesi...
CCACTATAGGGAGGACATCAGAACTCCTGTTGGTTCAGTCTTTGAGGAGGATCTGACTTGGCTGTTTAGAGCCACTGCTGAAGCGACTGAGGAAGCGATACTCAACTCGTTGTTCAAAGCTGAGACCATGGTTGGTAGAGACGGAAACAGGCGAACGGCGCTTCCATTGGATCAGACCAGAACAATCCTTCAGAAGTACAGAAAAATCCAATAGCTTGTAAAACAAGTAGCCGAATCTCCGGAATCGCATGAGAAGAGACTATCTTTCAGGCCAACCGGTGCGGGCATGGAGAGAGTTCGCGTGCCAATTCATCAGTAATAAGCGAAGTGGACCAGCTAACCTGCGGGGACCCAAGGCGCTTTTCTGCTTGAGCTGGTGAGGCTACACACGCCCAAATCCGATCTCTACGCCCAGCTGAACCGCAGGTCCAGTGCCATTGGAACGTCGCCGTGATCGGTTATGGTTTCGTTGTTGCCTGAAAGTTTTTATGGTAGGAAAGTAGGAAAATCCCACAGGAAGTGTGAAACAAATGTCGGAGGCAGAGGTAACCGTCATGAGCGAGAAGGGCCAGATAGTTATACCGAAAGATATGAGGGAGAGACTCAAACTTGGGCCAAAAACAAAGTTGCTCGTCTACGGACACGGCGACACCCTGATCCTCAGAAAATTGGTTGTTCCGGATGTCGAGAGCGAACTGAGAGCCTTATGGAAAGAGATTGATCAGAAGATAGGTAGGAAGCGGAGGCCAACCCAGAAGGAGATCGATGAAGAAATCCATGCTCACCGTAAAGAGAGCTGAACGAATAGATGCTCAGAGTGGTGCTGGACACCAATGTCCTAGTGTCGGGCCTCATAATGCTCGGAAAGCCAAGAGAGCTGCTGAGCATGGTCGCGAGGAGAGAAGCAAACCTTGTACTCTCAAGAGAGATCCTCAACGAATTCATGAAAGTCGCGAAACGAAAGAAGTTCACCGGATATGTAGCAGAAGATCAGATTGAAAGATTCATTGAAAACATAGAGAGGATCGCCGAGTTCATAGAGCCGGAATCACATCTCGAGGTCGTTGACGACCCAAAGGACGACATCGTCATCAATACTGCAATCGACGGCAGGGCAGACCTCATAATCTCAGGAGATCATCACCTACTCAGCCTCAAGGAATTCAGAGGGATCAAGATCGTATCCGTAGAAGAGGCGGTACGCAAGCTCAAAAAGAGGAGATAATCGCACTATATTTCCAGAGGAGCCCAAGGACCCTATTGTTCCGAAATAGCGTGAAGTAATCGATTACCGTGCTAGAGGGTGGATAGACGACAAAGATGAAGCTCTGGATCAAAATCAACACTACTATGATCAGGGCAGCCGTTCCGCCAACTCTGTAGAGACTCCTCCAGTCGGAGTTTGCAGCTTCGGCATCAGTAACCTGATTCATCTGGCCTAAAACTCTTTGAAGTCATTTTGCCTTCTTCCAACATGTTTCAATTTCTTTCGCCCATTCGGCTGCCCGCTCTAGCTCTCCCTCTTTCAGCGGGCCTTCCTTACCTTTTACAAAGAAACCTTCTGGTGGCGCTATGAGAGTCCCACCATTTCTCTTCAGACTGTCAGCGATTCTCACTGCGGCATAGCCAAAAATCCCGACCAGTCTCGTCGACAGTCTGGTGTCGAACGCAGCCACACTGATACCCTTGATAACAGGCTCCCGAATTCTGAGGAATTCTTGAATCGCTAGCGTCGGTCTGCCTCCCTGGGTCGGAGAACCGACGATGAGAAGGTCAAATGTTTTCAATTCGGAAGAATTCGCTTCACCCACACGGAGCACTCTCACTTCGCCAGCAATAGCATCACCGACAGCTTTGGCGATTCTCTCCGTATTTCCACAGACCGAGTCATAGACAATCAAGACCTTCACTTGATGGCTTTCCGATGGTTCCACGTCAGTTTTGTTCAGTATGCTCATTGGTCTTCCTCCTTTCTTCATTTTCAAATCTCTTGGCGCTCTGCCTTTCGTTTGATATTCCGCGCATATATGAAGTTCTGGAAGTGTACTTGCATATGCACGCATATGCGCTAAATAGACGATGAGAGGATAAGGTCATGACTTTGCTAGGAAGCGACCTATGTCCCCGAAGAGATGCATACGTCCTGAATCGGTCATATCACTCTAGGTCGGTGAAGTTGAATCATTTGAGGGCAGAAGTGCGGGAGGTGGGAACCCCGCACGAGTTTACTAGTAAGAAGCGGGTCAGAAAGCATTTCTAAGGCATGAATGGGAAAACAGAACTAGCCTATCACCTGTGGCCATTGCTAGCCAACGCGAACCTCCGGCAGGCAAGAAGCCAAGCTTTCTTCTCGCTACTACGCGGCTCTCGGGCCGTAGCTCGCGTATTCAGTGTGTGCGCGAGCGCCTGGGACAGTGTTCATGTCTGCGGCAATTCAATCTTCTTTCTTCTACTCACCCTCAGCAGCAGAAGGATCAGAACTGTCGTCGCCGATCCGGCAACAATGTATGGAGCATAGTTAGACTGAAGAATTGAACTAGAGATGGCTGTCGAGACGGTGACTTGCATAGTCTTGGCTACAGTTGTGGTTGGTTGATTGACTGTGAGTTGAGCTCTAGCGGTTCTGTAGGAGTAGGAAGGCGATTCTGGGTGAGACGCCACGATCCAATAGGTTCCCCCGGCGGCATCAATCTTGTAGTTGAGTGTCGCCAGACCTGACTTGTCTGTCTTTGCTTCGCCAATTGGAATACTTCTTCCGTCAGCCATCTCCCAAAAGAAAGCGACCGTTTCATTTCTAATTGAATCTGCTCCCATGCTACGGAGCCGTGCGGTAACGGTCACCATGTCTCCAGATTTGGCGGATTCTGAGGAGAGAGAAACGTTCATCAGACAGACCCTCTTCGCCAGCAAGTCTTCCACATTCTTGTAGTTGATCATCTCAGCAGCCTTCTGATCTATCTGACCAAACAGGCTCCTAAAGTAGTCAACACGCATCTTGATGCTGTCAAAGGTGAAGGCGGATTCCGTGAAGAGATCGAATCCATTGATGAATCGCTCTGGATATCTCTCAAACAGTCTTCGCCATTCTTCTCTCATCCTCCCGTCAGAATAGGTGTAACTGTCATCGCGTGTGCCTCCGAGAAATACCTGACCGGGACGGGTGTCTTTTTCCAGTCGTCCAGCGAGTTCTATGTAGATATTAGGATGCTTCACGATGAAATCTTCTAATCCTTCCCAGGTTAGGTGACCGCCACCCGGTCCCCACCAACCGTGAAAAACAAAGACGCAGTTTGGGCTTTTTCTCACTGCCCTCGTAAGTTCCTCATATGCACCCTTGAAGAGCCCCGAATCCTGATGGACTGTTATCGGAGCCTGATATTTGGCGCACAGATCGTAGATCTGCAAGGCAATGGGATCATCAGCGGGTGTATTAGTATCTCCCCAGTGTCTAAGAAGAGCTTCGCCAATCCAAGGAAACCTCCATTCAAGAGCCGTCCTCACATCCGCCAGAGTTTTGGTTTGGTTCATATACAAGACGTAAAGAGATGGAACGATCTCGCTTGGTCTTGATTTGTGCGCTATCAGCGCGCCATAGCCATCAAAAAAGATTACCTTGTCCACACCAGCTTTGCGGTAGTTACTCATAGTTCCCGTCATCCAAGACCGTCCCCAATCGTTTCCCCATTCCCAAGACCATTGTATGGCATGAGCATGTGCATCAGTCATTGGTCCTTCGTACGTTCGCTTGACGGTTAACGTCGATGTGGCCGTGCTTGTTGAAATCAAAGACATCTTCCCATCAGAGAATGTGAAGTATCCTTGATTCGGTGCCTTGTCCAATGCTAACTCAGAACCAGAACGGCCGTAATTTCCGTACTTTCTCGCTGTGAAAACGCAATCGAAAGCCAGTGGAGAGGCGACATTAAGCGATTTATCATCAAATTTCAGTTGTACAGTCGCTCCATCGATCCTGAAGTCGATGCTTGTGCCTTTTCTGGTGGCAACATTGAATACCTCAGCGCGATAGCCTTGTCCTGAAGGGCCCAACATCAATCGCACTAGCAAATCGACGCCTATGCCATTATCCAAAAGTGCCCATGGCCCCCAAGGATGGGTTCCGGGATTCTGATCTATGTCAAGCATCAAATCCCACTCTAGGAAGGCGGTCGGGTCAGCTAGACTGGAGGGTAAAGGGCCGTTCACCTTAATGCGAGCTGTATACTCAGCTCCAGACTTAACAACTTCTACTTCAACAATATCCAGATATGACTCAGCTGCGGTCGTTCGTCCTTCTCTATCAAAGACATCACCTACGGGATCAGCGAAGGCTTCTGCGTAGACCAGCCTGCTCTGCGTTGAAGCCAGAAGAGCGATAACTAAGAGACCTAAGCTGTGATCCTTAATCCATTGGATCAATAGTCTACCACTAAGAGCTATCATGACTATTGAGTCGGTCTTAGGTTTTGCGCAGCGGACGCGCATCCAAGCTGCAAGCGATTCCGAAGATGGGATCTTTTGGTGATAGGATAGCGTTACTCTGGGTGGAATTCTCGCACGACTTTACCGGCAAAATCATCTCGCTCAGTTCCTCGAACAGGAGCACTTGCCCAAGATACAGCTAACATCACATACAGAGACTCCGCTTCATCACCAACTAGTTGTGATAGACCTGCGGAGGCCGTCGGAAAGTGTGCGTGCTAGACGGTTCGAAGGAAATCCAGCAATTCTGAGATTGCGAAGCCTTCGCCTATCATTACTTGAGTCAGAGTTCGATAATACTCAAGGATCTCGGCCACAACCTGTGACTCAACGAATTGCTTTTTGTTACCGGCATTGTCCTGCGCCGTGAAGACCACTCCTGTACGATTCTCCGACAGAGCCTTCAAAGCTGAAGCCACGAACTCTGTAAGCGGGGCGTGTTTGCTTCGAACTATTCCAACGACTCCTTCAGGGCTGTCGCAGAAAATAGGGCCCCCTGAGTTACCAGGGTTGAAGGCTCCATTGACAACGTAGTACTTTGCGACATGAGGATAATCGGGTGAATCAGCATGGTGCGAATAGCCCGACAAGTAGCCCACTGAGAGCAATGGAGGAGGGCCGTTGTAACCCAACGGATAACCCCATGTCCACACGCGTTCTCCTACTCGGCGAAGATCAGAGTCAGCGAGTTGGAGCCCATTACCTAGTTGCTCAACGGGAAAAAGGACAGCTAGGTCGCGATTTGCATCTTCGGCTTTCGACCCAATCTTATGTAACTTACCATAGGCTGACCTTAGCTGAATATCGGCTTCCTTCTCTCCCTGTACGACATGCTTGCATGTCACTACCATGTTCTTGTGAATCAGGAAGCCCGTTCCTTTCGAACCTGTTGACGGACAGAAGACCAGATAGACTGATTTGATAGGGGCTTCGTCAATCTTGCGAGCAGCTCCTAACAGGAATCTGGTAGCTGTTGGGAGTTCGTCGGCTACTACGTCCAAGGTGATAATCACCTGATTCCGAAATAACGTGCTACGCCATATGTTAGATTGTTGCCCCAGGGCACCAAGTAACTACTCGAGATTGAACGCAATGGAGCTGACCTACTCCGAGTGTCAGGGAGCGCATGAGAGGAAAGGAATGCGGGGGGGATTCGCGCACCAGTTTACCAGCAAATGCTCGCGGAAGATACTAGTGGATATGTTCCTTCTATTGGAGCGACTGATCGTAAAGGATTCCTCTGGAATTCGGCGCGCGGTGCTTTTCAGGTTGCGACGCCCTTGTTGTTCGCCTCCGTAAGGATTGCCCGCGCCTCCTCGCTTAGCTGCAATTCTCTTCGCATCTACCTGCCCTTTTTCCAAACATTTGACTCGCCTTATCCTCGTCCATGACTTCAAGGCCGAACGCGGCTGCGGTTGGAAATCTACTCCCTTGATGAAGGTGCGGATGGAGTTGTGAAGGCATACCTGGTCGTGCCATTTGTCGTTTGTCAGATAATCAGGAATGAGGCCTTCGCTGGTTCAAACTAGCTTGAACCTGGGCCTCGACGCATTTATCATGCGACAGGCGTTAAGCAGAAATTCCCAAATTTGCGGCAGCATGGAAGCAAAAGCCGGCAACGAGGCAGCCCCGGTCAGGAAAACCAAGAGATTTGCTGCATCAGCAGCGGTGCCTAAACCTGCACTCACCTTATCCATCCAACCTCTCGCTTTGGAGCGTTCATTAGGTTCGATGCCTTGCTCGATCTGCTGTAGTAGCTTCACGACATCTTCTTTTTGCTGATTCAACACTTGTAGCATAGCCTCAGAGGAGTCCTGTAATTGTCTATTCAGCAGACGAATATCTGCTAGAATCTCGCCTTGTGTCTTCTCTATGACAAGGCGTGTCTTCATTTCGTCCCATCTACTGTTTACGCGGTCGAGCAGGATCGGCAAGGAGCTGTTCAGCAGCGTTTCCATTTCCTCAACCTTGGACAATTCCCCGTCCCGCAGCTTGATTTCATGACTGATCTCCGCGGACGTAGCGAGGGGATCAGAGGATAGTTCCTTGAGATCGTTCTCGAGAAAACCAATCCACCAAGAGAGGTTTGGCAGCCAAGCTCTTAGATCTGCGACCATCTCATGAGTGAAGTCAACATGAAAAAACCCTTTCTCTCGAACTCGAGTATCAAACAATGCATCTGTTCTGTAGATCCAATCCTTGGTCGCAGCTCCAGTGTAACGGACAAATGACAGCTCCGTGAAAAGCGTCTCCATGATTGCAAGCAGAGTCGCATATTTCCAGAACGCTGACCCTGGTGTGCCGGACATTCGAACATTAGCAAGTCTGCAGTCAAACCGTCTGGAGTACGGTTTGGAAATTGAGAAGTGTTCGCTCTCCTCACTTTCATCGTGATGAATTGCAAATGCTAGGCAATCTGTACTGTAGGAGGTGAATTGAGCGACAACTTGCTTTAGGAGATCACGAAGTCCAGCAATATCACGCCCACTTCTTCCGAACAGCCTACAGGAATTTGCACTGTATTCCATCCTTGCACGATCGTCAAGAACGATCCTGTTGACCGAGTAGTCGCTCGCCTTCTCAACGCTGAATCCTCCACTCCTGAGGAATTGATCAAACATAGAGAGTGGGACGAAGCTATCATGCAAGTATGAGCAAAGAGTCTCAAAGGTATCGATGGAATCATGCAGGTCAGCTGCAGCTTGAGTCAAGGCGGGGAGAACTCGCAAGTGTTCATCCTCACCGCTGAGTGACACGATAACAAGTATGAAGTGATATCGATCCTGTCTTTGAAACCAAGACACCTTCAGTACTCTCACGTCGGTCACCACATCAGCGAGGCCACCATCGAGAGTTGCCAGCGATCGTCTGACCACTCCATCGGAGCCAGAGATTTCTTCAAAATAGCACTTGGATTTCGCTATCCGAAATGGGGCTTCTTCTCTAGAAGCGGATACCCCTGAGCCAACCGGCATGAATAGCCAGATTTCCAAGTCCGTGACCTTCAATCAGAACTGGCCATTTCCCGGCTTAATTGTATTGGTGTTTATTGACGTGAGCTTGTTAATTGGTTATGCATTTCATTCGGATGGAGTCACCACCTGCACTCATCCGTCCCCGTCCGTCAACACTCTTTCCTGCTATTCATATTTACCAGTAAAATGGTGCGGGGGGTGGGATTCGAACCCACGAAGGCCTGTGCCACAGGATCTCGCATCAGGTCGATCTTAAGTCTGACACCATCTCTTACGCAGATGGCCCTGCCCCTTTGACCTGACTCCCGCCCTTGATGATCCGGGGTCTCGGGAACCCCCGCAACACTACGAGCCGCTCATGTCAAAGATAAGCTTGTTTGCCCGAAGATCGCGTCATGGTTGGCACTACGTCCGTGTGACGACGAACACTGATTATCATTTGCCCAAAGACCTAGACACGTTTGATGGTTCGCTCGCCCACGTAACAAGCTCTTCGGGAGAACTAGGATGCCTAGCTACTAGAGGACTTACCGGGTGGACTAGCCTCTATCTCTTGACAAGTTTCGTGAAATTCGACAGGATGACTCTTCCAGCGGGATGAGCCTCGTCATGGCGTTCAGGATGAAACTGCACACCATACACGATTCCTTTCTCATGCTTCATAGCTTCTATTGGCGTATCCCTAGACTTCGCCAAGAGCAGGAATCCCTTTGGAAGATGTTCTACCATCTCTCGGTGAGATTCTCTGATCATTATGCGCCTTTCCAGATCCTCAAAGAGAGGGTCGTCAACTAGTATTTCCACTTCATAGTAATCCCTCAGGGCCCGTCCCATATCGACAATGCTTTCACCATGAGCCATCGCAAGCAGCTGATGCCCACCACAAATGCCGAGGACAGGCAGAGTCAGCGAACGGGTTCCTTCAATCGCTTTTTGGAACTTCAGCCTGTCTTCGAGCTTGCTATACAGCGCTTCGGACCCGCTCAGCACAACTGCATCAAACCTTCCTATATGGTTCCGAACAAACTCTGGACCGAAGCTTTCGTATGAAATCCTTTCCACGGGATCTCTCGACGCGTCTTGAACTCTTGCGCATAGGTTATCCATTGCTTCGGCATACTTTGTTTGGTCCAAGTAGTTATTGACCACAAGCATTCTCATTGTCAATCTCCACTCAAACTATAGTCCGGCAGACCTTAGATTTGGCGGCCTATTTCATGTTGCCGCATTGGACATAATCAATGAAATCGTCGGGGGCCTCTCGGTTATGGCCGGTAGGGTTTGTACCACCGTGCTCCCCTTGGTCTAGGCATGCCTTGCCCTACTCGCTCTTTGCAACAGAGAATCTACTGTGGAAAAAGTCCTATCTCTGCTTCCCCGTAGTTCTGTGCCTTTCCTCAGTCTTCGCATACGCATCCAAGATCGCGACATATGATTTCTCACATGCCGTCAATCCGCCAACCTTCTCATTTCCCTCAATCACAAAGTATTCGTTTGGGGAGTGGGCTTTGCCACCGTGCCCCAGTCCGCCGCCGACGAACGGCAGATACAGCGGCCCTCGATTGAACAAGTAGAGAGGTGCGCTTCCTCCCATATGCGGCGAAACTTCAGGCTCATATCCGAAGCTGCGATACACCCCTATCGCCGCCTGTACCAATGGCTCCTTGACACTAGTCTTGGCCCAACTGTAGCCAGCTTCCAACTGCCGAACGAATATGTCCCTGTATCCCATCTTGTCGAGATGCTTTCTGATCCTCGGCAATACCTCGCTAGGTTTTTGGTTCGGAACTAGGCGGACATCCATCTTCACTGTCACCTTGTAGGGGAGAACCGTTTTGGTTCCAGGTCCCGTGTATCCGCCCCATATGCCGTCCACATTAAGCGTCGTCGAGTACAAGTACTTCAAGAGGAGCTTCTTGCCGTGTAAGTTGTCGATGAAACGTTCCACCTTGATCATGTCCTTCACCGTTTCCTCATCGAACGTCTTGGCAAGCTTGTTCACAAGTCGCAGGTCATCCTTGCTTGGAGGCCTCACGTTCTCGTACCATTTGTCGATCAGTATCTTGTTTCCGTCTTTCGAGGTCATCGTTGAGAGGGCGTGAATCATCCTCCAGACCGGGCTATCAACCCAAGCCTTGTTGCTACTGTGGACATCGTATTCCATGGGGCCTTTTCCCCACAATTTCCCAGAACATTCAAGCTCGAAGTATACTATTCCCTTGTAACCGAGCGACATGCGCACAGTTCCCTTCTGGTCTTGCGCAGCGCCTGGGAAAAAGACCGCATCGGCATCCTCCAGCTTCTCCTTGTATCTCTGGACGAATTGAGGCAAGTGAACGCTTCCTAGCTCTTCTTCGCCTTCGGCTACAAACTTCAAGTTGACCGGAAGCTCTTCGCCGGCTGCCTTGATGGACTCCATTGCATTCAAGAAGGCTCTGAGAGGTCCTTTGGTGTTTATGGCTCCGCGGGCAACAATGCATCTTCCGAACGGAGGAATATCAACAAGGTTCGCTTCCAGAGGAGGAGAGATCCAATCCTCCCCCACGACGGGCTGAGTATCGTACATCATGTAGACGATGACTGTCTTCTTGGCGCCTGCATCATATTCGCCGTAGACGACAGGATTTCCATCGGTCTGGACGATCTCTGTTGTTCTACATCCCAACTCCCGGAAATATCTCTCCAGTAGCTGGGCGCACTCTCGAACGCCCCGGTTCTCGGCAGAGATGCTTGGCTGTCTGAGAAGTTCCTGGACTTTTCCGATGTGACTATCCACGTTCGCGTCGATGTGAGCATATACTTTCTCCAAATTCATGGCAGCACACCAGATGGCTCTAGATGTCACGAGGAGCAGGTGCTACGGGAACCGGAAGAAGGCTCTTAGAGCTACCCAACCAAGCAGGGCCAGTACGACCGCTATGACGGCGAAGATAGCCGCAGCGACTATAGCAATCAAGAAGGCCTTTCCCCATCCGCAGTCAAAGAAATGCCTTATCAACGCCAGCCAAAGCACCACAACGACGACCAGAGCAACAATGCCCGAGAAGAGATGAGTGAACAGAGATCCGATTACAGTTCCCAACGCTGCAATCCATAGGGCGTCTGTGAATTTCGCCTTGTCCTTGCCCGCCAAGATGCGTCCCGCAAGCCACAGCATCGGTCCAATGATGATGACATTGATTATCACATGCAGAACCAGTACATCAAGATTGACGAGAGCCAAACTTCACACCTTGCCTTAGCTTAGCGAAATCACCATATAATTCTTGCCCATAGCTCGAACTTAGCGGCAAGCACACCACAGATTTTCTTGACTTGATGAGCCCTTGAGGCCAGAGACTAAGACTTGTAGACAAATGCTTGAACATCAAATCCAAGATCTAGTGTTTCCAGGGGGATTTCTATCGTTTCATGTAGGTCGGCGCTTTCGAAGTGTGGGCGCACTTCGGAGAGAATCCTTTCCAGCCTATCCTGCCTCTCTGTGAAATATGCATCATTTGGGGAGTGTTGGATCTCACTGAATATGTTTGGAGCGATGACTTTTGAGCACGCTAGCATTGCCCAAGCGACGGCTCTGATCTCCCACTGTGCTTCGGCTCCACATCGCAACTTGAAGACATGAAGAAGCTCTCTCGGGTTCATTGAGACTACAATGTTTGTCCTTGCCGCATTTGGAAGATAGAATCTAGCGTCCTCAATCTTCGTCCCCGATTTCGATTCCTCCAAGTACCATGAAGCCACAGCTCCCATCCTTTCTTCGAATCTTCGCTTTGACTCATCTTTGACGCTCGGAGGGATCACATACCAGTCGCTGTCGGCATCCATCCTTACATGTCTCTGACTTTGCTGAGAGAATGAAGCGATCCTGTGTCTGACAAGTTGATGCGTAAAAGCTCTTGATACGCCTTGAAGATCAAATGTTAGTAGGCCATGCTCAAGAACACTTTCGTGGCCTGCCCTCAACGCCTTCTGGATGAACTCTTTGGCACGTTCTTGAGATAGTGGTTTCTCGCCCTCACTGCCTTCCGGTTGTCTGACTTTGTACAAATGGAATGCCGGAAGGTTGGAGTAGCATGACCGCATGGCGGCAGCGCAGACTCTTTCAATGTCTCGGGTATACGAGAACAAGATGATTTTTGGTCCTCTCAAGCTCCGCTTGTTCCCCCGCCACTATGTCCCTATCCTGTAGGTGAAGGTTTAATCGTTTCGAGATCCCCTCCATGACCGCCAGAAGCACTTTTGAACAATAAGGGGCCAATAGGAAAGGAGGCCGCATTCGCCATGGTAGAATTCGAGCTCTCACCCACCGAGAAGGAAATCAAGGAAAGAGCTGAGAGGTTCACTAGAGAGCACATCACTCCTTACGCATCTGAGCTTGACAGGAAGAACGAGTTCCCGAGGCAACTCGTTCAGAAAGCCTACGAAGCAGGCCTCATGAACTTGCACGTACCAAAGAGCGTCGGAGGACCTGGCCGGACACTTCTTGAAGAGACCTTGGTGAGCGAGGCCATGGGATATGGTTGCGCAGGATGCGCAACATCCATTATGTGCAATAACCTCGCCTTCGCCCCCCTACTCCTTGCAGCGACCGAAGAACAACTCAAGAAATACGTTAAGCCCATCGTCACTGGGGACGAAGTCAAACTGGCCTCGTTCTGCTTGACTGAGCGGGAGTCGGGCTCAGACGCAGCATCCGTGAAGACATTGGCAAGACGGGATGGAAATGAATGGATCATAAACGGAGAGAAGTGCTTCATAACCAACGCGCCGGTCGCCTCTCTCCATACGGTCTTCGCCACAGTCGATCCTTCTCTCCATCACAAGGGAATCGCTGTCTTCATGGTCCCAGCGGATCTTCTAGGCGTCGAGATAGGGTATATAGAGAATAAGCTTGGCCAAAGAGCGTCAGTCCAGAGCGAGGTCATCTTTGAAGATGTGCGAGTACACGAAGATGCCCTGGTGGGTCGGGAGGGTGATGGCTTCAGGTTGGCTATGATGACTCTTGATATGACGAGGGCTGGCATCGCAGCCATAGCGACCGGAGTCGCACAGAGAGCAGTAGATGAGGCATCGAAATTCGCGAGTATTCGGAAACAGTTTGGCCAGGTCATAGGCCAGTTCCAAGGCATAAGCTTCACGATAGCTGACATGGCATGTCGGACCGCTGCTTCCAGACATTTGACAAGGCATGCTGCGTGGCTTGCTGACAGGCATCTTCCGAACACAGTTGAATCGGCCTTTGCCAAGTGGTTCGCTAGCGACTCTGCGATGGCAAACGCGGTTGAATGCGCTCAGATCATGGGAGGCTACGGATACATGGAGGAATATCCCGCAGCGAAGCTGATTCGAGACGCAAAACTACTACAGATCTATGAGGGAACCAACCAGATCCAACGGTTGGTTGCATCAAGTGTCATACTCAAAGAGGCTGCAAAGTTGGATACAGGATTCAGGCTTGAGTACAAGGGGAAAAACGCACCCAAGATATGAGCCGACCATTATCCATTGGCTAGCGTCGTAGTTCACTAGACTATTCCTCGGCTTGAGCCAGTAACGATCGTTGCTCGCCTCTTCGATCTCAGATCCGCTTCTCCTCATCTACCTCGAAGATAGTGGTCTTGTCCAGTCAGCCAATCATTTCTAATGGGACTGAAGATGTCTAGGTCGATCGTGTCTTCAAGGGCCACTGCACCATGTTCTAGGTTTGGTGGTATGACAAGTACCTCTCCCTCACCGACTCTGACTTTTCGGTCAGGAAGCGTCAGCTCCAGCGATCCCTTGAGAATGAACGTCATCTGTTCGCTCTCATGCTTGTGGGATGCGACAACACAACCTTTCTTCAGGAAGACTTGCGCCAACATCTCGTTCTTGCCGGAAATCAACTTCCTTGACAACTTGTCTGTCAGTCGCTCTTCTGGAATGTCGCCCCATCTGTAAAGGCTCATACTGATCACACGATTGGCCTGCTCTTCTTGGTCTAAATGACTTGCGCCTCCGATTCCCAGTCAACTCCAAGATACGAGATACACGCGATGCTTATGCCCCAAAAAGGCCTACAAATCCCAAGGCCCCCCTCCCTTGATCGGTCAGCACAAGAGTGACCTCCCCCCAACTTAGGGCAAACGAGAAATGAATTGAAAACCGAGGCCGTCAGGCGGTGCACATTCCTTTCTGATGAAGGTGATACGATGAGGACCAGAAGGAAACGACTGCCTAAGAAAGGCTTAAGATTCGGATGCGTCGGCATAGGTACTCGCCCTGGACCGCCCTAGTCATCGACCAAAAAACGGTGACGGCGAAGGTGGTGCAGCCCGGTCTAACATGTGCGGCTGTCGCCCGCACGACGCAGACAGCTGCGTGAAGCGGGTTCGAATCCCGCCCAAGATGGCCATGAAAGTGGCCCTCGGCGAAGGGCGCCAA
>Ga0315314_1002891_pt1 | contig 13869 bp, 7 predicted proteins | sample TDP9_MG_FD_203631 | JGI IMG/M metagenome (GOLD analysis project Ga0315314, IMG submission 203631) | Freshwater sediment microbial communities from Lake Towuti, South Sulawesi, Indonesia - TDP9 | ecosystem: Environmental > Aquatic > Freshwater > Lake > Sediment | place: Indonesia: South Sulawesi...
TCGACTGGGGGTATCCCACATGGTCCGAGAGTATCCTCCTGAAGGTCGACACCTCGACCTTCCCGAGTTCCTTCTTGAACAGCTTTGTCGCGCGATTGTATCTGATGATGGATGACCACCTGGTGTGCAGGTCTTTCTCGAACTGCCACATGCGCGGGGAAAGGTAGTGGTTCGTGTGCACGAGCCATCCCTCTGATGCGTAGACGGCGTCAAAGGCTGTCGCGGATCCCTCGACGCTGTATATCTCCCCGTTCGAATCGCAGACGATGTTGTTGTAGCTGTTCCCCCTCTTCGGAGGCATCGACGCGACGAGGGCATCATAGATGTTGCTCTGTCGCAGGACGTTCCTGACGGCGACCTCCTTGGGAATGCCCATGCGGTCGTCATTGTGGACGAGGGCATTCCCCGTCAGGCTTATCCCAGCAGCGTTCATCCCTGAGGTCGGCTGAATGCCTCCGTAGCACAAGGCGACGAAACCGGGTTCGTCATTCGGTTTGATCCTGGAGATGGCAAGGTGCTGGGCAAGATACGGCGAGACGTCGTCGCTATGTGCTGCAAACACACAATCGTCCTTGGTCCACTCAGCGTTGACGGCTATGTCAGTACAGCCTCTACCTGCCCCAAACATCGGGATCTCGTGCAACGTGAAGTACACGACGTCCCAGGGTATTCCGGCCCCCTCAGCATATCCCTCCAGCTCTTCGACATACTCCGGGAAATACTCTCTGGTCAAGGGCAGGCTCTTCCGTGCGTGTGCCAGCGCCTTCTGCACGGTCAGCCCTGGGGTCGAAGCAACGGTCGACCTGAAACGCTTCTCCATGCGCTGGGCCAAGTCTCTGCATTGCTTCCCGATCGAAAGGCCTATCTGATGGTGGCTCCCCGAAGCGGACACTTCCTTGAAACCCGAGATACTGGCCTTCCTTGGCATCGCCCCTCTTCCTGATGGAACCGTTCGACAACCGCAGCACCATCGAATATCAAAAGCTTGCCGATGATTCGACGAGGAGGGCTCGAAAACGTTTATCAATCAGTCTGCCTGTCCACCGGCCATGCCCAAGATAGAGCTACAGTACAAGTGCAAGAAGTGCAGGAATGTCTACGATGCGGCAATCAGCTATTCCGGTAGTATCGAGGATATCGAGGTCGAGGAGAACCAGTCGCGCTGTCCTTATTGCGGAGCTTGGAACTGCGCAGATACGAAGTCAGTCGAGCAGGAGATGAGGGGAAGCAAGGAATAGTCCTACGATTTGGAGCATAGCTAACTTGGCCCCCTTGCTACAGAGTCTTCTTTCTCGCAGCCAGGCAATTGAATGGTCCTTTCGAAATCGAGTACCCAGTACCGCGGATTTCTACGTCCTTGATTCTCACAAGATTCATATACGTACAAATACCATCGCGGCCCCGAGTTTCTCACTTGGATTTGCGGGGGGCTACAAGGAGGGAGATGATGGAAATGAAAAGTAGGTCAGTAATTGCTGGACTAGTGATGCTGCTAACCGTGCTGTCGGCGTTTGCGATTACGCCCGCGACGCCTGCTGCAGCGGCTGCAGAGGAAGACGTGCTGTTTATAGCAATGCAGGAGGACTTCACTGATTTCAACTACTGGAACCTCATCACGAACACCGTATGGAAGGACAACGTCATAGGGTTCTGCTTCGAGACATTGGCAGGCCTGGACTACGATATGATTCCATATCCCTTGTTGGCTGAGGATTGGACTTTCTACGATACCAACCTCACCATTGTGATCAAGTTGCGCGAAGGGGTCAAGTTCCATGACGGGACCCCATTGACTGCGGACGACGTATACTACTCATATCTGATGGCGAGGTCCGGCGACACCACCACCTTCGGTGCGATCGCTGACGCGTTCGACGACGACGAGAACGGGGAGACAACCAAAGCCGAAATCGATGCAGGCATACAGGTCACGGGCACATACACGCTGAGGATGACCATGGCCAAGACCTATGGTCAGTTCTTCGTATCCACGCTTGCAGGGGTCCCAATTGCCCCGAAGGACATCTGGGAGCATCACCTGTCGAATGAAACGGAAGTGCTCATGGATGTCGGCTGGAACCATGTGGATTCTACGATTGGCACGGGCGCATGGTATTATTCCGAAGGGGTGGAGAACTCGTATAGGGTCTTGAGGAAGTTCGAGGACTACTGGGGAAAGGATTTCCGGACCCCCTATGGATACCCGAACTATCCGAAGACGATCGACGTGCTTCACTACAAGCTCTACACCAGCCTGGACACCGCTATCCTGGCGCTCCAGTCGGGTGAGGCGGACTTCCTGCCCTGGGCAATCACCCCGGGGAGAGTGCCTGCCCTTCAGAGCGACCCGAACATCGGCCTCGAATACATGGCCGACAGTGGATACTTCTACCTCGCCTTCAACCAGAAGCGGGAGCCCATGAACAACCTGAGCTTCCGAAGGGCCGTGTCGCACATGATAGATAAGAACCAGATCGTGAACGTGTACATGGGAGGGTTCGGACAGGCAGGTTCTGCCGCGGTTCCGCCATACTTCGGCGAGTGGTTTAACCCGTCGGTGGCCACGTATCCGTTCGACATGGATCTGGCCAACCAGATGCTCGATGACGCGGGTTATGTCGATGTCAACGGCGATGGCTGGAGGGATCTACCCGATGGCAGGCTCATGGACAAGATCACGCTTATTACCCCGCCCGCAGACTACGACCCGATCAGAATCAGGGCAGGCCAGATGATAGCCACGAACATGAGAGCAGCAGGAATCAACATAGAGGCCAAGCCCATCGACTTCAACACACTTGTGGCCATAATGAGCTCGTATGACTACGGAATGCTCGAGCTGGGCTGGAGGTTCGAGGCGGCAGAGGCCGTGAGCGTAGTCGATGACATCTGCGACCCGAACGGGACTTCGAACTACTGGGGCTGGTGGTCACTTGACTACCCGAACCCACACTACTCTGACGTAGGAGGAGTCGTTACTCTCGCGGATGCCGAAAGCCAGCAGTTGGCCAAGGAGTGCGCAGACGCTCTTGCAGGGGCAAAGGGCACGTTCGACATCGCGGAGCAGATAGCCTACACGAAGCAGGTCGAAGAGATCGTATGTGAGGCTGTGCCGTTCAATGTGCTGTATTACAGGGTCAACGTGGAGGCATACAGCAACGTGTACACCAACTGGACAGCGTACATGGGCTCGTTGATCAATGTCTACACGCTGTCTAGGCTTGACTACTCGGGCAAGGCTGGCCCAGCGGGTGGCGGCGTCGTGACGAACATAGATGCGGGCCTCACTGTCCCTGAGAAAGTGAAGTCAGGGGACAGCGTCGATGCGTATGTCCTGGTCATCGATAACAATGGCGATGTTGTCAGCGAAGCCTCCGTTACGATCGATGTCGTTGGCACACCTGGAGACACTGTAACGGCTTCGCCTGCTTCGGGCACCACGGACGCGGCAGGCGTGTTCGAGTTCAGCTTGACCGGAACCGAGGTCGGAATGTCGACGGTGTATGCAAATGCGACGAAGGGGTCGCTCTCTGCTTCGGACTCCGCTGCCATCAGGACAGCTACGAAGGGCGGCGTGGGAGTGGTTCTAACGCCAGACGATGTCGTTCTGACCGCAGGACAGTCGACGGACATAACGGTCCTCGTCAAGGACACAGAGAACAACACCATCGAAGGCGCGAACGTCTCAGTCGACCCATACTTGCTCGGCTACGGTACGATCTCGCCAACGTATGTGTCGACTGATGCGAACGGCCTCGGGACCTTGACTTACACCGCCCCGGCGACCGCAGGGCTCAATCAGCACTACCTGGCGACGGTCTCTTGTTCCGTGACGGCAGAAGGGTACACGATAACCAACGTTGCGGCTACCACGCTGATCGTCAAGAATGCTGCAGCGGCCGAATGGCGGATGACGACCATTGACTCCGTCACGACAACTGCGCTGACGAACGCCGCGAACCAGACGACGATAACCGTGAAGGCGACTGACGACCAGGGCAACGCGCTGGCGGCCGAGACGCTGGACGTCACATACAGCAATGAGAGCATGGTGTTCGACTCAGTGCCCTCTGTCATTACAGATGGCTCAGGCATGGCTGATGTAGCCGTCACGCTGAAGGACATGGCTGACTCGGGAGCGCTGATGGTCACCATCGGCAACGACAGCGTGCTCAATAGCATATCTGACAGTGTAACATTGACCTTCGTCGGCACCAACCCACCGGCGGCGCCAATGTACGGAGGCTATGTCACCTACAGCGCCGCGAAGTTCATAGGGGCCCTGGGCACCGTAAACGCGACTTTCAAGGTCTGGGACCAGACCGGAGCACCTGCGAACGGCACGAACGCTAGCATAGTCGTGTCCGCAACGAGCTACGGCCAGCTGACGGACTGGGCGAACGCGGAGTACAACTCCCTGTGGGACTACGCGGGCATATCAATCGTGACGAGCGCGGACAACCAGAACATACCCACCGCGGGCTCCTTCTCTGCCAACTTCACTGATTGGGAGCCATTCCTTGCAGGCGTGGTTGTAACAGGCGGCGAGTTCACGCTGACCATTGACGGCGTTAGCTTGGCGCACCTGGATCTCGCTCCAGCGCTGTACTTGGTATCCGACGGAAAGGCAACCTACAATGGCGTCACAGGCAACTACGACATCTTCGGCACGACCACCATAGGCAGCATGTATGGTTACGGAAGGGCCTATGCGATGGCCGCCTTGAAGTACGAGATGACGACTCCCGCGATGTCCGCGAAGACGTCGAACTTCGACACCGGCGCGGTCTGGGTGACGGTCGTCGACGAGAACGGTGCTCCGCTAGAGGGCGCAACTGTGAACCTCTATCAAACGGTGAGCAGAAACAGCGACTTCGGCGTCAAGCCGAACTCGACCGCAGGTGCGACCTCGAAGACAGTTCCTCAGACGACCGACGCGGACGGCATGGCGTACTTCTCTGTTATCGGCGCAATCTGGAACGCTGACGAGGCCGAGTTCCTCGACCCAGTGACGGCGACGACGCCGAACCTGTTCGTGAGCGCGTCCTTGTCTGGAGCTTTGGGAACGCTAGCTCAGACCGCTGCGGTCTTCAAGCCGCTAAGGCCAGTGGCCTTCGCGGAGATGGACGCTATCACCGAGGTCCAGCAGATCGGTTCCGCGGTCGTGCTGACGACAACAGTCACAGATGCTGATGGCGTGCCGATAGCGGATGTGCCTGTGACAGTCTCGACGGACGTTGGAGATGTAGTCGGCGATGAGGTGGCGACCGACGAGAACGGAAAGGCGAAGTTCGCGGTGGACACGAGCGGCCTCACGGAGACCCCGGCAGCGTTCATGGCCGCCCAGGTCGTGACAGGTGGCGCGCCCGAAGTTGCTAGCGCGAGGATAATGGTAGCCCTGCAGAACAGGCCGCCAACAATATCGGCAAACGCGCTGATCGGGACAGCAGACCCAGGTCTTGTGCCGAACGTGACCATCGCAGGCGCGGTGTTCGACTCTAACGGCCTTGCCGAGGTAACCATCAAGGTCGACTCCGGCAGTCCGACGAGCATATTAGCAGCTGCAGGAGAAGTCGAAGCGGCCATCGAGGAGGTCCTCGAAGACCTCGCTGCGGGGGATCACACGGTGACCATAGCCGCGGAAGACGCTCTTGGCGTGAACAGCGAGCTCGAGATTGAGTTCTCGGTCGAAGAGGTCGCGGAGGAGAAGGCCGACGTGCTCGCCTGGGGCCTCGCGGCAGCAGGCTGGATCGTGGCGATCATCGTCATCGTCTTGCTGCTGATGAAGATGAGAGCGGCGGCAAAGCTAGCGGCGCCGGAGATGCCCGAGACAGAGGAGAAGAAGGAGTGAGTGGAAAGCTCCCGACTTCGCCCGAAACCTCTTCCTCGAAACCTCTTAGCCTCATTTTGATTCTCAAACGCTGTGCATTGCGAGTCTAGCGAACCGAAGCTCCGCGAGGCCAGGAGCGATACCACAAAATGCTAGTCAGCAAAGCTTTATAATAGCGATTAATGCTCCCATGTTCCCAGAGCCAATTCCGAGAGAGGCAGCCCGATGGCCAGGATGGCTAGGTATCTTGCAGTGAGGGGCATTCAGACCTTCGTCACGCTGATCGTCATCCTGACGCTCATCTTCATAATGTTCGAGGCACTGCCGGCCAGGCCGCAGGACCTTCTAGCAACGAATCCGAACATAACGCCGGCGCAACGGGAGTACATGACACACCTGTTCGGGTACGACAGGCCAGTCATCGAGCGGTATTTCGTATATCTGAAGAACATGCTCACGTTCGACTTCGGCATCTCCTTCGTGCATTCCGAGACCGTGTGGGGGATGCTCCAAGATCGGATACCGAGGACGATGCTTCTGTTTGGCCTCGCCACAGTGTTCGCGTACATAATCGGGATCTACCTCGGAGCGCTCATCGCATGGCGTCGCGGTGGGATCGTGGACGGGACGACTGTCGTCACGAGCCTCGTGTTCTACAACATGCCGTCCTTCTGGATCGGCCTCATATTCCTCGTGGTGTTCGCGTCCGCGCTGGAATGGTTTCCGCTCACGGGTTGGTATGATCCCACGGACAATCTCCCATATCTGGTCGACATCCTGTGGCACCTGACACTCCCCCTGGTTGTCCTGTTGCTCCTCAACCTCGCAGGGACCGTGCTTCTCATGAGGACCGCCATGCTGGACGTGATCGGCGAGAATTACATCGTCACGGCGAAAGCCATCGGGCTTCCAGAGAGGAAGGTGGTGTTCAAGCATGGCGCGAGAAACGCGATGCTGCCGGTTGTTACCTCCTTCATACTTGCCTTCGTCTTTGCTATCAGCGGGGCGGTGGTGCTCGAGAACGTGTTCAGTTTTCCGGGCATGGGCGCCCTCTACATCGCCTCTCTGTTCGAGTTGGACTTTCCCGTCGCCGAGGCGACCCTCTACATCATCACGCTTCTAGTGCTTCTGGGCAATCTCTTCGCGGACCTTGTCTACAGCTATCTGGATCCGAGGGTTAGGACTTGAGAGAGGGGAAGAAGATCAGGAAGCCGGAATTGGCCGATGCGAAGGAGCTGCAGTCTCAGAGCCGAAGGCTGCTTCGTAAGCTGGGCAAGGGCTTCGTCAACACCTGGAAGCTCTACAAGTCCTCGAAGATAGGCGTCGCAGGCCTAGCCATAGTCGTTGGGTTCTTGATCATGGCGATATTCGCACCGTGGATAGCGCCGTATGACCGGGACTTCAGGGCTCCCTCGCTCGACGTGTTCATAGCCGACTACGCTAACCTGCCGCTTGTTGAGGAGTACAACTGGACGAAGGTCGTCGGGCTCACGTCTGAGGAACGGAACGAGAGGCCGCTGGAGAGGATAATGGTGTACTCGGACGAGGGAAAGGCGAAGGTGTTCCCTGTAGAACGGGGCATCAGCAACATCTCTGGCGAACTCGGCATCGTGGTCAAGGAGCCCAGCATCTTCACGGTCCCTGCGCATTCGTGGTATCTCGAATATGCCCACTTCAGCAGAGGCTCCATCATCTTCTTCATGAACACGACCACCATAGAGACGCCCAACGGGACGAAGGAGGTGTCGAGCCTCTACGAGTACACCTATTCGATTGCCTACCAGTCCCACATAAACCTCCCGTTCGTAGCGAAGTATCGGTCCAACCTCTGGAATGGCTATTCGAGGGAGCTTCAGACCCTGCGTTTGGCCATGGCATTTGCTGATGACCACAACGTCTGGCTCATGGACAAGCGTCCTCCGACGCAATTCGATACGCAACTTCGCACCTACAACAGCAGCATCACCATCGAAAACGCGACCATCGTGGGCAACCTCCTGGTCGTGGATGGGGAGTTCAAGAACGGCAGCATGATGATCGTTCCAACTGACGTGGGCATAATGGCCTACGATCTCAATGTGACGAAATCCACTGTCACGGGAACTGTCACGAACGTGACTATAGGCGACATGAGGTGGCTGGGCAGGTATGAGTTCACCGAGGACATCGAGACCGTGCCCTTCGAGCCCGTCATCGGCGACAACATGATCTCCTTCAGGTTCCCGCAAGGTCCTACGACTGAGGACGGCAAGGAACAGGTGATCCTGCCGACGAAGGACGGCCGGGCCGTCGGGTATGACAGAGAGACGGGGAACATAACCTGGGCGCACAAGCTCATCTTCCCGACTATCAGGGACTTCGAACTGACGTCGGTCTACCCAGCGCCCACATACGCAGTCATGGTCGGCAGAGCTGGCGATAGGGCCCTGATTGCGGCCTTGGATACGGACACAGGCTTGATTGGGGAGAACAACACGGTCTACGCCACAATCGAAGGCTACATGAACAGCGAGCCGCACTACGTGCGAGGCCTGAGCTGGTACACATTCAGCACCGATCAGGGCACCATCTACCTGATGAGTCAGCTGCTCAAGGTGAATGCCACCTTCGCGATACCGGGTGAATCGGCCATCCCCGTTTCGTTCCTGGGAAACATATACATTCAGGACAGCATCGCGGGGAACTACTTCGGGGTGGTCACACGCACGAACAGCTTGTTCATCGAGACCCTCTCAGGAGTGAACATTGCGCCGCTCCCGCCGGGCAAGTACCCTTCGGGCAACCGCTACCTGCTGGGGACGGACTACGAGGGGCACGACATACTCTCGCTCCTGATATACGCGACCGCAGCCGAGCTGAACGTGGGGGTGACGGCAGCCTTCTTCTCGGTCGTCATTGGCACCATAGTAGGCCTCGTGGCGGGCTTCTACGGAGGGCTGATAGACGGCATCCTGATGAGGATCACGGACGTGACGCTGAGCCTTCCCTACCTCGTCATCATGCTCCTGTTCGCCGCGGTCTTTGGGCCGTCCCTGTGGAACATCATCATCATCATCGCGATACTCTCATGGGCATTCATAGCGAGGGTCATCAGGTCCGTTACGCTCTCCCTCAAGGAGAGGGCGTTCGTAGACGCAGCCATTGTCGCTGGCGCCTCGGACAGCAGACTGATATTCAGGCACATAGGCCCGAACGTGCTGCCCTACACTTTCCTGTACATGACGTTCGGGATCAGCGGGGCGATTGTTACCGAGGCAATACTCGCGTTCCTCGGTTTTGGCGACCCGAACAACATGACCTGGGGCATGATGCTCCAGTACCTGCAGATCAGCGGCCACTCGCTCGACGCCCCCTGGTGGCTATTGCCCCCCGGAATCGCGATCACGCTGCTATCGCTCGCATTCTACCTCATAGGCCGGGCGTTCGATGAGGTCGTCAACCCCCGCCTGAGGAGGAGGTGATCGCACGGCCCTGCTCGAGGTGAGGGACCTCAAGGTCCATTTCAAGATAAGGGATGGATGGGTCAAGGCGGTCGACGGCGTCTCGTTCAGCATTGACCGGGGGGAGACCATGGGCCTGGTCGGGGAGAGCGGCTGCGGGAAGACGACTGCAGCGTATGCGATAACACAGCTTCTGCCCCCGAACGGTTACATCAAGGCTGGCAAGATAGTGTTCAAGGGCAGGGACCTGCTCAAGATCTCCAAGCGAAAGGACGGGACCCTGGACGAGTACAACGACGAAATACGGAAGATCCGTTGGACAGACATATCCATGATATTCCAGGGCGCGATGAACGCCTTCAACCCAGTGTTCACGATCGGCGACCAGATCGTCGAAGCGATCCAGCTTCACAAGGACCTGGACGACGAGGCCGCGAGGAAGCGCGTCAAAGAGCTGTTCGAGTTCGTGGGCGTGCCACCAGACAGGATAGACAACTACCCTCACGAGTTCAGCGGAGGGATGAAGCAAAGGGCTATGATCGCAATGGCGCTCGCGCTCTCGCCCTCTTTCATCATTGCTGACGAGCCGACCACCGCACTCGACGTCATCACTCAAGACAAGATCTTGGTCGAGATCCGGAAGCTGCAGACGGAACTCAACATGGCCATGATGATCATCACGCACGACGTAAGTGTGGTCGCCGAGACCTCTGACAAGATAGGGGTTATGTACGCGGGAAGGATGATGGAGGTCGGAGGAACGGGGGCCGTGTTCAAGAACACCGCCCATCCATACACTGCAGGTCTCCTGAGCTCGTTCCCCTCGATCAAGGGCCCCAAGAGGAGGCTGGACTCGATACCCGGATTCCCACCGGACCTGGCCAACCCTCCGAGCGGCTGTCCCTTCCACCCAAGGTGCCAGTACGCTCAGGACAAATGCAGCAAGGAGATTCCAAAGGGCATCGTTGTGGAAGACGGCCACATGTCCTTCTGTCACTTCGCAACTGAGCTCTGGCCCAAGCTCAAGAGAGGTGGTGCCTAGATGCCGGAAGAGCCTCGCACCATCGTGAAGGTCAGAAGTCTCAAGAAGTACTTCGAACTGAAAAAGGGGCTGCTGAGCGCCTTCTCTGAGGAGACTCCAGTGATCAAGGCGGTGGACGACGTCAACTTCGGCATCCGCGAGGGGGAGATACTCGGGCTGGTCGGTGAGAGCGGCTGTGGAAAGACCACCACGGGCAGGTTGCTGACGAGGCTCGAGGACCCGACAGGTGGATCGGTCATATTCATGGGCAGGGACATCGCCCTCCTCGAAGGCAAGGACATCAAGACCTTCCGCAGGAACATCCAGATGGTCTTCCAAGACCCCTACGAGTCGCTCAACCCGAGGACCACCGTCCTCCAGACGGTGATGGAGCCTCTCATAAATCACAACATCGGCGACACGCCTGAGGAGAGGGTGGAGCTAGTGGTGAAGGCGCTTGAGGACGCTGGGCTTGCACCAGCGAGAGAGTACCTCGACAGGTTCCCCCATGAGCTGAGCGGGGGCCAGAGGCAGCGCGTCTCAGTCGCCCGTGCCCTCGTGATCAAACCGAAAGTCATAGTCGCCGATGAGCCCGTCTCAATGCTCGATGTGTCGATCAGGGCGGGCGTGCTCAACCTGATGCTCGACCTGAGGGACAAGTACCGCATTCCCTATCTGTTCATTACGCATGACATCGCCGTCGCGCGGTACGTGAGCGATCGGCTGGGAGTCATGTACCTCGGCCGCGTTGTCGAGATCGGCGAGACGGATGAGGTCATATTCCATGCGAAGCACCCGTACACGCAGGCGCTGTTGTCCGCCGTGCCTGTGCCCGACCCCGCGGCAAAGCACAGTAGGATAGCCATCAAGGGGGAGATACCGAGCGCCGCCAACGTGCCTCTTGGTTGCAGGTTCAGGCCGAGATGCCCGAAGGCGTTCAGGTTATGCGGCTGGCAGGGGGAGGATCTGGCCGACTGGCTTCTCAAGGAGGAGAAGGTGAACAGCCCAGAGCATCCGGTCAAGAACCATGTCGATGAGCTGAAGCCAGACGGCTTCGCGCTCGTGATCGCCGTGAAGCCTGAGGGAAAGGCGAGGGAGGTTCAGGCGTTTCTGCAAAGTACGCTCGAGAAGTTGAAAGATACGAACCCGATGTTCGCTGCAATTGAAAGCATCGCGACCTCCGTGGGCAACAAGGAGATAGTTGTCAATTGCTCGTCGGCTCGCATATCCGACGAAGAGCTCGCGCACGAGCTGTACAAGAAGTTCGTTGCGAGCGTGGACTTCCGAGCGGCTGACCATCCGCTCCATGGAACGATTGTGGACATGAAGCTCGAGGGCCATACCATAGTGCTGGACATCGGGGAGGATGTGGACAAGACCATCTCGCCCGAGGAGACCAAGGCGCAGAAAACGAAGGCCATCCTGCTCGACTTCATCAAGCACTACAGAAGACGAGGCCTTCGAGATTTCAAGGGCGTCAGAGGCGTCGAGATTGACAAGAGCGGCAAGAAGGTCACAATCGAGTGCTCTCCGGCAAGGAAGTCCTCTAAGGACGTTGCACGGGAGGTGGCGGACGTGATCGGGACGGAATTTGTCCCGAGGAGGGGGGGCGTTCTGCCCGTCAGAACTCGAAGAGGGAGGGCGATCGTGCGGGTGACGGGCGGAGCGGACGGCTGGGAGGACATCGTGAAGCAGCTTGTGGCTTTCCTGAGCCAACGCGAGATGGTTGGGGAGCTGCCTGCGGGCTCGATCAAGAGCGTGCTCGTCAAGGGGACCAAGGGACCGAAGGACCTCGTCGTGGTAAAGTTCATAACCTCCCAGGAGCCTCCTTTGATTGACACGGGCGGAGGGCATGAGGTGGCCTGCTACCTGTACGGTCAGGGCTCATAGGCTCCGTACCCGGTTTGGATTCGTGCGTTCCTAGGGGAAAGGACTGTGGGCATTGTTGACGACGTGAAAGAACATCCGTTGTTCGCGATCATCTATGTCGCGATGTCGCTGTTCTTCATCGGAGCACTGGTCGTCTCAGCCCTCACCTACTCCCATGTCGTAAGGGGAAACCTCCTCATCACCCTGGACGACCCCCAGGAAGACGTTCAGGTCCTGGAGAACGGGTCCCTTGTCCTGAGCTTCAGCATAGACGTGGTCAACCCCTCCAGATATGACCTCCGCACTTCGAGCTTGTACTGGAGCGTAAGGATCTCCAATGGCACTCCCTATCATCCATCGTACATACCGCTCGGAGTCAGCTACAAGGGGCCCACGGAGGAGATCACGATAGAGGCGGGGGACACGTGCACGCTTGCCTATTCTGTGACCGTCTCCGACCGTGCGCTCTTGTCCAGGGTGTACGGTTTCATCAACTACAGCTCCTCGATTGGCAATGAGTACTCCGTCATGACCGTCCCGTATGAGAACGAGATCAGACTGTACGCCGGAATGGACGACTTCAAGCACGACTACGTGAGGGAGGGATATCTGAACGACCTCGTGGAGGTGGAGCTCTACTATGTCGACGAGGACTGAGAGAGGGGTGGACGGACGATGAGGTTGCGGGCAGGGGATTGGAGAAGAATACTCATGATGGCTCTTGTCAGCTGCCCTCCGATCGCGTACATGTCCTTTGACTTCATGTTCCCGAATATATCGACCCCGTCGCTCGAGAAGAACCTGCTCAGCGTGTTCCTGCTCTCAACTCTCGTCGGCATGCCCGTGGGATACGGCTCAAGAAGAACGGATGCGGCAGTGGTCACCGTTGTGCTCTATGTCACAGTAGGCTACCTCGTAGGTGCCGCCGCGTACTCGACCCCGTACATGCTCTACGGCCTCGAGCTCATTCTTCCAGGGTTCTACTACTCGCTGTACTTCAGATTCACGATACTCCTGGTGTTCTTGTACGTCCTTGGGGGCTTCATAGGTGCGATCCTGGGACAGGTCGTCAAAGACTCCATCAGGCGGGAAGAGACGAAGGCCACCTGGGACTAGATGCGGTGAGAGAGCCTACGATGTTAGGCAATGGATTATTCGAAGCCTGCGCCAATAGACCGTCCGTCAAGGTACAACACGAGGCGATGCAACATGGCCAAGAGGAAGATTATCGAGATTGACGAGGACAAGTGCACGGGCTGCGGGGCCTGTGTCACAAAGTGCGCAGAGGGCGCACTGGCGATAGTCGATGGGAAGGCGAAGGTCGTCAATGAGGTGTTCTGCGACGGCCTCGGAGCATGCATAGGCGAATGTCCAGAGAGCGCGCTCAAGATTACAGAGAGAGAGGCGCCGGACTTCGACGAAGAAGCAGTGAAGAACCATCTGAATAGCATGGGACATGAGCATGCACACCACGAGCCCGCGCCCATCGGGCTCGAGCCCTGCGGATGTCCGTCGCACAACCCGATTCTCGTGAAGGCTGAAGCGTATGAGAAACACGCGAAGCACCGCGAGGCGACGCACGACTATCTCCCACCTGAACTCACGAATTGGCCCATTCAGTGGAAGCTAGTGAGGCCCGACATGCCGTTCTTCAAGGATGCAGAGGTGCTGATGGCTGCGGACTGCGTTCCATTCGCGTTCAGGGACTT